>Ga0209591_10000118_pt1 | contig 99274 bp, 106 predicted proteins | sample MAT01_FD_187207 | JGI IMG/M metagenome (GOLD analysis project Ga0209591, IMG submission 187207) | Freshwater microbial communities from Lake Fryxell liftoff mats and glacier meltwater in Antarctica - MAT-01 (SPAdes) (version 2) | ecosystem: Environmental > Aquatic > Freshwater > Ice > Liftoff...
AGTCGCTTCCCAATCCGCCTGCGGTACTTTAATTCCAGCAATCGCGCTTTCTTCACTCATGCCTTCAACCTACCTGAACTAAAGCGTTGGAATACCTAATTCTTCGTTAAAATTCTGGGACGGTTACGTATAATGGGGCACATTTACTTGGTTGCTGACGATGGACTTTCATCTGGATGCCCTGCTCAATTTGCCTTATATCACCGTTGAAAGTTGCATTCAACAAGAGCAGGGAGTGCTGTTGAAATTACGGTGTTTGAATGAACAGAGCGATTATCCTCACTGTCAGCATCCGAGTCATGAGATCCATCAAAATCGCCCCGGACTGATTCGAGACCTATCTGTTTTTGGTCAACTGACTCAACTTCAAGTGCCCCGTCGCCAATGCTATTGTGGGAACTGTCAGCGGTATTTTACTGAATGTCTGAGCTTTGTCGATTGGGAACGGCGACATACGCAACGCTATGAAGAGCATCTTGATCAACAGGTGCAATCGAGTAGCATGGAACAGGTGAGTCGCATGGAAAATCTGAGTTGGGATCAGGTACAAGGCGTTTTTATGCACAGGTTTAGCCAGAAAAAAAACAGGCTGGGGGGTCGTAAAGCGACTGGGCCTTGATGAAGTCAGCCAACGGAAAGGACATCGAGCTTTCGCCACGGTAGTCTGCGATATTGACCAAGGCAAACTGCTGGAAGTGATTGATAGTCATAGGCAGATAGATATGATTGAAGTGCTTAGCCAGCAACCGCTTCAGGTACGTCAAAGGGTAGAGGAAGTGAGTGTAGATATGTGGGGAGGATTCCCTAAAGTTGTCACACAAGTCTTCCCCAACGCCCAGATTGTTTGCGACCGCTTCCACGTCATGAAACCAGTCAACGAGGCACTCAACCAAGTTCGGCAACAAGTGAATATGACCCTTAAAGGCAGCAAGTTCATTCTGCTCAAGAACGCTATAGATTTAGCACCCGAAGAGCGGCTTAAATTAGATGGCACCTTGAGTCACTCTCCCCGCCTAAGGCTCACCTATAAATTAAAGGAAGAGTTTAGAACCATTTTTGAACGTCGTCAGACCGTTGAGCAGGGGAAGGAACAACTTCTAGAGTGGCTAAAAAAGGCTCGTCCTGTATACAGTGATGTCTTGGCAACCATTCGGAATCATCTTGATGGCATCTGCAATTATTTCTTGAGCCGAACCACCAGTGGAGTCATGGAGGGAATTAACAACCGGATCAAGTTAATTAAGCGACAGGCTTATGGGTTTGTTAACTTCGACAATTTTCGAGCTAGGCTGCTAGCTTGCTTCTCCGATTGAAATAACTTATCACCATAACCCCAGAAGAGCCGTAGTTAACCACTTGCCAGCCGCTTATACTCTTCGAGGTGTTCTCCTAGCCTGGTTGACAGTACGCTTATGACTGCCTATACCCTTTTCAGCCAGACCCAGCGACAGCGCGTGAGTGATGGTGCTGTCGTACCCATCCTGGAGCTAGATGACGCTATTACTCGGCAGTTGGTGCTCGTTTGGTCGCAGCTAGGCGATTTCGATAGTCTTGAATACGCCTGGTGGCTGCAACGGGAACGCGATCGCGTTCCCGAAGATCATGCCCAACGGTTCAAAGCGCCGAATTCCGAGCCTAAAGGTTCACTCTCCGAATTTAAAGGTTCAAGCTTCGAGTTTAAAAGCTCACTCTTCAAGCTCAAAGCCTCAAATTCCGAATTCTGAACTCCAAATTCCGAGTTCAGAGGTTGAAGTGTCAAGCTAAAAGCTTCATTGATCGCCTTTCAAATTCAAAGCATCCCGTTCAGATCCGCAACTTTGCTTGCCGTCTTACCTTTCTCATTCTCTATGACCATGCTTGCTTCCTACCTTTCCCTGCTCACCGACCCATGTTCTCTGATACTTTTATCAAACGTCCGGTTCTGTTGATCGTTTGCGCCATTTTGGTTTTGCTGGTGGGAGCGATCGCATTCCCTCTTTGCCCGTCGAGCAATATCCCGACATCAGCCCCGTACAGGTCGTCGTCACAAACAGCTACATTGGTACGAGTGCTCAAGTAGTGGAAGAAACCGTGACCTCGGTGCTGGAGCGGTAAACTAACGGCGTGAAAGGCATGCGCTACGTGACCTCCAGCAGCAGTAACGACGGCACAAGCACCATTACCGCCACCTTTGAGCAAGGCTACGACCAGGACATTGCTGCCGTAGATGTGTAAAACCGCGCCTCGATTTCCGAACCCCAGCTTCTGGACGGATGATAAGTCCATAGCTCATTGAGAGCAACCTAAGCGTTGCTTAACGTCTCCCCACGTTGAGCCAACTGTTGGATCTTGCTGATGGCGTTCTAGTCGTCGATCGAGTTCTCGCTTCTGTGCGTCGGTTAAAGGGAGTTCGTCTTGCTGCTCCAGGATGCTGTCCCAAAGGTCTTCGGCTAGCTGAATGCGTTCAGCAATGCTGAGTTGAAAGATTTCGACTTTGAGGAGAGGATGGGTGCTCATGGCAAAAGAACGAGTCGGTCTATTTGCCTTAATTCTAAGGTGAATTTTAGCGATCGCCCGCTCCCCTCTCCACTCCATCGCTCTAGCGCTCGATGTGTTTCATCACTTCGTCGCGTGCCTCGATCGCCCATTTCAAACTGGGATCAAGGGCGATCGCTACACTTGGCGTGAAAGGGGCTTTCACCATGCTTTCCTCCGTTAGTGAAGCTTATGCAATGGTTGCTACAACCTTTTCAGCCGCTTCTGAGAGTTCAACGGGAACAAAATAATCCATTGAATAAAGGTAGTCTTCGCCAGATTCGTCAATGACTCGCAGCAAGCGATGGCTAGCAGCAAAGGCATCAGGAGTCACCGAGTAAAGCTTGCGGAGTTCTAGAGACGCAGGATAAGCGGTGTTGTTGATGCAGATGACGTATTTGGGGATCTCAGGTGTTGGCATTGCTTTACTCCAGAGGACGTTTGATTTTCAGCGCTCGCTTGCCTATGCCGTGTGCTTCGTACCAGTGCAGTTCTGCTAGGAAGACAGTTCCATCCTCAATGATTACTGTAGCGGTTCCCTTGAGCTTTCGCCAGCGTCCAGAACCATACCGTTTGCAGAGGCGCTGAAGATCACGCATAGCATTGCCCACTGCGATCGTTTCAATGTTGTAGATGTCACTGATGACTTCAAACTTCAATCCATGCTCCTGCTGTAGAAAGCCTCGCCATCAAGAAGGGTGAAGGTGGTTAATTTACTACCGGGAGTGTAATCCTCGAGCGAGGACATGGCGGCGATCGCTAACTGCTGTTGGCGTTGGGCATTGGTTAAACGTGCTGTTCTTGTTGCACAAGCTGAAAGGCAACCTCAGCGACCTTCAAGCGATCGCAAACGGTGAGGTGGGGCAATGCTTGTAAGATGTCTGCGGTTTCCATAATCGTGATGGACAGAATTGCTTCAATTATCTCTGAATCAGTCTCACATTGGCACGATCGCCCCTCCCTTTCCCTGCTTCAATCCATCGATTCTAGCGGTTGATTTGCTTCAGCACTTCATCACAAGCTGACCACTTCAACTTCTAGTCGCTGCTTGACAGCGTGTTCCGTTTTGAGCAGGCGATCGATTGCATCAAGGGTGGTGGCATGAAAGTACCGCTCTCCACATTCTAAGCAAACTTCGGCATCAGCATTTTCAATAATGTAGAGTTTTCCTTCGAGCCAATGCTGCCGTCTGACTTTCTTAGAAACGGTCGGCCCATCACAAAATTCACAAATCATTTATCCTCCATTAGAGCGTAGACCGTGATGATGATTAAACTGCCTTCGTCACGAAAGCGACAAATCACGTGAATCAATCTACCGTCCATTGTAAAGCCCTCGATTCTGTAGCGGATGCCACGACGATCGTGGGTCATGGTTTTCTCAATGCGACCACCAAGAATGGCAAATTCGACATCTTGCCGCTCCAGATAATCATCAACCATTTCGTCTTCAGCGTGGGAGGACAGATAATAGTCCCGGTTTTGGATTTTCTGCCGAATTTGTTCAATGGTCGCCATTTAAGCAAGATGCAAGCAAGTTTCGGAAGCGTCATAGTCGATTTTGAGGTTATCTCAGGATCGCCCCTCCCTTCCCTGCTCCATCGCTCTAGCGCCTGACGTGTTTGAGCACCTCGTCGCGTGCCTCGATCGCCCATTTCGAGCTGGAGTCAAGAGCGATCGTGGCTGAGTGCTTAAGGACGATCAACTCGTCAAGCAACTTCTGTGGCTAATAAGCGACCATCGACGCGTTCGTATTCATCTTCTAAGAGCCACAGTTGGGCATCTTCGTAGGTTGCGCCAGAAAACATGAGGCTATAGCCGGTGGTGGGGTTGTAGATCTGACAGGCACCGTGTTGATCGCAGACCAGCATTAGTACTTTGGGTGGAAAGACGATCGGGTCAACCCACAGTTCCACGAACTGCCAGTGATGTGCTTTTTCGACGAGGGCTTGTGCGTGGGACAACATGATACTTACCTAATGATTTTCTCTAGCTCTGTGATTAGAGGTGGCAAATCATAAGTCACAACTTGCCAAATAATATCCAGATCAATCTCAAAGTAGGCATGAGTGAGGCGATTCCGCATACCAATCATTTCCGACTAGGGCACTTGAGGAGATCTGGCTTGACAATCAGCAGAAACCCGACTAGCTGCTTCGCCAATGATTTCGATGTCTTTAACCAGCGCTAACGCTAGCATCCGATCGTGGTCTAGATCCTTGCGAGTACGGTTTTCGACAAAACTCATCGCTTCGATCGCGGCATCTCGCATATGGCGTAAGCGAGTCAGATCGTCAAGCTTGGACATATTGCACGAGGGCTTCGTTAAGTACGCGATCGCGGATGTAACGGCTTAATTCTTGCGGAGTGCGTAAATCAACGGTGCGACCACCGAGGATGTGCGAGAGTTCTTGCTGCATGGTGACGATCGCAAAACCAGGCGTTTTGTCAGGTGCAAATTCGACTAAGACATCAATATCGCTGTTGGGGCTGAAATCATCGCGCAAAACAGAGCCAAACAAAGAGAGTTTGCGGATAGAGTGCCGCTGGCAAAATTCAGTGATCTTGCTTTGAGAGATCTGAATCGGCAGGGTTTGTGGCATCTTTCTTACCTTTTGCTGGTGATGACGCACATTTGACGATCGCGCCCAAGCTTACTCCGATTTCTATTATCTCTGAATCAGTCGAACAAAGGCACGATCGCCCCTCCCTTCCCCAATCCGTCGCTCTAGCGCTTCATCTGCTTCAGTACCTCATCGCGTGCATCGATCGCCCATTTCAAGCTGGGGTCAAGGGCGATCGCTGAAATCGAATTAGAGGCAGGAAAGCATCTGTCTAGTACACCACACACTGACCGCTTTAACCTCTTTGGTAGGGCGTGATAACCGTCGGCAGCATGGGAAAGTGTTTCCGATTCATCGTGACGAAGGTTGCTTGTGAAAGTTCTGCTGTGGCGGCAATTAAAGCATCTGCCAAGCCTGTACCATGACTTTTGCCATAATCACGACGGTAAAGCCCGCCTTTCAGCGCGATTTCTTTTGTGGTAGAAATGATTTCAAAAGCAGAGACAAATGCATCTAATTTGGCTCGTTCTTCTCCATCGCGGACTCCAGCGCATAGTTCAGCAACAGTAATCGCCGCAACTTGGAGATGAGCCGCTTGGTTTTCCAGGTAAATGATCGCGTTCGCATTGCCACGCAGATAGTCAATCAAAACATCGGTATCAAGTAGTAAGCGTTCAGGCACGATGATTACTCTGGCGCATGGTCGCAATCGAACTCGTTGCGGTAGGCAGTCAGGTCTGACAACCGTCGATCGTGCCACATGCCGCGTGCCTGCTGGAGGAGCGTTTGACGGTTTGCGATCGCAAATTGACTGATGAATTGCGCGATCGCCTGACTCAGAATTTCGTGCTCGGTTTTGCCGGTTTGCTGCGCGATGGTCTGAATAGCACTGACTTGCTGATCACTCAGTTCAATTTGGCTGTTTTGCATTGGACTTCTCTAGCTCTATCTGAATGGTATCGCACAGACCAGAACAGGCGATCGCCCGCCCTTCCCTGCATTATCGCTCTAGCGCTTGATGTGTTTGAGCACCTCGTCGAGTGCCTGGATCGCCCATTTCAAGCTGGAGTCAAGGACGATCGCTAGAAATTAAGTCAATGAGGCAAAAAAGAGTACATGGCATGAAGTGCATCCGTCGCCTTAGTATCAAAAGATTAATCAGGTTTACTTTATTCTTCAAAGTAATTTATTTTCTTCGTTGTACTGACCAACTACCATCTGTAGAATCATTGGAACCCCATCATCTCTATGATGCTTGTCTGCCCAGACACGAATCCAATCATCAATTTCTTTTAATGCCTGATCAATTGTCTCCCGTGGAATACTGAATTCTTCTAAAATCCTCATTGTACCTGCCTGTCTTTGTTGCCAATCTTTAAGCAATCGAAAGTATTGCGCTGTATCACCTACAAGTATATAGCTACGTTCTTTATCCTCAAGTGAGGTATAAGAGGCACGAGCTAATAGATAATAATCTAGATTCTGAGATACTTTGATTTGTGCGACCATACCCGAAGCGATCAATCGATGTATAACATTTTCAACTACGCTTTGGCTGAAAGATTGCCGTAATTCTCGTGGTACGTCTTCTTCCTGTGCTTGTGTATGCAGAACCTCGACAATTCTAGTAATCTGAAAGAAGTCAATAAGTTTTGCTTCAGGGATATCACTTGAGAAGCTTCTTAGTTTTTCTTCAATTACCTGTTTTTCTTCGACAGTAAGACTATTGTCAGGAAGACGTGATTCTCCTGAATGCCAAGGGTAATGAGAACTCCATATATATGGAGTTCTCATTAAATAACGAGGATCTCGAATATCTCCTATCAAGCGGTTTCCTTCCAGGGCTATTTCATTCTAAAAAGAGCCTTGAGTGTGTTGAGACAAAAGCCAGCATTGTGTTGTGCTTGAGCCATGTTAGTAGCACCGTTTTGACGGTACAAATTCAGGGCGAAGTTGTGAGTCAGTGCCCAGATTTGCACTAACGGTGGGGGGCGAATACGGGAAGCATCCTCAGCCTGGGTCACATCTCGAACCTAATGAACCTTGTTTTCCACTCCCCAATCACCACGAAGGCGTTGGGCAAACGCTTGCACCGTCTCGCTAAAGGAGGCAATGTAGTAACGCGTTTCCTGGCTGCGTTCAATCACCCCGGCTCGATGTACCTGTCGTTGGGATTGCACTCGAATTAATGTTTGTAGTCCTGGAAACTCAGGCATTCCTGCCAGATTTTGGCTGATGCTAACCGTTCGTGTCTCAATGCGCCCATGCCCTTTGTCCATTGTTTGCGTCGTGGCTTGAAAGTGCGCTTGCACAGCCTTGAGTCAGCCCGATTGCTTGCCTTTGAGTGCCCCAAGATAGTCGTTATGACTGTCAATGATGGTCTGAGCTGTTTTTTTGGGTGCTGATGGCATCAAAAGCAAACACCACTCCTTGCAAGGCCATTTGTTTGATGAAGACAGGTAGGGCCGTAATTTCGTTAGTTTTTGACTCGACCGCGTAGGAGTCCAGGATCAATCCACGCTCCACAATGTAGGCAGTGACCAACATCATCGCTGGATGCGACTCGACCGTAGGGTCATCACTCAGGGCTTCATAGGCACCCCGCAACACTTTACCTAGAGCTTCGCTCCGCCAAAGGCGTACGGTAGCAATGGTTTCTCCAGCCAGGGGTTGGATGTTGAAAAAGCGCGATAAACAAGCCGAGTACGCTCGATAGTCTAGCCGCAGGAGCGTCCGTCGAATTGTACTGTAAGACGGCAAGCGTCCTTTGGGAGGGCTAAACAGAGTGACTCACTCTTCATGGTAGGCTCTCAGCCAGTCTCCAATCGCTAGAAACCCTCGATTGCCCGCCGTCACTGCCAGCGTGAACAACGCTAAACACAGGGCTTGCTGATGGCGTTGTCCAGCCGTTCGACGAGTGTCGGGGAGTGCGCTGAAAGCTTCGACAATGGCAGGTTGAGACATCCGAGAAAAATCCAGGGACAGAGGGGACGCTCCTACACTATCAGCGCTTCAAGACGAATGAAATAGCCCTGCGTTAAGACAGATGCTTTCCGACCCTGGTAGCTGTCCGCCTTTTGAGCCGCCATCTCGCAGTCAAGCTGTATGTAGGTGGGACGCTGTATCTAGGAACTTCCTTTTTAGGCATGGCATAGGTGCGCTCCCGGCTACGATCGGCAACGCTCTACCCTCTGGCAACAGGGTGGTACAGATATGCACTTGTGGCAGCTACTGAATCGCTCTCCAAGCATGGAGAGAACTCTCTCAACATTTTTTGGCAAACCGAAGCGAGGGCAAAAACCCTGGGAGGTTCGCCAAATCCATGAATCCTTCTGCTGGTCTAGGTTGCACGAGTTGGTGCTCAATCAGAGAGGGCTCTAAGGAGTAATTTGATAGACCGCCTCAAAGAGGTCTGCCAAAACGAAACCTGAACAGCCTTCAGTAAGAGGATTCTAGGCACTGGGAGTCGCTATAGCCCTCCCAGACATGGGCGGGTTGAAAGTGCGATGGAGATGGACATCTGTCGTGTGACGACGGTCACATTAGTCGCTATAGCCCTCCCAGACATGGGCGGGTTGAAAGCTCACTACGGAGCCTATATGTCTCACAATTGTAACGTCGCTATAGCCCTCCCAGACATGGGCGGGTTGAAAGCAGCCATCAAGGTGCCACTTGATGTTGCGACCGACCTGTCGCTATAGCCCTCCCAGACATGGGCGGGTTGAAAGGTTGAGTAGTGGTGGTGGCACTAGCAGCGATCGGCGTCGCTATAGCCCTCCCAGACATGGGCGGGTTGAAAGACGGCAATCTTGATGCTAAAAGCTTAGCCATGCAGGTCGCTATAGCCCTCCCAGACATGGGCGGGTTGAAAGCGTCCATCTAATCAGGGTGGGGACCCGCTTGACCGTCGCTATAGCCCTCCCAGACATGGGCGGGTTGGAAGGTTGAGAGCCGTTAGCAAACGTAAAAAGGAGAGGTTGTCGCTATAGCCCTCCCAGACATGGGCGGGTTGAAAGAGGTCGGTTTTGTTTTGCTCGGTGAGGGTGGGGACGGGGTCGCTATAGCCCTCCCAGACATGGGCGGGTTGAAAGAATCTAGTTGTGGACTAGAATCAAAAGAGCCAGATGTCGCTATAGCCCTCCCAGACATGGGCGGGTTGAAAGAATCGCGTTCGCCTGACTTATACGCTGAAGCTAAGGTCGCTATAGCCCTCCCAGACATGGGCGGGTTGAAAGAATTGCTACTGACTCAGCAACGATTGAGAGCGTAGCCGTCGCTATAGCCCTCCCAGACATGGGCGGGTTGAAAGAAATGCGTGAGTGGTTGAGCAATGCGAAAGATCTTGAGTCGCTATAGCCCTCCCAGACATGGGCGGGTTGAAAGCCTCGCACTACACTGGGAACAGGGTTCGGCTTACAGTCGCTATAGCCCTCCCAGACATGGGCGGGTTGAAAGTGCTGACACGAGTTTTGCCATGCATACAGTAGTATGTCGCTATAGCCCTCCCAGACATGGGCGGGTTGAAAGATTTGAATTTTCCAAGTCCCAGCGCCATCACCTCCAGTCGCTATAGCCCTCCCAGACATGGGCGGGTTGAAAGGTCAATTCGGTCGTACTCTTAGAGAAAAAATATGGGTCGCTATAGCCCTCCCAGACATGGGCGGGTTGAAAGACAAATCTATCTACAGCGTTGACCATGGCGCGTTGGTCGCTATAGCCCTCCCAGACATGGGCGGGTTGAAAGCAAAACAACCTGGACTTTAGGCTCAGCCTCGGCGTGGGTCGCTATAGCCCTCCCAGACATGGGCGGGTTGAAAGTCTTGATCGGTGCCTCTGGGAAGTGCTGGTTGAGGTCGCTATAGCCCTCCCAGACATGGGCGGGTTGAAAGTCTGCTCTGGCGGCACTGTTAGCATCCTCGTCAATAGTCGCTATAGCCCTCCCAGACATGGGCGGGTTGAAAGACCCCTTGCTTTCCATCTGGCTCTTTCACTTCTAGTCCACAGTCGCTATAGCCCTCCCAGACATGGGCGGGTTGAAAGGAATTGTGGTGTCCGAGAATGGAGTTGCTCGTGTTACGTCGCTATAGCCCTCCCAGACATGGGCGGGTTGAAAGCACGATGCCAAACCTTGACCTCAGTGGTCGTTTTAGTCGCTATAGCCCTCCCAGACATGGGCGGGTTGAAAGCTTGAGGCGAGGCAGCGAACCATCGCCCCGCTGTTGGTCGCTATAGCCCTCCCAGACATGGGCGGGTTGAAAGCGTCGTGTGGGATATTTTTGGCTCTATTCTTTTGAAGTCGCTATAGCCCTCCCAGACATGGGCGGGTTGAAAGGCCACCAGGATCGACAACCACAACTCCGACAGGAGTCGCTATAGCCCTCCCAGACATGGGCGGGTTGAAAGTGAACGGTCATCGCCAACGGCAGTAGACTGTCAAGGTCGCCACAACCATCCCAGAGATGGGCGGGTTGAAAGAAGCACCTGCTAGAGAGCATGACGGGCTATATCAGACGAATTAAAGACATGTTAGAGAGAGTTGAAAGGAACGCCTGCCTTACAACTAGGCGAGCACAAACAAGAACATTTGCTAGAGCTAAGGTCAAACAAACTTTGACAGATAACTTGTCGGTTTTTGACATTTAGTGTGTCGCCACGGACAAATAATTTGTCGGTCTACAAAACCGATGGGCAGTACAAGATTCGAACTTGTAACATCCTGCTTGTAAGGCAGGCGCTCTACCGTTGAGCTAACCGCCCGGAAAGGTGTGCGCTAGACACAGTTAGTTATATTAGCAGACACTTGCACACCTTTAAAAATGCTCTAGAGGGGTCGATCACGCAATTAATTTATTGTCTCATCTTTAGGCAGTGCATTTGTACCTGCTACGATGCTGAAAGCATTGTCTGCCTGACTTCATTATGCCTTCCGGTCGGACTCATGACAGCATTACCCTTTGGGGTCTGCCGCTGCTTGCCGGGTTGACCTTTGCAGGCACCCAAAGCAGCAGCCTCACCCTCTTCGTGTCTGGCAGCTACCTCTTCAGCGGGCTAATGTTTGGTCCCGATTTGGATGTGTACTCGCACCAATATAAACGTTGGGGGCTGTTGCGCTGGATCTGGTTGCCTTACAGACGCAGTATGCGACACCGATCGTTCTGGTCGCACGGTCCCATTGCCGGAACGATCGTGCGAGTCGCTTACCTACTAATCTGGGTCGGACTGTTGGGTAGCGTCGGGATTCTAGTCGGTGCGATCGCCTTTCAGCTTATGGGCAAAACCAACGACTGGTTCGTTCTCGCCCAGCAAGGGTGGAGCAGCGCCGTGTTTCTAGGACAGTTGCCTCAGCAATACCCAACAGAAGCGATCGCGATCGTCATTGGGCTTGAACTTGGCGCACTCAGCCACTCTTTCAGCGATTGGAGCACATCCACCTATCGACGCGCTGTCAATCGACGCACCAAGAAGACATCCGTATCCCGGCAGACACCTCTGCCGCCAGATCTCTCCTCATCGTCATCCAACAACGCTACGAAACAGCCTCCTTCCCTGGGGCGATCGGCTCCCCCCACGCCGCTACCACCGACCCTCCGCGAAGCTCAACTACCACCGTTTGGACGGAGGAGGGAGAGAAAGGAGAGGAGTGAGGAATGAGGGGTGTAGCTTGCTTCCGCCTCGCGGTGAGGTGAGGAAGATGAGGGGCAGAGGGAGCGCGGGGAACGCAAGCGAAGGCTTTGAGTCTTGAGTAGCGCTTTGAGTCGCTAAGGAACAAGAATTTAATCACCTCGGCGTTTTCCGTAGGGGCGCACGGCTGTGCGCCCCTACCTACGAAAAATTTGTCGGTTTTATTTAATCCACGATCCTAAGCTAGAGAGTCCTGAGTTAACTTTGACCACTGACCACTACCTACTGACGACTAACAACTCCTTTTCCCTTCTGACTTCTGACTCCCGACTCCTAACATCTTTACTCGATCGCTAAAGTAGAGAAGGTCAATCATTACTGAGGGTGGCATGTCTCATTCCAAGCAATCGCCTGAGCCATTAGAGCAGCAGACTGCCATGCTAGAAGCCGTGCAGCAGTTGGTGGCAGTGGTGGCAACGTTGCGATCGCCCAACGGTGGTTGTCCGTGGGATTTAGCCCAAACGCCTGAAAGCTTGATTCCCTATGTGATTGAAGAAGCTTACGAGACGGTTGATGCTATCCAGAGCGGCAAGGCAAAAGCAATTTGTGAAGAACTGGGCGATTTGCTTTTGCAGGTTGTCCTTCAGGCTCAGATTGCCAGCGAAACCGAGCAGTTTAGCCTGACTGACGTTGTTCAGAGCATTAGCGAGAAGCTCATCCGTCGCCATCCGCATGTGTTTGGTGATGTTAGTGTGCAGACGATGGACGACGTGCATCGTCATTGGGAGCAAATCAAGGCGATCGAAAAAGGCGAAGATCCCAACGTCACACCACCCTTGAGCAAAAAGCTGAGTCGTTATGCCCGCTCGCTCCCACCCTTGATGGCAGGCATGAAAATTTCTCGCAAAGCCGCTGAAGCGGGGTTTGAGTGGGAGGCGATCGACGGCGTTTGGGCAAAGTTTCAAGAAGAACTGACCGAATTTAAGGAAGCGCTGGCAGAACAGGATAAAGCTCACCAGGAAGCCGAACTAGGCGATCTCCTGTTCACCGTCATCAATCTTGCCCGCTGGTATGATTTAGACCCCAGTGCAGCGCTGCAAGGCACCAATCAACGCTTTATCCAGCGGCTGGAGCAAATGGAAGCTGTTGCCGATCGTCCATTGTCTGACTATACGCCGGGAGCGTTGGAACAATTGTGGCAAGCGGCGAAGGCGAAGTTGAGAGGGGTGAAGAGTGAGGGGTGAGGAGAAGAAAGAGTTGTTAGTTTTTGGTTGTTAGTTGTTAGTTGGTTGCCAGTAGTCAGTGGTCAGCCAGGGTTTTCAGCCTTTATCCCTCATCCTTCAGCCTTTCTTCCTTCATGCCCAAACAGCGCCTCGATCTCTTGCTTGTCGAACTCAATCTCTGCGATACCCGTCACAAAGCACAGCAGTTGATTCGGGCTGGAGCGGTGATGGTGAATCAGCAGGTGGTGGATAAGCCGGGGACAGAGATTGACTTGCTGGCAAAGATTCAGGTGAAGCAACGATCGCCCTATGTCTCCAGGGGTGGCGAAAAACTGGCGAAGGCGATCGCCCACTTCGCAATTTCCGTTGCCGATCGCATCTGTTTGGATGGGGGCATTTCGACGGGTGGCTTTACAGATTGCCTGTTGCAAGCTGGGGCACAGCACGTTTATGGCGTTGATGTTGGCTATGGACAAGTTGCCTGGAACTTGCGACAGGATGCCCGTGTGACGCTACGAGAACGGACGAATTTACGCCATCTGTCATCAGCAGACTTGTACGGGTGTGTTTCTTCCGCAGACTTGGGCGATCGCCCAGCCGATCTAGGCGTGGTCGATGTCTCGTTTATCTCGCTTACAAAGGTAGTGTCGGCGCTCTGGCAATTGCTCCAGTCGCCCCGTGAGGTTGTTTTGCTGGTGAAGCCTCAGTTTGAAGTGGGACGCGCCTTGGTCGGCAAAAATGGCGTGGTACGCAATCCCCAGGATCAGGCGATGGCGATTTTGCAGGTTTTGGAAGCGGCGCAAGCGTTAGGTTGGCACTATCACGGTGTCACCTGGTCGCCGTTGTTGGGTCCGGCTGGCAATATTGAATACCTGCTGTGGTTGAAAGATGTTGCGCGATCGGCAGGGCAAGCTGAAAGCTTGGGAGGACTCGCTCAAGAAAGGGCGATCGACTCCCAAGCATCGCAAGAGCCACCTATTGCCCCAGATTTGAGTATGTTGAAACAACTAACCCTAACCGCACAACAGTCACTAACCCGTTAAACGCTGCACCTGTTGAGTACACTCAAACGCCGTCTTCCCTACTCCCTACTCCCTACTCCCTACTCCCTACTCCCTACTCCCTACTCCCTACTCCCTACTCCCTACTCCCCACTCCCCTTCTTCAATCAACAATCAATCCATCTTTCACATGAATAATCCGGTTTGTCTGCTCGGCAACGTCTGGTTCGTGGGTCACGATGACGATCGTAATGCCCTGTCGGTTTAAATCAGTCATCAAATCCATCACTTCCTGGGAGGTTCTACTGTCGAGCGCTCCCGTTGGTTCGTCTGCCAATACGAGTGCAGGGCGGTTCACCAGGGCGCGGGCGATCGCGACTCGCTGCTGTTGCCCACCCGATAGCTGATTGGGACGATTCGACAGCCGTTCTGCTAAACCAACTCTAGTGAGCGCTTCCATTGCCCGCTTTTGGCGCTGGGGCTTCGAGACGCTGGCGTAGACCATTGGCAGCATCACATTATCCAGCGCGGTCGATCGCGGCAGCAGGTTGAATTGTTGAAACACAAACCCAATCCGCTGATTGCGAATAAACGCCAGTTCATCGTTATTTAGGGTCGTCAGGTTGCGACCTTCCAACACGTAATGTCCACCACTGGGTCGATCGAGGCATCCAATAATATTCATCAGCGTCGATTTTCCCGACCCTGAAACGCCCATGATGGCGACATATTCGCCTTCTTCGATCGCCAAATCAATACCCTTGAGTACAGGCACGTCAATGTCACCCAACCGGTAGGTTTTGGTGATCTTTTCCATCCAGATCATGGTTGCCATTACTCGCTCCTCAACGCCGCGATTGGATCAAGCTGTGCCGCATTCCGAGCGGGGATCACGCCAGCTATTAGCCCGATCACGAAGGACAGTCCGAAGCCTGCGACGATCGACCAGATGGAGATAACGAAGGGAAACTTGAACAGCGTGGCGGCAGCGAAGGCGATACCAACGCCTAAGCCAATGCCAAGTGCGCCGCCTGCGATCGACACCATCACAGCTTCCGTCATAAACTGGCTCAAGATGGCGCTGTTGGTCGCTCCGACCGCTTTGCGAACACCGATTTCCCGTGTGCGCTCGACAACGGAAACGAGCATGATATTCGCGATGCCGATGCCGCCTACGATGAGAGAAATGCCTGCGATCGCGCTGACCATCACGGTAAACAACCCCACGATGTTGCTGAACGCATTGATGATATCTGCCTGATTGGTCAAACGAAAGTCATCTTGCTCCGGTGGGTAAATGTTGTGGCGAATCCGCAGCAGGTTTGTCACCTGGAATTGCGCGGCATCAAGCTGGGCAGCATCTTTAGCCTGCACCCAAAAGCCACTCACCGCGATCCCATTGATGGCATTGTTGCCCACAATCCGGGCAGACATATTGGTAAGGGGTATGTAAATGCGATCGTCCTGGTCTTGTCCACCCACTGAACCCTTCGTTTCCATCACCCCAATCACGGTGTAAAGTTCGCTTTTGACGCGGATCTGGGCACCGATCGCAGTGCCGTTTGCACCAAAGAGTTCAGTCCGCACCGTACTACCCAGCACCGCGACGGGTCTAGCACTATTCAGATCATCCTGGCTGAAAAATTGCCCTTCTTTCGGATGCACATTCTTGACATCAGGATAGTTCAAATCAGTGCCCAACAGCGTTGTCGAAGTGTTTTCTCCCTCATAAACAACCTGCACACCGCGTTGCAAGTAGGCGGCGACACCTTGGGCTGCTGGAGCTTGCTTGGCGATCGCCTTTGCATCTTCCCAGGTGACAGTTGAAGCGGTGCCCGCTCCTTGACTGATGCCGCCCGTACGCGCCACGCCAGTTAGCACGAGAATCACATTCGTTCCCAACGCTTGAATTTGCTGCTCGGTCGCTTTTTGCACCCCCTGTCCCACTGAGGTAACGGTGATGACGGAGGCAATCCCAATAATCACGCCCAGCATGGTTAGCCCGGTGCGAAGTCGATTACTCCACAACGCCTCCAAAGACATCGTGAGGACTTCCAGCAGTGAAACGCTGGTCGGATGAATGCGAGTAAGCTGTGCCATAAAATCCTCCTAACGCTGACGTGTACCACCACCGGCACTGCCAGTACTGCCACCGCCACCACGCCCCCCGCCCCCCATCCCTGGCAGGAAGGACGGTGTTCTCGATTGGGGACGATCGCCCTGTGGGAAACTTGTCAACACGCGCTCTCCTTCCTTGAGTCCAGAGAGCACAACCGTTTTGCCATCATCCGTCGAGATGCTGGTGGTAATGGGACGAAATTCAGGACGACGACTGCCCTTTTCGCCGCCCATCACCTGTACGCCGCTTGCTCCGTCTTGCCGGACGATCGCCACCGTTGGTACAACGATGACATTGTTCAACGTCCCCACGTTAAAGTTCACGTTGGCGCTCATTCCAGAACGCAACAGGTTACCAGGATCAGCTACAGACGCTTTCACTTCAAAACTGGTGACGTTTTGCGTGACCGTTGACTGCGCCGCCACCTGAATTACTTTGCCCTCAAAGGTTTTACCCGGAAAAGCATCAGCCGTAATTTTGACCGCTTGACCCACTTTGATTTGAGCAATGTTCGCCTCAGCCACATTTGCCGAAATCTGATTGGTCGAAGCCAGTGCCAAAATCGAAGCCGCTGCCGAAGAAGCCGAACTGCCTGCTGTTGATGGTGTGACGAAGGCACCCGGATCCGCGTATTTCTTTGTCACAACGCCGCTAAAGGGAGCGCGAATCTTCGTGTCATCAATAGTTGCCTCGATCGTTTGCAACTGACCCTCTGCCGTCAAAACTTGGGCGCGTGCAGTCGCAATGTCTTCTGGGCGGCTGCCAGCTTTCTGCAAATCTAGAGCCTGCTGTGATTTTCTGACCTGAGCCGCTGCTTGATCGCGAGCCGCACGGGAGGTGATGAGGTCGCGTTGTGCCAGTGCTCCATCACGAATCAACTGCTGATTTTGCTGAAAAGTTGCTTCTGCTGATCCCAACGCCGCTTTATCGTTTGTCAGTTGCGCGGCGGCTTGAGCAATATCCTGCGGACGGTTGCCAGCGATGATTTTATCCAGGTTTGCCTGAGCTTGGGCTAACTGTCCTTGTGCTTGAGTATATTGCCCCTGCAAGTTAGAAGCATCCATGTAGGCGAGGATTTTCCCCTCCTGCACCCGATCGCCCTCCTTAACCAGCAGTTGCTTTAAGATACCGGATGACTTGGGGCTGACGTTCGCCGATCGCTCCGCTAGCACTGAGCCATTGGCTGAAATGGTCACGGGCAAACTCTGACGCTCCACCTTAGCGCTTTGAATCTGCCGTCTCGATTCTCGTCGCTGTGCAGTCGTAATCTGGCTATAGGCAACATACCCACCGCCCAAGATGAAAGCAGCAACCAGTAGCCCCACCGCCCACTTTGGTATTCCACGTTTGACCAGATCCTTCACAATTTGCTCTCCGTCTAGCCAAGCTGAGTGCCATTGAAGCCAATCATGGTGAAACGAGTGGCAGCGATCGAAGGTCAGATCTCCAGCTCACTCAGTCTCTGCTTAGACTTTATGACTAAACGTAAGGTTCAAACAGCAACTCTAATCCGGTTTCTGTCTCCTACTTAAGTACTGTAAGCCAAAAGACGCCTTGCTAGCGACCATCTCTTCCAGGCATGGTCTTTAGACTCGTCAATTGAGCAAGGTCGAAAATCGTTTATCTTGTCGAAGCGCGTCAAAGTCAGAGTTGGTTCGAGCAATTTCGCGGTATTCATCTGGGTTCAACTCCAGGGCTAGCTGCAAGTTTTCAAACGCTAGATCAAAATCTCCTTGAAGAGCATAGCAGCAAGCTTTGTTGTAGAGAGTATGTGGGCTATCTGGCTTGAGCTGCAATGCTTTGTTGTAGCTAGCAATTGCCGCTTCTAGAAACCCCAGATGGTAGAGGGCGTTGCCTCGGTTTGTCCAGGCTTCCTCAAAATCGGGTCTAAATTCCAGCGCTTTGTCATAACTGGCAACGACTTTTTCAATACGATCGAGCTTCCGCAACGCCAGAGCACGATTGTACCAAGCCCAGTAATAGTCTGGCTTGAACTCGATCGCGCGATCGTAACTAAGCACCGCATCATCATAACGCCCTAGATTGCGTAGCGAGATGCCCCGGTTGTACCAAGCCCAGTAATAGCTGGGTCTGAATTTGATCGCCTGATCGTAGCTGACAATCGCCTCTTCATACCGCTGCAAGTCGTCTAAAGCACTGCCCCGATTGTTCCAGGCTTCTGGAAACCCTGGTTCATAATCAAGCGCCTGGTCATAGCTCGCGATCGCGCCTTCATAATATCCCAGATGGTACAGGGCATTCCCCCGGTTATACCAGGCATCGGGGTTGTCGGTTTGGAGTTGAAGCGCGCGATCGTAGCTGGCAACAGCAGCGCCAAAATCCTTCCGTTTATTCAGATAAAGCCCTTTCTGGAAAAAGAAGGCAGCTTCCACCTCCTGAATGTGGCTCATAGATTCAGTATCTCAATAATTTCCTGTGCTCAATATGCCCAGGATCGACAGCATGGAAACAGGTGCAGCAGCCATTCTAAAAAAACGATTCTCTAACCTAGTCAAAAGCCCCTTTGAGCGCTGCTTGGCTGAACTTGACACGGCTAGTCAAGGCTTGAAGGCTTGCCCATCGAGACTATAACGTCTCCTGCCACAAGGCTGGGTATCATCATGCCCCATCTGTAACGTGACGCATCGTCAAGTTCTGTAATCGTTCCTTGCCGCGTAGGCATCAAACAGCCAATCTGACTGCTTTTCTTCACCCGTCTGTCTAAGCTCTCGTCATTGAGGTTTTGTTACCGTTTGAGTTAGCAAGCTGGCGCTTCAGTTAGGGCTGCAACCCAATTTTTTGTGAAGATACGATAGAGACGCAGGTCATAAGATCAACCTGCGTCTATGATCGCAGAGGTGTAGGTCACGTCTAGAATTAGGCAATTTTAAAGATTTAGAGTATTGATGCAAATCAGCAGTTGAGACTTCCTGATACTGCTAGAAAACATCTGCTAATAGATAAAAGCTGGTTTTTCTTGAACGGATACATGAACGGCATGGGACACAGACCTGAAGCGCAATTTAAACGTCGTCTATTTCAGCCAGTGACTAGGTTCGCTCTGCTGACATTGATGCTGTTTGGCTCTCCTTGCACCGCCATCGCGCAACCCAGCGATCAAACAACGAATGTTGCAGTCGGCTCCGTCGAGTTCAGCGATGCCTACACTTTGTCACCGGGCGATCGCGTTCGCATTGATGTTTTCAAGGTGACTCAGTACAGTGGCGAAAATCAGGTTTTAGTCGATGGCACCCTGAATCTTCCCCAAGTGGGCTACGTATCGGTTCAAGGCATGACTTTAAAGGAAGCCGCAGACGTGATCGCAGCTAAATTCTCCAGCATACTCAGATACCCGTTCGTCACGGTTAATGTGGTTACGCCTGCTGCCGTAAAAGTGGGGATTGCAGGCGAAGTCAATCGTCCTGGTTCTTATACAGTTCCACCGGGAGAGAGTGGCTCCCAGCTACCGACAGTCACCCGAGCCATTCAGCTAGCAGGAGGCATCACCCAAATCGCAAACCTTCGTCAGGTGGAAGTGCGTCGCCCCCTGCGATCAGGCGCTGAGCGCATCATCAAGGTCAACCTGTGGGATTTTCTTCAAACTGGTAATCTGCGCCGAGACATTACCCTCCGAAGTGGCGACAGCATCTATGTCCCAACGACAACACAGACCAATCTGGCAGAATCCGTTCAACTAGCCTCTGCTAGCTTTGCCGCCGATAGAAGCGTACCGCTCAATATTGCGATCGTTGGAGAAGTCTACCGCCCTGGTCCTTACACGGTATCCGCCTCTGCCAAGACTGGTGCAGCAGGCGAAACAGGGCAATCGGGTGGTGGTGGCGACCGTGCTCCGACCATCACACGGGCGATTCAGGTAGCTGGTGGGATTAAACCTCAAGCCGATGTTCGCCGTATTCAGGTACGTCGGCTGACCAGGAACGGCTCTGAACAAACGATCGTTATTGATTTGTGGCAGCTCTTACAGTCGGGTGAACTCAACCAGGACCTCATCCTCCAAGACCGAGATACAGTGATGATTCCCACAGCGACAGCCATCTCCCCCGCAGAATCGACTCAAATTGCGGCTGCCAGTTTTTCACCCGATAGTATTCGCGTCAATGTGGTTGGTGAAGTGAAGCAGCCAGGTGTCGTGAGGGTGCCTCCCAATACTCCACTCAATCAAGCCTTGCTCGCTGCTGGCGGCTTTAATACTCGTGCCAAGAAAAAGTCAATTGAGTTGATTCGGCTTAACTCTGATGGCACTGTTACCCGACGAGCGATCGCGGTAGATTTTGCTCGAGGGTTAGACGAGCAGGGCAATCCCGCACTCCGTAATGATGACATTGTGGTGGTTAACCGTTCTACGCTTACAGTCTTTTCTGATAATCTAGGCTCGGTGTTGAGTCCTGTAAATGGGTTTCTTTCTATCTTCAGCATTTTTAGAATTTTCACTCAATAGAATTGCTAAGGAGTAGATTTATGTCATACCTGTATCAAGCTTGCTGTTCGTTAGCAAAATGATCACATTCAAATTACCATCCCGCCACGGATCAGGTTCTCGTGGTACCACCAGTTAGCACGTGTGTAGAGATCAAGATGGACAATGAACAAAGCCCCCCAACATTAGTCGCTCCACAGGAGCACAGCAGACGCTTTCAGTGGCTGCCACTCGCCAATACGTCTCAGCCTAATGATGATGATGAAGGCGGTCTAAATCTGGGGCAGGTGGTGGCATCCCTGCGGCGCAGGATTTTTATTATTGCTGGCGTGACTACCGTTGTGACCTCACTTGCCTTGCTAAAAGCCCTGACCAGTAAACCAGTTTACCAGTCTGGTTTTGAGATTTTAACGAAACCCGTGACGGTTGAAAATCAGGTTATTTCGTCTGTTCCTCAAACTCTGAGCAAAGACCAACAGCAAGAGGCTGGGGCAAAAGGTATTGATGAAACAAAATTAAAGCTGTTAAAAAGTCCGATTATTTTGTCTCCGATCGTCAAGCAGCTTCAGCCTCAATATCCAGATATTGATGTTGACTCCTTAGCAGGAGGATTAATTGTAAAAGGAACAACCACCAGTGAAATCCTTGGCGTTAGCTATCAAGATAAGGATCCTGACAAAGTTAAAGCAATTTTGTCTCTGGTTTCAGATGCCTATTTGAGGTACAGTCTGGAAGAACGTCTAGCGGACGTGCGGCAAGGTATCGATTTTGTGAATACTCAGCTTCCGCAACTTCAGAAGCGCGTCGAGGCGATTCAAGACCAGCTTCAGGGCTTTCGTCAGCAGTATAACTTGATTGATCCAGAGTCCAAGGGAAAACAGCTTATAGAACAAACGACAACAATTGGTCAACAAGGGCTTGAAACACAGGTGAAGCTGAACGAAGCGCGTGCGCTCTACCTCAGCCTGAGCAAAGAATTGGCACAGCAAACGGATGGCTCAGCGGCATCTTCTGCTTTAAGTGACAATGCTCGTTACCAAAAGCTGTTAAGTCAGATTTTAGAAGTAGAAAGCCAGCAGGCTGCGGAATCCTCCCTCTTTCTTGACAAAAGTCCAAACGTTCAGGTGTTACGCACTCAACAAGAAAACCTGCTCCCCTTGTTACAACGCGAGGGGCGACGAGTTCAAGAAGAGGTAGGGAGCAAAATTCGAGAACTGGAGGCGCGCAGCCAAATTCTGTCTCAAACCTCAACGGGCTTAAATCAGCAAGTTAAACAACTATCAGCGATTTCGCGGCAGTATGTCGATATTCAACGCGAGCTGACGATCGCCACTGAAAACCTAAACCAGTTTTTAACCAAGCGAGAAGCGCTTCGCATTGATGCCGGGCAGCGGAAAACGCCCTGGCAGCTCTTGACACCTCCCACCGAGCCAGTGCCTTCTTCGGCAGACGTGAAGCGCTCTGCTCTACTGGGAGCAATTCTCGGACTCTTGTTGGGTATTGGCGTTGCCTTGCTTTTAGAAAAACTCAGCAATGTACTCCACACACCAGACGATATCAAAACCACGACCAAGTTGCCTATTCTGGGTGTGATTCCGTTCAACCCAGAGTTGACAGAGCTAGAGACGCTGCTTCCTTTAGATAAGGTCACGTCTCTGGCAGATATGGGTGGGTTGGTGCAACAGATGCGGCAACGCCTGGGGTTTGACAGCAGCAAACGCTCTAGTCCTTATGCCTCCTCCCCGTTTCAAGAGGCATTTCGATCGCTCTACACCAACATTCTCCTGCTCAGCCCTGACGAACGCATTCGTTCACTTGTGATTAGTTCTGCTACGCCTGGGGAAGGAAAGTCCACCACCGCAATTTATCTTGCGCAAGCTGCCGCTGCACTCGGTCAGCGGGTGTTGTTAGTCGATGCTGACCTGCGGTTACCCCAGCTTCATAACCGACTGGAATTAGAAAACGTCTATGGTCTCAGTACCATCATTTCGTCAGACCTGGATTTTGAGCGCGTTGTGCAAACATCGCTTCTGGATAGCAATCTGTCCATCCTGACCTCCGGGCAAGTGCCTCCAGACCCAACCAAATTGCTCTCGTCCAAAAAGATGCAGAACTTAATGGAACAATTTAAAGCAGCTTATGACTTGATTATTTATGATATGCCTCCCATTTTAGGGTTGGCAGATGTCAAACTGCTTGCCCTTAGAACTGATGGCGTTGTCATGGTTGTTGGATTAGACAAAGTGAAAACATCGATCGTAACGCAAGCATTGGATACCTTTAAATCGTCTTCAATTCAGCTGTTGGGCGCTGTGGCTAATGGGTCAAAAGAATCTGCTCCGCCCACCTATAGTTCTTATCATCGCTACGATCTAGAAGCCAGTAAACATACAGAAGCCCTCAATGATGGAGAAATCGGTGAGCGTTCTGACGAAGTGCCTGAAAAGACAGTAAAACCATCAGGCGACTAAAATTCAGTACAAGTTAATATTTTTTCTCTATGAATTTATTAAAGTGATTAGTAGTTATTTAAAGAGTCAATTAATTAAAATAACTGCTGAAAGGTGATTCACAGTCTTCGCAATGAAAGTACTGATACTTTTGACATTGATTGGGGTTCTTTGGCTGATCAGTTCACGCCGTTGGAGACGCCGTTTTCTTAATCCGCTTGCGATCGTAATGATCATTTATCTAGGAATTACGTCTCCCATTGGTGTCTCGTTAGCCACCCAAGGCTTGACCGCACCTTTGCCACCCGATTCTGGCGAGTCAGTTGATTCCATTGTCGTTTTGGGCCGTGGTGACGACGTTCGTAACCGCCGCATTGAAATCGCTGAACAACTCTGGCGCGACAAGCGATCCTCTAAAATTTTTGCCAGCGGCATGTTAGATGCCGAATTCATCCTTGAACATTTGAAGAACAACGGGGTTACTGCTCAAGCAATTAGCGGCGAGCGGTGCTCCCAATCTACTGAAGAGAATGCCCTGTTCACAGCGGCTGTGCTGCACCCTCAAAACGTACAAAAAATTTTGCTCATCACTGACCCGCCGCACCTGCTGCGATCGGTGCTCTCGTTTCAAGCGTCTGGATTTACCGTTATTCCTCATGTAAGTCCACTACCTCCCGCTTGGGCACCTGAGCGCCGCCTTTTACTTTTGCTGCGAGAGTACGCTGGGCTAGTCCAATATGCTGTCACCAATCGGTTTCGGCAGCGGAGCACCTTTGAACTAGAGCACCCTCCAATGGATGTCACGACGAAACTGAAGACCTGGAACTGTAAGCTGTAACCATTAAAAAGACTCGATTAAACGTCTCAGAAAATACTTGCGGATTCCCAATTTTCACGTAGACTTTACGCAAAACAGTTAGTCTAATTTACTCAGTACATCTTGGCAACGAGCATGAATGACTTTCCAGACCTTCCTCACAACTCTTATCAAATCGAGAAAGAGCTGGGTCATAACCGTGCGGGCGGTCGAGTAACTTACCTGGCGACCGATACACGCACTCAGCAGCAGGTTGTCATCAAGCAATTTCAGTTTGCCAGAACGGGGGCAAGTTGGGCAGAGTACGATACGTACGATCGCGAGATTCAATTTCTGAAACAACTTGATCATCCTGGCATTCCTCACTATCTCGATTCATTCCAGACCCCGGACGGCTTCTGCATGGTGCAGGAGTATAAAAATGCCACGTCTTTGTCGGCGAATCGTAGCTTTAACCCAGAAGATATTAGGCGGCTCGCGATCGCGGCGTTAGAAATCTTGGTCTACTTGCAGAATCGGATTCCTTCAATTATTCACCGTGATCTCAAACCCGAAAACATCCTCCTCGATGAAAACGGAGCCGTTTATTTAGTCGATTTTGGCTTTGCACGAGTGGGTGGAGAGGATGTAGGAGTCAGCAGCGTGGTCAAAGGAACGCTGGGGTTCATGCCGCCAGAACAACTGTTCAACCGCCAACTCACAGAAGCCTCAGATCTGTATGGGCTGGGCATGACGCTAATTTGTCTATTGACAGGTACAAAATCGGATCGGATTGGGGATCTGGTTGACATTAGCTATCGCGTTAGTTTCAAGCAACTGGTGCCCACACTCAACTTACAGTGGGTCAACTGGTTGGAGAAGATGGTAGAGCCGCGCTTGAAGGAGCGCTTTCCCAATGCCTTGGCGGCGCTGGCAGTCGTGCCTATATCCCCTCTACGCCCTCCCGATGCTCAATTCAGCCAAGCAAATTTAAAGTTTCATGCCCATCGCTTGGGCGATCGACTGACTCAAGCGGTTATGCTGACCAACCCAATTCCAGACACTCTTTTAGAAGGGAAATGGGAAGTCGCACCGCATCCTCATGATCCTCCAGTTGAAAGCTACTGTTGGCTGACAGTCACTCCCAAAACCTTTGACGCTAACCAGGTAGAATGTCAGGTAACCGTCGATACTCGTAAGCTAATGGCGGGGAAAACCTACCATCGCAAGCTCTTTCTACACACCAACACCCTGACAAAGACGTATTCCCTCAATCTTCAGATTCAAACGGCTGCGGTGCCAGGGCAATCGTCTCTGCTGCCCAACGGTCTTTTGCTGCTCTTGGGGATGGTTTCGCTTGTGGTGAATTGGCTGGTTGCCTCAGTTGTTCTGGGCATGGGTACAGTCGAGAAGTCAGTCCCCATTGCTGGTTTTGGAGCCATCGTAGGCACTGCGATCGGGCTAGAATTTGCCGCCTGGTTGATGCGATCTGCCGGTTGGCGCACTGGCTCTACCACCTGTACGCTGGCAGCACTTGGAGTTGGTGCTGCCGCACTGATGGGAGCACTTGCCAGTGATCTTACAACAGCGGGTCCGGTGGTCATTTTGAGCGCAGGAGCAGGAGCGATTAATGGTGCGGTCAATGGCGTGATGACAGGGCTTACGGTAGAGAAAATGATGGTAAGCGACAACCCGAAAACTATAGCCATTCCAATGTGCTTACTCATTGCAGCAGTAGGCTCTAGCGTGGGCTTAGGCTTTGCGATCGGGTTTATGAACTTAGCCATACTCACCGTTCTACTTAGCAGCAGTCTCGCTCTAGGCACTTTGATGAGTCATCTTTACTTACGGCGAGCCAACACCCTCTTCTCCCACCGCAAGGCTGAACGTTACTTAATCAAGCCCTAGAGGGGCTACACGCTCGATGTATGCGCTTACTGGTGCCGCGAGTTTTGTTTGCAGGAAGGCAATGAGTTGACGATCGCGCGCTCTCCAACGCCTCGGTTGGGCAAAGACCGAACATTCTAAAATACCGATTAGTTGATTGTCTTGATAAAGCGGTGCGTGTACTAAGGCTCGATGCTGAAATTTCTCGCGCTCGTAGGTGCGATCGATCACGTCATCGCTGGCAGTTTCAATATCATCGACGAACACGGCAATCGGAGTGCGAAGCGCGATCGTCATGAGTGGGTCTTGCGGCAGGTTTGAAGCTTCAAGCCAGTCGGCACCAATCCATGCTGCCGCACGACCATCGCGTGACCAGCAGTGCGTGATCGTGCCCCGGTTTTGCGTCGGCTCCCGTAGATACAGGAAGCAGCGATCGCAGGGCATTGCCTCTCCCAATGCTGGCAGCAACGCCGTCAACAGTGTCTCTGGCTCTGCAAACTGCTCAAAGATTTGCAGCAGTCCGTCTAATGGTGCCTCGTTCTCTGTCATCGTCTCATGCCCTCCGTTCGCTCTCAGATCACAATGCCATTTCTTCCCAGCCGATCACTCATTAACGCCCGCTCTCTGCGACCTCAAAGATTAGAGCGCCCTACGTCCGCTCTTACTTTTTGGTACAAGGAGTAACGTGAACGTGCAATTGGAAGCTGAGATCCCCAGTTTCTGGCAACGTGAGCAGGCAAGCAAAGCAAGCGTAGCCAGAAACCGGGGCTCTGAAAGTTAGTTGCACCACATATCAGTATATTTGTACTACAATAACTGAACATCATCGCCTTGCAGCTTACTGATCTATGAAAGAAAAGCTGAGTTGTTCAAACTATCGACTTGCACTGAGGCTTTGCCTGCATGAGCTGAACGCAGTTCCCATTGCGGTCGCACCTCTAGTCAGGCTTTCCTTTCTCTCGCTGCTCGTCTTGTTTGCCTGGACTCAACCGACGCTTGCTCAGGACTCTATTAACCTCGATTTCACAGTCGCTCAGACAGAGCGTGTTCAGCCGTCTCCAGTAGACATTCCTCCGCCAAGCCAGCCAATAGAGGCAGTCAGCCACGTTCGACAAGCCGCAACGAAACCGACCGACTCCAGCTTCAAAGTGGACAAGCGCAACGATCAGCAGACGGACACGATCGCGCTCTCCTTTGATCTTCCTGATGGACAGCCAGCAACGACGACAAAACCAGCGTCGATCGTGCAGGCAGAACCACGGGTTGGGGGTCAAGCAAATATTTTTGTCGGTGGCTCTGACTCTCTCGTAGCCCGTACGGTGGGTCATGCTGAAGGCACCCGGACAGCCAATGGTAGCAAGACCCGTGCCTATTACGGACATTCCGATCCGGGTAACGGCGTGTGGAACCTGGGCAGTTTCTCCTACCAACACGCGGCTCAGTCTCCCAAAGAGGCAGATGAGAAGCAGCTACAACGTTTGCAAGCACAGGCAGAAACCATTCGGCAACGCGCCGCAGAACACCGTCTAAACCTTTCTCTGGAAGAAGAGCTAAACGCCCTTGATCTTGCCAATCAGTCTCCCCTGGCAGCGCTGGATACACCAGGGTATGTCGAGTGGCTGAAGCAAGCGCACGATCGAGGACTTGCGGGTTCAGAGGCAGTGCTCTGGGCACGCACTCAATCCTATTGGGATGTGCGACGCAACCGTTGGGATGCACCAGGACTGGGAAACTCAGAAGGTCATATTACACACGACCAAAACCGACGATTGACCGCGATCGCACGAGCCTTGGATACCTATCAACAGCAGCAAGTGGCGCGACGGCAAGCGGCTGATCCACAGGACAAAGTTGCAGATAAACCACCCCAAGAGCAGATGGCTGATCGCATCATCTTTCAAGACTTGTCTCCACCCAAAGCAGGAGTTGTCGCACAAGCAAAGAACTAGCCTTCAGAATGGGTGTTAGAAAGGAACATTCTGGTTAGATACGCCAAAGTAGAATCGCTCTTGGCAACCTCCTGAATGAGCTAACATCGGGCTGAAGAAAGACTTAAACCCACCCAGCACTGACGATGGACGGCTACCTTACCAAAGCCAATTTCATGAGCGGGCTACAATGCCAGAAGCAGTTATGGCTAACCGTGAAGGAGCCACACCGCGCTACTGCTCCAACGCCAGCCCAGCAGCGTCTGCTTGAGCAGGGCAACGAGGTTGGGCGTTATGCTCGCCAGCAGTTTCCACAGGGGCACCTGATTGAGGGCAATGGGTTTGAGGCAGTGCAGTCCACGCAAGCAGCGATCGCGGCTGGAGCCTCGTGTCTCTTTGAAGCCACGTTCTGTTTCGATCATGTCTTCGTTCGCTGCGACATTCTCCGCCAAACTGCGACAGCCACCTGGGAAGTGCTTGAGGTCAAAGCCTCTAGCCAGGTCAAAGCCGAGCATTATTGGGATGTTGCTGTGCAAGCCTATGTCTTGGCTGGGGTCGGTCTGCTGGTGGGTGCTGCCAAGCTGATGCACATCAATACCCAAACCTGCCGCTTTCCCAACCTGGCAAACCTTTTTACGATCGTCGATATCACAGCAGCGGTCGATCGCCTCCTGCCTGCAATCCCCGACAAGCTGCGCGAACTGCGATCGGCGTTAATTGAGCCGGAGCCAACGCTAGCTATTGGCAAACATTGCAGTAACCCTAACCCCTGTGCCTTCACCAAAGACTGCTGGCAGCACGTTCCAGAACTGTCTATCTTCACCATCCCACGGCTGGACTGGAACCAGAAAGAGGCGCTGATTGCTCAAGGTCTATTGGCACTTGCAGATTTGCCGCCCGACATGCCTTTGACAGCCAATCAACGCACTTATGTGGAGAGTAGTCGTAGTCAGCAGCCAGTGATTGCACAGGCGGCGATCGCGGCAAGCCTTGCTGCACTCGCGTATCCCATCCATTTTTTTGATTTTGAGTCCCAAAGTCAGGCGATTCCCACCTTTGGGGGACTCAAGCCCTACGAACAGCTTCCCTTTCAGTACAGTTGTCACAGCCTTCACGAAGACGGGCGCGTCGAGCATCGTGCCTATTTGCATATGGACTCATCTGACCCCAGACCGACGCTCATCGACGCATTGCTCGCTGACATTGCCCCTACAGGCTCTATCGTTGTCTATCATCAGTCCTTTGAGGCTAGTTTGCTACGGCAACTGGCTCAGACTTTTCCTACCCATGCTATCCACTTAGAGGCGATCGTGGCGCGCCTCTGGGATCTGGAAGTGATCTTTAAGCAGCACTATAAACACCCAGCGTTTCGAGGCTCAACCTCCATCAAACGCGTGCTCCCAGTGCTGGTACCGTCTCTCAGCTACAACGCCTTGACCGTGCAGCGCGGCGACCAGGCTCAAACTATTTGGGAGCAACTGCTCTGTTGCACAGATGGGGCAACGAAAACTCAGCTCATGGAAGACCTCAAAGCCTACTGTCATCTCGATACTTTGGCTATGGTCGAACTATACAAGGCATTGTGCGAGCTAGTCTAATTCTGTTCAAAAGAACTTTAGTTTGAGTGCGTCCGCCAATGGTTGCATCTTTCTCCGAGGAAGCGCGATCGTTCAAGGATCTTCCACTACAATGCGCTTAACCCGATTCTTCTTACGTACGATGCGGTACACATGGTCGGCGTTAATCCCCAGCACACGCTACATCCCCTTTACACGCTGGGACAGATGGGACACGTCTTAACGTCTTCAGGAGTTTTTACCAATGGCATACTTTTTCTCACAGGCAACGATCGCGGTCGAAATGTTTAGTTTTGGTTACCTTGCTAGTGCGTTTGCGCTGCACACGCATCGCCGCATGAATCAGATTCCTGGCTGGCGTGCATATCAAGCTACTCAGCGTCAAGCAAAAGTACCTGAGCCATGTCCGCCCGTCAAACGCAAGCTCTCCCCAGTGGAACAATTGCGGCAGCAGTGTCAGCAAGCTGGCATTAAGTGGCGCAATGCCCACGGTCAGAACAAGCATCTCAAAAAAGCGGAAATGCTGTCTGCTCTCCAACAGCTAGAACAAATGAAACGAGTGATGACGGTGCAAACGCCGCCAGTAGCCTCGTCAAAACGGGCAGCATAACAATTAAATGGCGTACTAAAAAAAGCCCCAGGCACCTTGTCTGGGGCTTTTGCTTGAGACTCCGGCTAGAAGTCTGTCAAACAAATCTTTAGTCGTAACGCTCAACGGTCGCTGCAATGCTGCCAGTCTCCGCAGATAACGTCTGGTCTGCCTGCTGGATGGAGCGCGCAAGGATGCTCTAAAAAACGGACTGCTTCGCGGTCAAAGCCCTGCCAGTAGTAGCAGGCTTTACAAGGGGTCGCGTAACGAGCGTTTGCGCCTGAGCGATGAACGGTTGTACTTGCCTGCACTTTAACCGCACTTCGCCTTTGCAGAGTCTGCTGCCAAGTAGTGTTGTCAGTATGACCCACGCCAGAGAGAAGAGAAGCACGATCGCTGAGTTGGGTGGCAGTGCCTGGCTCAGGCGTACTTGCCAATCTGGTATGAACGGACTCAGGCACAGCAAGACTGAGGTCGTCGCGGCGATCGACGACATGACGATGACCAACACCATCATCGCTACAGCATCACCAACGAGGATAATGGTCAGTAGGAATCCTTTGACCGCTTCATACTTCGGTCGCATCTGAATGCACCTGTCCTCGGACATTTTCTACTCAGGGCAGCCTTCCAGTTGCTCCAGGCAGGCTAGACAAACCCTTGTAAGCAAACAGAAGCGTAATCCTGTACGATTCCTCTTGAAGAGACGCAACAATCTCTGTAGGGTTTGTTAGCGAGTGCTGCGTAAGATTTAGTGAGATGTCCTAGCTGGCGTGCTTGCGTGGATTGGTCACCACTAATTCAAATTCCCAGCCTGGAACCTGCTGCACTCGTTTTGTCAGCGTGCGCAAGTCTTCAGAACCATTGAGAGTCAGGTTGCTCCGCGTACGAACTTCCACTGCGACCGTCTTGGCTGCACTGCTGGCGATTAAATCAAGCGCACAGTCAGCGAGCGCTGTCGGAAGTTCCTCAGAGGAGGGATACAGTGTCACCGTGTAGCCTTGCTGCCGATATTCCCGCGCCAGCCTGAGGAGGCGTTGGTGTTCAAGTTGGTTCTGCTCTGCTGAGTGACGCATAGTGTGAAAGATGTGCTTACTCCTATCATCCATTAAAGGACATCAAAGTCAAGTCCTCTAATCCTTCATTATAGAAGCTTAGGGGGAATGATGAAGCTTTTGTGTGGTTTGATGCGTACAAACGGGCACTGCAAGCGAGGGTTGATCGACCCTGCTAGTCTAGGGCTGTTGGGTCAGGAGCGGTTTCAATCCGAATGTGTAAAAACTCCTCGCCACTGCAAAACCCTTTGGCTAGCACCAGCGACATCCCTTTGACCCGAAATGAGCCATCCAGGCTACGCCGCCGACTGACAAAATCAGTTACTTGATAGTCATCGACGTAAATGATCCCGTTTAAGGCATCGCGCACAGGCTTCACAATATTGTCGCTGTCAGGTACGCCCTGCTCGTTGCCGGGTATCACATCGTAGTAGTGGGTAATCACAACGCGTACTGAGTCGCCTGTGGGCTGAGATGCTGGCCAACACGCGATCGCAACATCTCGCACCTGTGCTTTCCAGGCTTGTAAGCGTTTTTTATCTTTAGTTTGATGGGAAATGGGTTTCCCCGTCACAATAAATTCAAAGGGTAGCACCGGGGGCATCATCGGTTGCAAGAAGAGTGTGTGTGGGCAGTCGCTTTGCCTAAGTCGTAGCGTTGCAGACAGGGAAACACTTTACCAAGGGGGCTGATTGCTAGTTGTCAAGGGTAAATACACACGTTCTACTTCTATAGTAGTTGGCAGTCTCGCTGATTGGGGGACACGACCGGGGTGCCAGTAACCTTACCTTCTGCTGCGTGACACAACTCATGTAAGGACTGATGTTGAAGGTCTGGATGTGTTGACGTTAAGAGGTAGAGGAAAAGTTGCCGTAGCGGTTAGGTTGCTACGACTTTCCGCGCCTCGTCAAGCCTCCAGCTCTGAAGGCTTTGCATCTACACAGTTTGAGGTACGGTGCCTGTCTGCGAGACGTGAGCTGGAGTTACAAGAAACCCCTTCGGCACAGAATTGCCTTTTTGTTGCAGTAGCCGTGGTAAGAGTTCCCTAGATGTAGAAGAGTATGGCTTGGATGTCGCACCATGATTTTCAAGACTGGAACGAGCGATTGATACACCAAAAACCTAGAGGCTAGGAGGATACACGATTCAGGCAAGACGCATCGGAGCGTTGTTGATTCTGGAAGCGAAAAGGCTGGGTGGCTTGAAACTTCGTTTCAAGCCACCCAGCCTTTTTCGCTCTCTCGCCACGCTAGCGCCTCTACAAGCAGCTTGGAGCGATGGATGAACGGCAAGCGAGTCTTTAGACTCATCTCTTTATTTATTTTGTGATCCTAAATGTGTTTTAATTGCAGCTAAAAACTCCTGTTCTAAGTAGGGCTTGGTGAAGTAATCCGTCGCACCTAACTGCATGGCTAGCCATCGGTGTTTCTCATTGCTGCGAGAGGTCAGCATTATGATGGGAATTTTGGCGATTTGAGGCTCTTGACGACGGTAGCTGAGAAACTCAAAGCCGTTCATGTTAGGCATTTCAACATCACAAACGACTAGTAGTGTAAGGCATAAGTTTGCCCACCCTAATTTAGGCGGTTAGTGCTTTCCCCTTATAAGTCCACTGGAACAGTTTTGCCATGGTGCGATTGAAATAATCAATGAAGCCAAGGATGCGAGTTTTCAAATCAGCTTGACTGAGACAATTGCCGCGCTTGAGTCACTTTCGCATCAGGATGCCAAACCAGCTTTCAATTTGATTCAGCCAAGAACAATGCTTGGGGGTGAAGTGAAAGACAATGTGATGGGCGGGGTTAGTCAAAAAGGCAGTTCGGGTTGCCATGGAGTGCAGGATGCCACTCTTGCCCTTGAGTCCGAGGTCAATCTCCAAGCCCTCGACTTGGGCGACATAGCGCACCAGCGATTCCGATTGATGCGTATTTAAGCAGTCCATCATCAAGTGCCATTTGGTCGCCTTGGGGTCGGTGCCAACGGTTTGTTGAACATGAGCCAGGTAGTCTGCTTCGGTGCGGGTCTCGCCCACACTCGCAGAAATCACCTGCCCCTGAGCCACATCAAAACTGGCAATCAAGGTTTGGGTGCCATGGCGGCTAGACTCAAATTCGCGGCGTTGGATCTTACCAGGACGCATCGGCAAGTCGGGTGCTTTGCGCTCTAGCGCTTGAATCCCAGTCATCTCATCTAAGCTCACCGTGCGCTCTGCCGCCGCCGCCCGCTCCTGTGCACTCAGGTAGATGTCGCCGATGTCTTTGACTTTCTCATCAAAGGCTGGGTCGGGGGGGATTCAGCCAGTAGCCTGACTGATGCGGTTTCAGGTCGGCTTCTGCCAATAAGCGTCCCATATGTCGCGCTGAAATGCTTGCGACAATCTCTTGCTCCACCAGTTCGTCTGCCAACTCGCGATGGGTACACTCGCTGATGGGTCGATCGTATTCCCTGGGAGCATCACAGGCCATCTTAAACAGGTGCAAGACTTGCTCTAACGCAAAGGTCGCCGGTGCCCCGCTCCGTGGCGCGTCCTGTAGGCGCTGAACCACCCCACCAGCCTTCTCGCCTACCGTCAACCAGCGTTCTCGCCATGTTCTTGCCATCTCCCGACTAATCCCCAGTTCCCGCGCAATTTCTCGATGGTTACGCCCTTGGTCGGCGAGTAGAATGATCCAAGCTCTCAAGGCAATTTGTTGAGGGGTGCTGTGGCGGTTGACCAGTTCTTGCAGTGCTTGACGCTCACGCTCTTCTAACTGAAGCGGCTTCGGGGCAGATTTGGGCAAGGTTTGGCTCGTTGAAAGGGATAAAGTAAGGGTAGCTTAACTTGCGCCTTCTTGTACTAGCTTCAACGTGCCAAACTTAGGTGACCAAAACTCATCACGGCTCTCAAAAAACGCCACATCTTTGCATTTTCCCTGTCGATGTTCCAGCAGTGAGCAGCGCAGCATCACCTTCGCCGTTCCTTCCTTTGTATAGGCATAGCGCTCCAGCAAAGCGCCACAGACAGGACAGGGAATAGTTGTAAACGCGTCTGGGTTAGGGGTGCGCTGAGCGTAAGGCAACTCATACCGTTTCCCCTTAGCATTCCAGAACATCACCGTGCCGCACTTTGCCGCTACACATTTGAGAAAATGATCTGCCTTTAGCTTCTGAGATTTCGACGGCACTTTGGTCATCAATGCGCCACATGTGGGGCACGCGGTTTTCGTCACCGTTCCTGGAGACTTGGGTGGTTTCGAGGCTGGTTTTGAGCCAGTGGTGTTTAACGGTTGCACACCCTTTGTCAGCAGCAGTTGACCCGCTTTCTCCAGTGCTGGGGCAAAGTAGGTGCGGTGCCAATGAGTTAGGTATCCCTGCCAGTCTTGCTTTCCCTGGGCAATGGTGTCTAACGCCAGCTCCATTTGAGCTGTAAATTCTGGTTGCAATAAGTCTGGCAGTAGGGTTTCTAAGGCGGTATCTAGCGCCAGTCCCAAGGCTGTCGGCTGGAGTTTCCCTTTTTCCACCTGCACATATTCCCGTTCCTTGAGTGTTTTGATGGTGGGTGCATAGGTGCTGGGTCGCCCAATGCCCTTGCGTTCCATCAACTGCACGAGCTTCGGTTCAGTGTAGCGAGGGGGCGGTTGAGTTTGCTTTTGGTCGGCGGCGGCTTGTTTGAGCGTGAGCGGCTGTCCCTGCTGCAAGGCTGGCAGTTGAGTATCTGCACTCAAATTATTCCAGTAGCGAGTGTAACCGGGAAACTCCACAACTTGCCCCCGCGCTTCCCACTGGCTCGTTCCAGAGCGCGTGACGACTCGCGTTTTCCGCAGCCGGGCAGGGCAACACTGGGAGGCGATCGCTCGGTTCCAGATCAGCTCGTACAGCTTGCCCTCGTCACCGCTGACCTGGTTTTGCAGTTGCGCTGGTACTCGATCGACAGCGGTGGGACGAATGGCTTCATGTGCCTCTTGTGCGCCTTTGGCAGCCCGATGTCGAGCGATTTGATTGGGCACGTTGCTTGGATCATGCTGCTCTAGATAGTGACGGACGGCGGCACGAAAGGGTGCTGCTAGCGTCACCGAATCTGTTCGCATGTAGGTGATGTGCCCCGCTTCGTAAAGGGACTGTGCCACTTTCATTGTTTTTTCAGGGCTGAAGCGCAGCTTGGTGCCTGCTGCCTGCTGTAAGGATGAGGTAATAAAGGGAGGTGGAGCGGCTTGCGTGGTTGTCTTTCCTTCTACCGTGGCTACTTGATGCGGGGATGATTGGGCGATCGCCACGAGTCGATCGGCTTCTGCCTGACTGGTCACCCGATCGGACTCTTGGCTCTCCTTCCCTTCAGCGGCATCATCCGGCGGCGCTCCCACTGCTGGGGTTTTGGTGCGAGCTGAAGCGCGGGTGGCACGATAGAACGCTTTGAACCCTTCCTGGTACTCTACCCAGACACTCCAGTAGTCCTGGGGCTGAAACGCTTGAATCTCTTGCTCGCGCGTGCACAGCAAATGCAACGTGGCGCTTTGCACCCGTCCCATCGATTTCGCACCAATGTTGAGCCGCCACACCACATGTTTACTGCCCTTGTAGCCGACTAGCTTATCAAGACAATCGCGTGCTCGTCCGGCAGCAATCAGCGACTGATCAAGCGATCGGGGGTGTGCGATCGCGGCTTTGACAGCTTGTGGCGTAATTTCGCTATAGACAACTCGCCGGGGATTGTTCAGCTTTAGCGCCTGTTGGAGATGCCAGCCAATGGTTTCGCCTTCGCGATCAGGGTCAGTGGCAATGTAAACTGCATCCGCTTGCTTCACTGCCTGACGCAGTTCTGCCAGCACCTTCTTACCTCTAGCCTCCCTCGGCTCATAGCGACACTCAACCCGACTCTCCAGCAGGTCAAAGCCCAACGCATCATCACCATCGTTTGCCAGTTCGCGTACATGCCCCATGCTGGCTTTAACCTGCCAACCAGCACCCAAAATCTGGCTCAGCTTCTTGGATTTACCCGGACTTTCAATGAGCAGCAAGTTTGCCATCGGTGTACCATAAAGCATTAGTTTTATAGTACAAGCGATCTGCTCAAACGGCTTCAATTTTGGTTCAATTTCATGTAGACGGTTTGTCAGTAGACAAACATCGCGTCGCTAACGGCTGACAGCTCAACTATACGTAAATTGCAGAGTTAGACCGCTAGATCTCGGTTGAGACGGTTCTTCAAAATTATTTGTGGGTGCATCTGACTTTTCTCTAAGCTTTTGCTGACTTTGCCCGGATGACAAAGCAAATTCGTGAAGGTTAGAGTAAATTCAGTTTCAGGTGTTATGCTGAAGTGTTATGCCTATCCACCCTCTGTAGGATCTTAGACGGAATCATCCTGTCTATTAATAGTTAGGCTGCTTAGATTTTCGGTGAGACAGTTTCTCCAAGTTTTGGTCGCACAATAGTAGTTTTCTAAAAGTACCCTCACAGGTACCATCGAGACTTAGAAGGTGCTTATATATTTTGTTAGATGAATCGTGAGTAACTCATACGCTGCTAGAGGAGTTGTTTATATGGCTAAGGGCAATGTTGTAGGGACTGGTTTAAAAATTGCTGGTGAGTGCTAAACACCCTCGGTACAAGTCTTTCTGGTCATCTAAGCGGAGAAGGTATATTTGTCCAGAGGCGGAGGAATTAGAACGTAAAACTGTTGTAGAAGAGATTAAAGGTTCTCGCAAACCAGAGATTAGCGCCCAGTTTAAGTTGGTCTTCTTAACTTCAGCTATAGGAACTTTATTATTTATTACTCTTTGTGTTGTATTAACCTTGGCTGCTGGCAAGGAACCACCTACTCTTCTTCAAGAAGTTATCAGAGGTTTGTTTGACCTTGCAAAAATTGGTTTTGGTGCAATTGTGGGTCTTCTGGGCGGGCAAGCTCTTCAATCTGAGAAGTCCAACTCTTAATAAATGGGTAAGGAAAATTTGGTAGGGCAGTGAAATGACACAGCCTAACAATTCGCTTGGAGCGGACTGCTGAAAGATCTCGGTGCTGATTTTAAGTTTACTTGCAGCCGCTCAAGCGAACCGTTAATCCGCTTAGCGCCACTGCCACAGCAAAAAGCTAGGAGAGGCAAACGTGCAACCTCTCCTAGCCCATGACTCGCAAAGTTTCAAACGATATGATGTGGTGGGTTAAATGCTAGATCGCACTACGACCGGCAACACGGTTCCAGATGAACGAAAAGACGATCGCGCCAATGACCGCAACCACGATGCCACCCAAGCTCAAGCCAGCCGTGGTGAGGGCAAGCGTACCTGTAGTGATCAACGTGTAAAGGCTACCACCGACAAAAGCACCTACAATACCTAGCAGCATTGTGCCTAGAAGACCGCCTCCTCTTGCAGCGGGGTCAATCGCCTTTGCGATCGCGCCAGCAATCAAACCTAAAACAATCCATGCCAAGATATTCATGATCCAAAGCCTCTTACTAAACTAAATCTGCAAACAGTTTAGCAATGTGCGCTGCTGCACCTTTCCCCCATCAGGCTGATTCCCGTCTGTGCCTTTAGCTAGAAAGGCAACGCTTGAGTGCGAATGTGCGAATGTGCGAATGTCTTCAAACGGCATTAGTCACCGCAGCTAATCATTGACAAGCATAGTTTGTTCCTGCTTGATGGTGGGCTAAAAGCTTGCTCGTTGGTGATTCGGGATTTTTGTAGTACAAATGTTTTGCTTGGGCGTTAAGCTAGTAGGATGAGGACGTATACTAAAATTTGCTTGCTCTCAATAAAAGGCTCCAGCAGGAATCACTCTTATGACAACCCCTAAAAACGGGACTAAAGCCGTTGAAGCGACAACGCCAGCAACAGTAAGCATGGCACCAGCCGAGCGACCTGTAGACGAGCCAATGCGCAGTACAGAATTAACAGAATTAGCTGCGGTTCCAGCATTGAAGCCAACTCAGACGGCTGAGGAGGAGATCACGCAGGCGATCCAAGTGCTGTCTAATCTTGCGACCTTAAAACTGAAAACTCAGGAATCCAAAGACCAATCTGTTGAAGTCCTGAGGAAAATTGAGTCGCTGTTTAAGCTTGAAGAGCCAATTTCGCCCCAAGACCTTGAGGAACTCAAAACTGGCTTCAAAACACTCAACAAATTTGCTCTGGCGGTGAATCAATACTACGAAATCAAAACCAAGGCAGAAGCAGCTAAGCAGGTGCTTGATGCCATTTTAGGCAGCTTCAGGTCAAACTCAAATTAAAGCGGTCTGGGTGCGGCTGTGCGACTACAGGGTGGTTTGTGACGCGCGCCATCTACCCTAGCGCCAACAACCATTAATTTTTGGCAAATGCCTGTACTGGCAGCGCTGTTTGAAGACCCAAGAGGGTGCGCTGGCGTTAGTAGGCACTCAGCGTCAGAATACGTTTAGCGATCGTGCCGCCTGAGCTAGCGCTGGTACAGTTACGGCTGCCCAACGACCTTCACCACGCCGTCCGGTTAATAAAATCAGGCGCAAGCTATAGGTATGAGGATAGCCTTCGGTTTCTAGCCAGAGGCAGTCGCTTTCTGCTTCGCAGGCGATCGTCTCCTCATCCATTAACTCGCTGCTCATTTGAACCATTGTCTCTACCAACTGGCTCAGCAGGCGACAGAAGTCGTGTAGCTCGACCTCTGTTAACTCCAGTGACCACTCATCCGTCCCTACTAGCCCTTTGAACGGATCTGCATTTGCATCCCAGCCAAGTCGCCATCCAGTACCACTTTTGACAATGCGAGCCATAATTAGTGTTCTGTCAAGAATTTTTTGACGGGTTGAAAACCCTCAAAAAAAACACCTTAAAATTTCCCCAGCTTTGGTTTACCCGTCAAATTTTAGTTGACGGACTACTATGGCTTGAGTAGTTGCGCGCCCCCCGATCCACGGGGAGTAGCCTTTGGTTGTGGCACCTCATTAGGAGACGGTTGCGGTGACGATGCCGGAGGCATTTGGGATGAGTGAGCCGCTTGAGGCGCGAAAGCATCTGTTAATGCCTGCACAAGCGCCTCGCGTTGCGATCGGGTGAGCCGATTAATTGCCGCCCGATCGCCCTCAGCAGGATTCGTCCGCAGGGTTGCACGGCTAGGGTAGCTTGTTTCGTCGAAGGCACCATTAAGACCCAAGCCCAAATAATCGGCTAACGTCAGCTTCCAGTCGAAGCGGTAAAGCGGCGATCGACCTGCTACGTAAAGGTGGTAGCGCACCAGGCGACTGACCAGCGTATTCTCTAATTCAACCTTGCCCGTTTCTTTGCTGAGGTACTGATTTTCTTTGGGAAAACCAGGCAAGCGCTCATAAACAAGTCGCCAAACTTCTTCTGGGCGTGCTCGTTGAGCCAACGCAGGCGATCGCTCTAGCAAAACAGGCAGAAAGACGGTCAGGGTCGTGACGAGGAGCAAGCCACTCATAAAAGAAGCCAGAGTCATGCTGACGCGTCGAAGCACCGTCCGTTTTTTTGACATTGCGATCGCTTAATTGGTTGCCAGATCATGTATAAATAAGCCGTTAGCGGTTAGCTATCAGCGTGATGAGACTTCAGGCAAGGCTAAACGCTGACTGGCTGCGACTCTGTAGATTACTGATTGCTCACAGTCATGAAACAATGCCCGTAACCGTTACTCACCGATAATTTCGGGTTGAGTCAGTTCGTCTGACATTTCAATGATTGCCCGCATGACTGGCTTCATCATGGGATCATCTACGCTGTCAAAGTCTTCAAACCGTCGGCGCTTCGCCCGATTGGCGACCTGAACTGTAATTCGATAACGATTGGAAGCGGCTGAAATCAGCTCATCAGCCCGACGCAGCAACTGAGTGTTCTCGAACGGGGTACGCTTTTGCATGGAATTGCCTATTCAAAGAAAACGTTAAGCCTTAGTTTACCAAGAGTCCACGCTAGTTGGTAGACCCTTCCACAAGTAGGCAGGCTAATACCAATAGCGACTGGCTGTTCGCGGCTGGCTGTTCGTTGCTGTGACAGTTGTAGCCTAGACCTTCTTCCCACGATCGAACCCTTTGGACACATGGTCGCATCAGCGTTGAGACGTTAAAAAGTATCCTGGTCATTGAAGCAGTACAGAGTAGGTTCAGTCGATGACAGTGCTAGTGGTCGCAACAGGAAATCCAGGCAAGCTCAAGGAAATGCAGGCGCATTTGGCAGGGTTAGATTGGGCTTTGGCGCTCAAACCCGATGCGTTAGAGATTGAGGAAACGGGCGCTACGTTTGCCGAAAACGCTTACCTCAAAGCCTCGCACGTAGCCAAGGCAACCGGAGAATGGGCGATCGCTGACGACTCAGGGCTAGAGGTCGATGCGCTCGATGGTGCACCGGGCGTTTATTCGGCTCGCTACGGCAACACAGATGCAGACAGGATTGAGCGCCTACTGAACGAGTTAGGCAATGAGCTCAATCGCGAAGCTCGCTTTAGATGTGTCGTTGCGATCGCCCGACCCGATGGCACGATCGCACTGGAAGCAGAAGGGGTGTGTCCCGGTAGGATTCTCCATAGTCCACGTGGTAGCGGCGGCTTTGGCTATGACCCCATCTTTTATGTGCTCGCTCAACGGCTGACCTTTGCTGAGATGTCTGGCGAGCAAAAACGTGTACTTAGCCATCGTGGTCAGGCTTTCCAGGCTTTGCTACCCCAACTAAAAACGTTGTCAGCAGGATGATTTTTCAGCACTAACTTGTCTGGTGCTGAAGTTGTGACGTAACGTGCCACGGCTTCTGCGTGCAATAGCATTTGGCTGTTGGCACTTAGCTGTCTGTTATGGAAAGCTTACGCTGAACTGAAAACCTGATCTGACGATGGCGACACGCCACGGGTGGTCGTTCAATGCAGAAAGCTAAACATTTGGACGAGGTGCCACCTCAGTAATTATCCGGAGTAGGGGAGCCGTTTCCAGTAGAAGACTAAAGCGACTGATGATCTAGGCTCTACCGCCTGCTCACGCTACAAAAGCGGGTCTAAACTTTACAAGAACTTTACAAATGCTTCGATATGTAAAGTTCCCGAAAAGATTGAGTCAGTATATCAGCGGAGACGATCGCGGCGCACGAAGTAGGAACTATAGTTTGGCAATATATCCTACGTATTTGTACCGATCTCAAACCTTATAGGTAAAACAGCTATGCAATCTACGTTCCCTACCAAAACGGTGAATCCTTTGCTGCTGGCACCTCCAAGTCTTCAAGTTCCGCATCGATCGGTTAACTCTATATTTAAGCGTCTACTAGACATCGTGGGTGGTCTAATTGGTCTATTGATTTTGGCAATTCTCTTTATGCCCTTGGCGCTCGCGATCAAGTTCGATAGCCGCGGTCCCATCTTTTACGCTCAAGAGCGTTACGGGTTGCTGGGAAAACCGTTTCGGATCTACAAGTTCCGCTCAATGGTGCAGAATGCAGATGAACTGAAGTCACAGGTAAAAAATGAAGCCAGCGGACTCATCTTCAAGAACCAGGATGACCCTCGCGTGACCAGGATTGGACGTTTTTTGCGCCGCAGCAGTTTGGATGAGTTTCCTCAATTTTGGAACGTGTTGATGGGCGAAATGAGTCTAGTCGGCACGCGACCACCGACGGCTGATGAAGTGTCTCGCTATGACCATCATCATTGGCAACGATTAAACGTTAAGCCTGGTATGACTGGAGAGTGGCAGGTAAACGGTCGATCGACCGTCAAGGACTTCGAGGAGATTGTGAAGCTCGATCTACGTTATCAAGAGCAGTGGCACCCGCTTTATGACTTGGCTCTGATTGCTCGTACGATTTATGTCATTGTGGCTAAGGTTGGTGCCTTCTAAGCATGGTGATTCATCTAGGAAAATTTGGCAAAGAGGGCGCAGGCTGCGCCCTCTTTTTGTTTGTGTGGGTGGTCAGCCGATCGAGTGCAATCACGCGATGTAGCTACTTGCCCAGCAGCTCTTTTACCATGACGAAGAAGAGTACCCCAAACACAATTGCAGCAAGAATCACAGACACAACAAGAACCTCCAGAACAGGCTTTTAAGAGGACTTTAAAAGCAATAGAACGGGCGAATAGATCACCCCGTCCATTGTGCAATGAGCGGTCATCTGCGGACTAGCTGGGACTGCGCCAATTTGCCTAAACAACACAATGTTCACCTAGAAGCGGAGTATCCCAGTTTTCAATGTGCCTGTCCGACACAGACGACCTTTGTTAAAGTCGGGGATCTGATGATGACCCCTATTGCATTCAGTTTGAGAGAGTCATGCAGCGGAGAAACTGAAAGCTGGTTACCATCCGCGATCGCTAATTTATTTAAGGGCCTGCACTTAATGCGAACATTTGTATTAGTAAGCGATTATGATGCAGAAAGGTCTCTAGAATCCCCGTGCGCTCGAACAAAGCAATTCAAGCATGTCGTGATGGAGCCTGTTAACCGATCGCGAATGAATTGTTGCCAATTCACTATTTAGTTGCATCATGGTGTCTGTAAAAGACGGTGTGGGCTTGAGTCAGTATGCGATCGTGTCAGCACAGCTATAAAGCAGCTTCAGTTGTAGTCAGCAGGTAGGAACGCTCAGTATGGTTTTACTGCTCACAGATGTTTTTCTGCTGCTCACTCAGGTACTGCTCTGGATTGTGATTGGGCTAGTCACCTGGTTCGTTTTGCTCAAAGCGCTGCCAAAAGCCTTTTTGGGCATGTTGGTGCTGCTGCTGATTTTGCTCATTCTGGCAGTATCTTTTTTTGGAGGACCCCCAGCGCCTAACACAGGTGTTTTGGAGATTCTGTGGCGGATTATTTCGTTTCCGTTTAGTCCGCTGGGTCTGGGGCTTGTGTTGCTGCTGGTTCTGCTAACTGGCGTTAAAATCAGCAAACTCGTCAAGAATGTGATTACGATCGCGCTGATCCTTCTAGTGTTGGGCTGTTTCCCGATTGTGTCTTACTACCTGGCACAAGAACTGGAATTGGAGGCGATCGAGCTTATTAGAGCGCAACCCGCGATCACGGGCGATGCCAGACGAGTGATTGTCTTGCTAGGTCAGAACACGACGCGCCTACAGCTCAAACCACGACGAGAGGCTGTACCGACCATTACGCCGCCAGCACCGTGTCCAGAGGGTTGTACACCCGCGAATACACCACCAAAAGTGGAACGACCGATTAGCCTTGAAGCGTTTCAAGTTATCTCTCAGCAGCCGATTCAACTCACTGAGCATGGCAATCGTATTATCTACGCTGCCCAACTTTATCAAGAAGAAGCGCGTGCAGGGACACGACCGTTGATTGTAGTCAGTGCAGGAGAACGCCCAGATCGCAAATACAAAGATGGCGAATCGAAAGAGAACATCTCGGAAGCACGCGATGTCCAGATCATGTTAACTCGCACACTGGGTATCCCTGAAGCGGATATTCGTCTGGATCACGATGGTACCAGCGTGCGTCGCAGTGCTGAAAATGTAAAGAGATTGCTCACCGAGACTCAGCGGTTCAACTTTGGCAATCAACTGACGCTAGTCGGTACAGCGCTCAATATGAATCGGGCGGCACTTACCTTCGCCCGTGTGTTTGATGAAAGCACTACAACAGTACGTCCAACTGATTTCTACACAGTACCGTCACCCTCTAGCCTTGCGAGGCGTGTCCAGGGTCGCGACTTAATTGAACGCCAGCTTCAAGTAACAGATCTTTTGCCTAGTGTGGATGCACTCTGGTTGAGCAGTCAGGCGATCGAGGAGTACCTCAACGCGATCTACTATTTTCTGCGCGGCTGGATCAAGTTTGGCGGGGTCTCACCACTGGTGCTATCACCACCTGCTACCCTGCTGCCTCCACTGAGCTATGGCGCTCCGCCGCCGATCGCTAGCGCAATTCGTTTAGGATGAGAGAGTTTCCGCACTGATACTCACCAATGGCTCAATCTCGACTGCAAAAATTGGGGCAATACCTTCGTCCCCACTGGAAAGCAGCAGTCTTAGGCGTTCTAGCGCTCTTTGTTGTGAATCTTTTAAGCGTTCGCATCCCGCTTCTCATTCGCGATGCGATCGACAAGCTTCAGGTGACATTCAGCTTCGATCAGGTTTTCTACTACGTGGCGCTTGTCTTAGCAATGGCATCTGTCATGTGGATCATGCGGATGATCTCGCGTACGCTGCTGTTTGGGGTTGGTCGCCAGGTTGAGTTTGACCTGAAGCAGAAGCTCTTTTCCCACCTGCTGACGCTAGAACCGTCTTATTTTGCAGCCAATACCGTGGGTGATCTCATTAACCGGGCGACGAGTGATGTGGATAATATCCGTCGTCTGCTGGGATTTGCGGTGCTCAGTGTGGCAAATACGCTGTTTGCGTACAGTCTCACGTTACCCGCAATGCTGAAGATCAACGTCAGGGTAACGCTGCTTTCGCTGGCTGTTTACCCGGTGATGTTGATTTTAGTGCAGTTGTTCAGCACACGGCTGCGGCAGCAGCAGGTTGTCGTTCAGGAGCAATTATCTGACCTGAGTGAACTCATCCAAGAAGACATGAGCGGCATTGCCCTGGTAAAGATTTACGCTCAAGAAGAAAACGAGCGAGAGGCATTTCAGCGCCGCAATGAAGAGCTTCTGGACGCGAATCTGTCACTCGCACTGACGCGGAGTACGCTGCTGCCACTATTGCCTGGGTTGGCAAGCGTGGGGCTACTGGTGGTGTTGCGGTTTGGGGTCAGCGCCATTAATGAAGGGGCAATTACAGTCGGTGATTTTGTTGCCCTTCTACTCTACGTGGGGCAACTGGCGTTCCCGGCAGCGCTGCTTGGCTTTACCATTACGGCATATCAACGGGGCGAAGTGAGCGTCGATCGCATTGAAGCCATTCTTACTGTCCAGCCCAAAATTCGCGATCACTACGACGCGATCGCCCTGCCGCGATCGCAAGTCAAGGGCGAGTTAGTAGCAGACAAGCTGACGTTTGCCTTTCCAACTGTTAGCAGCACGAGCAAACCCGCCTTGCAAACGGTGAGCTTCACCATCCAGCCACAGGAAACCGTCGCCATTGTGGGACCGATTGGCTCTGGTAAATCTACGTTGGCAAACGCTCTGCCCCGCTTGCTGGATATTGCCCCTGGTCAACTGTATTTGGATGGGCATGACATTACGCAAGTGCGGCTGACAGACTTACGTGGCGCGATCGCCTACGTCCCGCAAGACAGCTTTCTCTTCAGCACGACGATTAAAAACAATATTCGCTATGGCGAACCGGGTGCAGACGAAGCGCTCGTCATCCAGGCTGCGAAACAAGCACAGATTCACAGCGAAATTCTCAACTTTCCGCACCAATACGAGACGATCGTGGGCGAACGTGGGATAACGCTTTCGGGTGGTCAACGCCAACGCACTGCACTGGCGCGAGCCTTGCTGGTTGATGCGCCGATTTTGATTCTGGATGATGCGCTTTCTAGCGTGGACAATCAAACCGCCACTCAGATTTTACGGAACCTGTCCGAAGGCACTAACCGCAAAACTGTTCTCTTCATTTCTCATCAACTGTCTGCTGCTGCCAGCGCCGATCGCCTTTTTGTGATGGAGCAAGGCGCGATCGTTCAAGCGGGCACCCATAGCGAATTATGTGGGCAGTCAGGACTTTATCAAACGTTGTGGAACCAGCAAAAGCTGGAGGAAGTCTTACAATAAACGCTGCTTCTGGATGCATTCTGCCTAAACCTGCTTGTAGTCAAAGGCATTCTGCCTGACGATTTGTTTTGTTTTGCCGTGATGACGCGAGTTTCCTTAAGACGACGGGTAGTCTAAGGTATCGGTCAATTCTGACCAGGCACATACGTCAAAAACATTTGCTAGAGGAAAACTTAGGAGATTTCTAGGAAACAGAATACCCACTGTCTATGCCGTACGGGCAGGCTAAGCCAACGACTTCGCTCAGCCAGCTTGCACCCTGAGCGGAGTCGAAGGGTAAAATCTTTTCTGGAAATCGCCTTAGAGCGATCGCGCTGCCCTCAAGCAGTAAGAGCTAGGCTGAGGAAAATTCGCCTCTTTGTAGCAAAGCGTCTGGAAACCTCACATTCAGTGATGAGTTAATCCATAGCCAGTCTTATAATCACTTATCTAAAGCACCAAGGAAAGGGGGACTATGACCTGCACAAAACGTTCGCGCTACAGCACTGTCCTTTCCTCAACGTTGCTCGTCTCCACTATGGTGCTGACTGCGTTACCAGCGATGGCAAAGGAGGTTACCAGCCGTCCCGCGATCGCGCCGCCCGTCAAAGTCAGCCTCAAGTTCAAAGTGCCTAAGCGGGGTGCGCCACGTTCAACCGCAGGTGGGGCAAGCCGAGGCTCTTGCCTGCAAGGGGGCAAATTGCCAGGAAACAAAGTGCTCACGTCGTTAGTGCCAACCACAAGGCTAGGGCTAACCTTTGCCGAGCGTCCCAGCTTTTTTGTCTATGTGCCACAGTCGCCTGCCCAGACTGCGGGCTTTCTCCTGCTCAGCGACGATGATACCGAAGTGGTCTATGAAACAACCTTTGCGTTGCCCTCAAAGGCTGGCATTATCCGCTTTGATTTACCAGCGAACGCCCCAGCAATGCAAGTAGGTAAGCAATATCATTGGTTCATTACCACGCTCTGCGATGCCACTACCGGCTTGAGTGGCAGCCCAACGGTAGAGGGATGGATTGAGCGATCGACCCCTAACTTGGCGCTCACGAAAGCACTTCAAAAGACTTTACCCGGTAATCGTCCGAACCTTTATGCCGATGCGGGCATCTGGCACGAAACTCTAGCAACTCTGGCAGACCTTCGGCAAAAATATCCGCAGAACTCAAAGTTTCTCAACGACTGGCGCGAGGTGTTGCAGTCTGTTGGGTTGACGACTGTGACCGCAGAACCCTTAGTTGACTGTTGTACCGTCAAGCCGCAACCGTAACAGACGCTTTGCCTTGACTAATTTTGGTGCCTCTCCTTATCACTCGCTTACTGCTAAGAGCTAATAGGCATCGGCTATTAGCTCTTAGCTAGATTGATTCACAAATGCTGTAGGTCTGCTATATGTGGAAAGCGATGCGACAAAAGGTCTGGCAATGGCGTGGCGTAATCATTGCCGTTCCTAGCGTCACACTGGTGGTTTTGAGCCTTCGTGCTCTAGGCTTACTGCAAGCGCTGGAATTTCCGGTGTTGGATCAGTTTTTTCTGCTGCGCCCTCAAGAGTCGATCGACCCTCGCATCGTCATTGTTGAAATTAATGAAGCCGATGTGCAGAAAGTGGGGCACTGGTCGCTGACCGATGCAGAACTTGCAGGTTTGTTGGAGACGATCAAACAGCAAAAGCCAGCGGCGATCGGGCTTGACCTTTACCGAGACTTACCTGTTGAGCCAGGTCATCAAACCCTGAACAAACTTTTTGCAACCACACCAAACCTTATTGGGGTTCAGAAAGTTGGCAGCAGCAGCGATAGTTCTCCCGTCAATCCGCCCCCTGTTTTGAAGCAGCGCGATCAGGTAGGCGCAAATGATCTAGTACTGGATGGCGATGGCAAAGTCCGCCGAGGTTTGTTTTATCTTGAAGACCAGAAAGGTGAAAACGTCTTCAGCTTTAGCTTTGCGCTGGCAGTCAAGTATTTACAGCGTCAAGGCATTGAGCCAGCGGTAACAGCCACCAACGAGTTGAAGCTAGGTTCAACCGTGTTTCCAGCGTTTCATGCCAATGATGGTAGCTATGTGAATGCACAGGCAGACGGCTATCAAATCTTACTCAACTACCGGGGCACTCGACAGCACTTTCAAACGGTGACGCTCACGGACGTACTAGACAAAAAAGTGGCACCGGGGTTAATGCGCGATCGCATCGTGCTCATTGGTGCCACGGCTGAAAGCCTGAAAGATCTGTTCTACGTACCGTACAGCAGCAGTTTGAGCGCTCCTACCCGCATGGCAGGTGTCACAATCCACGCCAATCTGATTAGTCAGATTCTCAGCGCCGCATCAGGTGAACGGATGCCCACGCTCAGAACCTGGAGCGAGCCGCTAGAAGGGCTGTGGGTTCTCGCTTGGGCAACGATCGGGGCTATTTTAAGCTGGCGACAGCGCTACAGCACTAAGCCCGGTTTGCATCCCTGGAATGCTGTGAGTGTGCTCTTAGCAGCCAGTTGTTTGGCTGCGGGCAGTTACGCTGCTTTTTTGCAAGGCTGGTGGCTTCCAGTGGTGCCGCCCCTCTTGTCATTGATGGGGTCGTCGATCGCCATCACGGGTTATGTTGCCCGGTCTGCCGCTGATCTGCGCCGTACGTTTGGGCGTTATCTCACGGATGAAGTGGTTGCCAGTTTGCTCGAAACGCCCAGTGGCTTAACGTTGGGTGGTGAACGTCGCAAGGTTACGATCCTGATTTCTGACCTGCGCGGGTTTTCGGCAATTTCAGAACGCTTGCCGCCTGAACAGGTCGTTACCATCCTCAATCTTTACCTGGGCGTGATGTCGGATACCATTACCCGCTACAGCGGCACCATTAATGAGTTCATTGGAGACGGCATCTTTGTGATGTTTGGTGCGCCTGTTTACCGCGAGGACGATTCGGAACGGGCAGTTGCTTGCGCGATCGCCATGCAGTCTGCCATGGCAGAGGTCAATCGGCAAAATCAGCAGCAGGGGCTACCCGCGATCGAAATGGGCATTGGCATTAACACGGGTGAGGTCGTCGTGGGCAATATCGGCTCTCAACGACGCGCCAAATATACGGTGATTGGCAATCACGTTAACCTGGCAGCGCGCATTGAATCTTACACCGTTGGCGGGCAGATTCTGATTTCCGAAGGTACCTTCCACGATGCTGGCGATCTGGTGAAAGTAGATGGGCACATCCAGGTTGAACCTAAAGGCATTAAAGAGCCGATTACCCTCTACAACGTCAGCGGCATTGGTGGTAAGCACAACCTCTTTCTGCCAGAGGAGAAAGAGGAATTTGTCACACTTACAGCAGCGATTCCAGTCCGCTACACGGTTTTAGAAGGCAAACATGCCGTTGGCACAATGTTTGAAGGTACGCTGGTCAGCCTATCGGATAAAAGTGCGGAGCTACGATCGACTCACTTTCTCACACCGCTCAGTAACCTCAAACTCACTCTGTTGGTGCCGCCACAAGGCAATTTAGACCTCGATGACCTTTATGCAAAAGTCCTGAATCGAGCGGCGACTCAGCCAGATTGTGTACGCATTCGCTTTACCGGAACACCCATTCGCTTTGCCGCCTTGTCGCCTGAAGTGTCTGTCACGCTCGATCACCTGCGTCGATCGCCCTAGTGGTGGCAGAACAAAGGCTGTCTGTAGGGACGTTATGGTTGTAGGGAATAGATGTAACGTCCCTACTTTGAACCACGCCGCTCATTGCTTTCCGGCAAAGGTGAAGGCGCGAAAGTGGAGGGCTTGCTGTTCAATGCGGTTGGCGAGGCGATCGCACACTAAATTGCACAGCTCAAAAATCAGGTCATCTTCAACGCTGTAATACGCCAAAGTACCCTTACTGCGCCGATTGAGGATACCTGCCTGCATCATCACTTTCAAATGCTTAGAGACATTTGCTTGGCTGGTATCCGTTGCCTCAACCAGATCTTGCACGCATTTCTCACCATCCCGGAGGAGGTTGAGAAGCCGCAGGCGCATAGGCTCGCCCAGGACGCTGAAATACTCAGCCACTTGTTGGACAACTTCTTGCGAAGGCTTTGCAGATTTCATGCGAACTTAATCTTACTGTTAAGGTCATTGATCCCAAGAATTTTAGCCACTCAACCGCTTTATAGCAATAGAGTATTTGATGACAATTCAAACTTTGTTCATAATTTCATCACTATTTGCCAAAACTGGCTCCTGGTTAAAGCCACTGAAGTAAGTTTAAGCAGTCTGTCTTCGTTTAGAAAGAGGGGTGCTAACCAGGAGTGGTGTATCTAAGCTCAAGACTTAATCTGGGTTAAGGCGTAGCAGCAATTGACCGTATTCGATCGGGTCGCCATTTTGCACCATGATCTCGACCACCTCACCCCCCGCTTCTGCTTCCAGCTCGTTCATGAGCTTCATCGCTTCGATAATGCAAACGGTTTGTCCTTTGCGGATGCGATCGCCCACTTCAACAAACGGCGGTTCGTCAGGAGTAGCAGCGCGATAGAAGGTGCCCACCATCGGTGAAATGATCTCAATCAGGCGGCGATCGAGTTTGCTGTCTCGCAGCACTTCAGTGGCGGGTAGCTGAGTCGGTATGGGTGGAGCATCGCTCTCGGCGCTTTGTCTGACGGCATTCCCACGGTTGTCCTGTAAGGATGTGCCGGGTTCAGCCATTGGTAAAGAAGGACGATCGTCAGCATAGAGACGGGCCTCTTTGCCCATACCTCGACGCACCGTTAGTTCAAAATCATCGCTTTTTAAGATTAGTTCCGCAATATCAGTCTGGTTGATGGCTGCCAGAAGTTCGCGGAGTGCATTTAGATCCAGTGACACAGCTAATGTAGACCTCAAAAATAGGGAGGGACAGCAGGAAGAAAGGCTAAAGGCTAAAAGCTAAAGGCTAAATGTGTTGGTCTCCTTCATCCTTTAGCCTCCTGTCTTACTGCTCTCGCCCCAAGTAAGAATCATTACGGGTATCGACTTTGATGCGCTCTCCGATCGTGATGAAAAGCGGCACCATAATTTGAGCGCCCGTTTCAACGATCGCGGGTTTTGTGCCGCCCGTAGCAGTATCGCCCTTCACACCCGGGTCAGTCTGAGTCACTTCAAGCACAACCGAATTGGGCAATTCCACTTCCATCACCTGCTCGCCCCAGCGCACCACGTTCACTTCCATCCCTTCTTTGAGGTACTTGACGCGATCGCCAATTTGTTTCGCGTTCAAGCGGGCTTCATCATACGTCTCCATCTCCATAAAGACGAAGTCGTCCCCCTCTTTATAGGTATGCTGCATGGTGTTTTTTTCCAGATTTGCCTGGGGCAAACTCTCACCCGCGCGGAAGGTGCGCTCCACAACGCTGCCAGTTTGGACGTTTTTAAGCTTCGTTCGCACAAAAGCAGACCCCTTACCGGGCTTGACGTGCAAAAATTCAACGACTCGCCAAACGGCTCCGTCTAGCTCAATACTAACGCCCGGTCGAAAGTCATTACTAGAGATCATGAGTGTGTCGGGAGAAATGTTCGGCACCTCATTGTACCGCTCAGAGGAGAACCGCGAGAAGAAGGCTGAGGAATCGATGAGAGGATGAGGGGAACGTTTTGAGTTGGGTCTCTGCGTCTCTGCGGTTTCTGATTCCCCCTTTGCCTTCTGTTTTTGTAGTGCCCTCTGTGTGGCAAGATGAGTGAGAGCGGCTTGCCCTTGTGCAGTAGGTGTTCGATCGCCTGCTCTACTCGTAGTTAAGTCGGCAACCAGCATCCCAATCACCGTCCGCTAAATTTGAGCAATCCCTACTGAGACATGCAACTACAAGGCTTTGACCGCTTCAAAAGTTGGCTGAAAACTGGAGCCACGCTGCTCTTAATGGTGGCTCTATCGTTAGGTTTGAGTGCTGCGGCTAGCAGACCCACTAACATCATGCCTGCTGGCAATGCGATTACTGATGGCAAAGCGCTCTTACGCTACTCGTTGCCGATCGACAATGCACCTGTACGCGACCTGCAACGCAGTTTAGAGGATATTGCAACGCAACTGCGGGCAAATCGACGGTGGGGCGCGATCGCAGGCGATGTGAAACAAGCCAGTTGGGTGTTGCGTGACAAAGAGGCGGCTCTGCTTGCCAGCATTCCTGAAGCAAAGCAAGCTGAGGCACAAGCTTTGATTGCCCAGATCAAAGAGGGCATTGCGCCGTTACAGGCTGCGGTAGAAGCAAAAGACAAAGAGCAAACATTTCAAAAGCGAACGGAGCTGCTAGATCTGGTCGGGCAGCTCGAAGAGGGCATGGTGAAAGGCTTTCCCTTTGAGGTGCCAACCGCCTACAACAACCTACCTCAGCTCAAAGGTCGTGCCACGATCGAATTTACAACCAGTAAGGGCAAGATCACGGCGATCGTGGATGGCTACAGCGCTCCGGTCACAGCCGGAAACTTTGTCGATCTCGTAAAGCGTGGTTTCTACAACGACTTACCCTTCACCCGCTCTGAAGAATCCTATGTGCTGCAAATCGGTGATCCACCTGGGGAAGACGTTGGCTTCATGGATCCCAAAACGAAAAAGTATCGAGCCATTCCTTTAGAGGTGCTGGTGCAAGGCGATGAGGCACCCACCTATGAGATCACGCTAGAGGATGCTGGACGCTATAAGGATCAGCCCGTCCTGCCCTTTTCGTCTTACGGTGCTTTGGCGATGGCTCGTCCTGGCGAAGACCCCAATGGTGGCTCGTCCCAGTTTTTCTTCTTTTTGTTTGAACCAGAGCTAACGCCAGCGGGACGCAACTTGCTGGATGGTCGCTACTCGGTGTTTGGCTACGTCATCGCTGGAAAGGATGTGTTAGAGCAACTGAGAGCCGGAGACAAAATTGAGTCGGCAAAAGTCGTTCAGGGTTTGGATGATTTAGTGGAGCCAGACGTTGCTTGAGTGGAGCGATCGCAGGTTGTAGAGAATCGCTTTTGGCTAGGATGCTGATGGGCGATCGGCATTAGTCACTAAAGTGGAGATGAAGGCTAGTCATTCAAATTGCTAGTTTTCATCTCAAAAGCTTTCATCTACAATCCTCTCATAATCGAGTTATGGCAATTCTTGAGTGGATCTTTCTGAGCGGCTTTGGGGTGCTGGCTGGTGTAGCCATCACTAACATCGTGCAAAAGCAGCAGCAGCAATCTCGCTTAGAGCAAGCCTTTTACCAACTGCTAGAAATTGAGCATGGCAATGTGTCTTTAATTCAACTTGCCGCTTCCGCACGGGTAAATGCCGAACTCGCCAAAAACTATCTGGATACCCAAGTGAAATTTTTCGGTGCGGTGCCCGAAGTTGATGACGATGGCGACGAATTCTATCGCTTTCCAAAGTTGCGCCGCTTGAGTGAGCCGGAAGAGTGGCGGTGAAAGTGGGAGTCAGCAGTCAGCAGTCTGTAGGGACGTACGATCGTACGCCTCTGCAACGAGGATTTGTAAATGAAATTGAGAGAATTGGTATCAAAAGTCAGAAGGATATAGCGCTAGGTTGAAGTAGCGGATGGTAATATTCGGATTTCTAAAAACTGGCGGTTGAATGTGGATCGCGGCTTCTCAACATCCACATTCTTTAAAGCTGCCTGCTGCTTCTCAAAGCGGGAAGTCTCGCTGGAAGCTTTCACGAGTCAGCGGTTGATCGAGCATCAAGCCTTCACCGCCCAACGTTTCCAGTGGTTTACTGTCTACCGATAGCCACACCTTTGCGCTCGGATTCAAGCTGGTTGCGGTGTAAAGTACTTGCCCCACTCTAGCTGTCATAGAGGTGCTACCCCCGCCCTGCGTAAAGGCTCGCGATAAGTCGATATGAATGCCGTCCTTTTTAACTGCAAGACTGCGGAGTTTCGTCTCGCGGGGAATGGTGGTTGTGACAGCAGTGTCGCTGGGTCCTGCCAGCAGTGCCTCGATCGCGGCTGCCAGCGCTGTGTTTGAGTTCTCTTTGTCGCGGGGCGTGACCACACTGGGACTCAGCGTGATCGCTTTACCTGATGTTTTCAGCCAATAGACCTGAAGCGGGTTTGATTGTGATGCTGGCGCTGCGTTGACAGGCGCGTTCTGTGTAGCCGTTGGAGCGGAGGCTACAGGTGGCGCTTTTGGCTGATCTGAAGATCCTTGAGAGTGCTCAACAGCGTCGGGAGCGGGCGTTTGATGCGAAGCTTGCCAACCCCACCAGGCAACAGCGCTGCCAGTGGCAACCACTAAGGCGGACAGCCCTGCCATGATTCCGAGCGGGAGTTGACGACGCGATCGTTGGTCTTCCATGATGTTTCTCCTTGCAGATAATCAGGCGATGTGATGGGGCTTCCTAAGTAACTACAGTCTACTCAGTGCGATTACGGAAACGTGAGCATGTTTCTTTAAAGTAATGGGCTACAAGGTGGGATGTAGCCGAGGGCTTCCCCTTTCCGCACGCTAACGCGGCTGTGGCGCTAGCTGAACAAACGCGGCAACGTTAATCTGTGTCTCCGTTACGTTCAGTTGTAAGATTCTTGCGGTGATGCCAGACTTTTCTAGCTGACGCAGATCAGCTTGTTCACTAATGCCGTTGGCGATCGGGCGAATGACTTGCTCTGGCACTGCTTCATCGTCGAGACGCACGGTGGGATTGATGAGCCGTAGCTGCCGTCCTGCAATGATTTCGACACCTGACTCTGCCACGATTTTTAACGTCTGTGGATCATTGGCTTCCTGTAGCTCTGCTTGAATTTGCAGCCGCTGGTTTGCAAGCAAGGCGATGCGAGGATTAAGCAAGCTGTAGCGTTGGGAACGCTGCCTGTTCCGCTGTCCAAGAGCACTGACACCGAGAGACGTGAGCCGCTTGAGCACAGTAGGCGATCGCAGTGCACGATTTAAATCCGCTTGAGTGATGACGAGTCGCACTCCTGCCCGAAGGGGCTTTTCTAGCTTTGGTTTACCGCTCCGCAGCCGACGAGCATCAAGCTGAATCGGGTCAGTTTCCAGTTCCAACGTATCGAGGCGAATGTCTTGAGCGGGAAACAGCCCACGTCCAGCAATCCGCACGCGATCGACCCTGCCCTGTATAAGCTGATAACTGGGCGCGTTGTCGATACGGACTTCCAGTTGTTCGACTGATTTAAACTGTTTCCGAATGGTGTTTTGAGCCACGCGATCGACCACAAAGCCTGCGGGAGACACCAGCGTGATCAGGCTAGAGAGAAAGATGGTGAGAAATTCCAAAGCCTAATCCTTCTCCGCAAGCCACTCTTTCAACGTCTGTACAACGTCTTCAACCAGAATTTCCTGAGCGTCTTTCGTCGCGCGTTTGACGACTTCGACCTTGCCCTGCTGGAGCGATCGCCCCGTCACAATGCGATAGGGAATGCCAATCAGCTCAGCATCTTTGAACTTCACGCCTGCCCGTTCGTTGCGATCGTCCAGCAACGTCTCAATTCCGGCGGCATTTAGTTCCGCATAAAGCATCTCCGCTGCCTGCACTTGCTCGGCTTTGGCAATATCGGGAATGACGACGATCACCTGGTAGGGCGCGATCGCGGTTGTCCACACAATGCCATCTTTGTCGTAGGACTGCTCAACCGCTGCTTGCGCCAGACGAGACACCCCAACACCGTAGCAACCCATCACCAGGGGCTTTTCTTCACCCTGTTCGTTGGTGTACGTGGCTCCCAGCGCTTGAGAATATTTGGTGCCAAGCTGGAAGATGTGCCCAATTTCGATGCCTCTTGCGGTTTGCAGCGTTTGGGATGGGTCATGGAGGGCACGATCGCCCGCGATCGCTTTTCGCACATCCACAACGATCTTCGGCAACTCAAATTCTTTCCCCCAATTCGCACCCACCACGTGATCGCCAGATTCATTAGAGCCTGTGACAAAGTGCGTCAGGTCAACGGCGGTCTTATCCACCAGCCGCAAGAATTTTGGTGCCACAGGATTAACGGCGATCGCGCCTGCTGGCATTGGCTTCGGCGGCTTGATGTAGCTGTCTTCGAGATTAGGCGCAATGTAGCCCAAGGGAAGCGGTTTGGTTGCCCATTGTTCCTGTGCCGCTACATCCGGGACGGTCAGCGTGAGCAGGGCTTTAGCGCCATACTGGTCTGCCAGTTTGGTCAACTCGTTTTGCAGCTTGACTTCATTCACGTCCTGGTCGCCTCGAATGCTGACCAGCACAAGAACGACTCTGCCACTATCAAAAACCGCCTGATAAAGGACGTTTTTGACGATCGCCGTTGGCGAACACTGCAACGATTGAGCGAGTTTCGCGATCGTCTCCGTACCGGGAGTCTCTAATTTCTCAAAGGCAGTAAACGGTGATGCTTCGGCATCGGGTGGCAGGGAGACGGCTTTCTCGACGTTGGCAGAGTACTTACCGTCTTCGGTGTAGAGAACTTCGTCTTCGCCAGCATCTGCCAGCACCATAAACTCTTGAGATCCAGACCCCCCGATCGCGCCCGAATCGGCATCCACTGCCCGAAACGCCAAACCGCAGCGGTTCAGAATATTGCAGTATGCCGTGTGCATCTTGGCATAGTTTGCTTTAAGCCCCGCTTCGTCGGCATCAAACGAGTAAGCATCTTTCATGATGAATTCGCGTCCACGCATGAGACCAAAGCGGGGACGAATTTCATCACGAAATTTCGTTTGAATTTGATACAAAGTCAGCGGCAACTGGCGATAAGAGCGCACCATGTCACGGGCGATCGTCGTGATTACTTCTTCATGCGTGGGTCCCAAACCCATCTCGCGCTGTTGGCGATCGACCAGCGAAAACATGATGCCTTCCGCTTTCGTGTAGGTATCCCACCGTCCCGATTCGCGCCATAGTTCGGCAGGCTGAAGCTGAGGCAGCAGGCATTCTTGCGCGCCAGCCGCATCCATCTCTTCGCGCACAATCTGCGATACCTTCTGCAACACCCGCCACATCAGCGGCAGATAGGCATACACGCCACCTGCAACCCGCCGAATGTAGCCTGCTCGTAACAGCAGCTTATGGCTGGGAATTTCCGCCTCTGCCGGATCTTCTCGAAGCGTCACAAACAGCATTTGAGACAGTCGCATTGCCCAGTTCCTTTTCAGACTCAAGAATCATCTTCTCAGTCTAGAACATCCGATGCATGTGCTAAAAGCGAATTTTGGGAGAACACGATCGTTGCAAGGGCATATCTAGGAGGATGTCTAAGAAGTGTCAGGCAAATTTGAGTCGCCGAAACTGAGCTTTTAAGACATCCTCTTATGCTCAGAAGCGTCAATGGGGTGGGTTGCAATCTGGTTGCCGTGGACAGTATCTGCCAGATTACCAATAGTTGCGCCACGGAAATCGAATTTAGGTGCGTCTGACATGGTTGAGATATTGCCCAGAAGTTAGGGGTCTGCGTCGAACCTTACGAGAAAGAGCGCGTCGGAGTTCTACACTTGTCACTGCTCCCAGTAGTGATGCAGGAAGTCGTTGCGTCAGCAGCTCAATGATTTTGGCGTTGACAAAACGAGCAGGAGTATCGTATTGGAGGTTAATGAAAATAATGCCAGCCGTAAAGTTTTCATCCCAGGTTTTAATATTGGTGAAACCTCTATCTTTTGTGACAATAATGGCATCTGTCGCAGTTGCTACTGCCATCACTTCAGTATCCGGTCATCCTCGCAGCCCAATGTCACGCACATCCTGAACTGTGAAACCTAAGGCAGCAATTTGTGGAGCGAGGGAACGCGGTAGGTTTTCATCAACCAATACGTTCAAAATCTAGGCTCCCAACGGTATGGCATCGGTTTGAGCAACTAGAGTTGCAGCATAGGCTAAAGCGGCTTGAAGTTGTTCAACGGTTAACTCGTATTCTGTTGTGACTTCTTCCATGCTCATACCACTGGCAAGGGAACCGATCGCCAACGAAACAGGAACGCGGGCACCACTAATAACAGGCTTGCCATGATGAATATCTGGATCGATATTAATGTAAGGCGCAATTTCCATAATGCTTTCCTCCTTCAAAATTGGATAATAAATAGGCGCTGTTTTAGATCATCAGTAACGCAATGATGATGCTCATAATTTACTTCGGTTCTTCCATCACACCTTCGAGAAAAGCGATCGCGCCTTTGCCTAATGGGTTTTGCTCAGCGTAATGCTCACCTACTTTGAACGCTGCTTTTTTACTGCCATGCCACAAACGTTTTAGATTAAGAAAGTTTTGCCAGCGAACAGGATGGTTTCGTTTCACTTCTTTCGCTTCAACGTCGATGATTTGAATTGCCGTTTCGTCTGTGGCGTTGGGATACTTCTGTTGCAGGTCATTGATGAACTGCTGAAAGTCTGTGAGCAGGATCTCAAAGTTTTATTCGGATGCATCAATATTTTGGGTGGCAATCTGGTTGCCATGAACCGTGTCTGCGAGATTGCCAATAGTTGCGCCACGAAGATCGAATTTAGGTGCGTCTGACATGGTTAGAATATCGCTCCAAAAATTGTTGAATTAGTGCAGGGGAGGCTCGAAAGGACGTTTGCTGTAGGCGATCGAGAGCAGTGTAGAAATCAAGTAAGCCCTGTGTCCCAGCTTTATACAAAACTCCGAGCAAACCTGTAACGGTCAATCCCTGAGAGCGTGCAGCCTGCCGAGCATCCCAATCATCTAGAATAATCAGACTTGCCTGGAGGCTAACGGCAAGGGAAATTGCCTCCTGTTCCCCAGTTTCTAGATTGGCTGGCAAGTTGTCAAGGCGTTGGGGTACGGGTTGGATGTTCACCCATGCAGGTAGATCTATAATCCAGGTTTGTATTTGATTGAACGTTTGTTCTGCAAGGAGTTCGTTTTGTACGGCAGGAGGAATTGTAATCTGACGAAACAGTTGTGGCAGGATCTGTATTTGCTCAATCAAAAGCAGGTAACAGAGTGGTGAGGTATCGCAAACGACGATCATGATTCAGAGAGGGCGCGATCGATCGCCTGCAAATCCTGTTCTACATCAACGTCTGTAGAAGGCAAATACGCCTCATGTTGCTTGAGAAAAGCATCGGTGGTAAGACGCGAGGGCAAGTGCAGCATCTGTTGCACTTCGGCAGCACTAATGAGTTGAGAACGATACGCCTCAACAGCAATAGCTTCTAGCGCGCGTTGGGAAAGAGTGCCTAGATGGGATTGCAATCGTTGTTCCAGATCGCCAGAAAGTTCAATAATGATGTTCATAACTTATTCCTGCTCGTTCAAATCTTTTTGCTGATTGGTTATTTGATTGCCATAAACGGTATGAGCGACATTCCCAACTGAAGCGATATTGTAAATGACAGAACCGTTCGCTGAAAGCTTTCCAGAATCAATGGGTGGCGGTGGAGGAGGCTGAGCAATATCGTAGTTGTAAAATTCGTACTGTTCTTGAATTTTAGAAATTGCATGAAGAGAGTCTTCTCCTGATGGTGTTGGAATTAGACTAAGGAGTTCTGGTAAATATTTTGCAGTTGCATTACCTTCCGCCTGTCCTAACGCATATGCTGCCGTATAAGAAATTTCATGAATGTCTGGATGATCACTAAGATTAGAATATTTCATCATTCGGACAAGTCCTGGAACGGCATCTTCATGCCCAAACCTACCTAAAACCAAAGCTGTAGCTAAACCAATATCAGGATTTGGATGATTGAGCTTGGGATGGAGAAGTGGAATAGCAGTTTCAGACGCAACATTCCATAAAGTAAAAACAATGCGCCAGCGAACCCAAGTATCTGCATGCTCAAGTAACTGAACCAATGTTTGAATGTAATTTTCGCCAAGGGATTTATTAATATTTTCCTTCAAACTAAGCATTCTTAAGTGATATGCTGCAAGCCTACATAAATGAGTCTCTGGTCGTGAGATGACTGCAAGCAGTCCTGGAATAATTGCTTTAGAATCAATTTTATCTGATGCTTCAACTGCCTGAAGGCAAACCCAAAAATCTGGATCTTACATTGCCTGGAGAATTCCTGGGAGTATTTCTTCCGAACCAATTATTTGTAGAGCATGAATAGCACTACAACGTACTTCAGGGCTTGAATTTTGCTTAATGATTTGAATCAAACCTGGTATCGCTGATTTGAAATTAAGCCTTCCTATTTGCTCAGCGGCAGCATGACGAACAGATGACATAGGATCTTCAATTAATCGAAGTAAAATTGGAAGAACCGTTTCACAATTAAGGCTGCCTAGTACTTCAGTAACACTCCACCGCATCTCTGGGTCTGGAGATTTCCATAAGGGATTGAGTTTTGTAATTACCTCTTCAGAACCCAGTTCTTTAGACACCCAAGAATTAAATATCGAACGAACATCAGAAACTAAGCTCTCCACAATTTGTGAAGGCAATAGGGGTTGTTCCTCAACTTCTAAACTTTCAGAAGTGACTTCAAGTAAGTGTTGATATCTTCTGAAATCTTGCTTAAATCTACTCTGTTCTGGAACTACTTCAGGATCAATAAGCATTAAGGCAAAATAGGCATGGCGACTAATATAGCTATCTGGGCAATCAAGCAAGGGGATTAGATAGGTAATTACCTCCTTCGTTCCTATTTTCTCCAACACTTTAAGCTTGAACCAAGCTGGCTTTTCTGGTACAACACTTTCTATTTTTTGTATAGTACTTGCAACGGCGTATAGTTGGAAATCCGGCTTTACTTGTCCCGAAAATCTTGCTCCTAGCATGAAGTCAACTTCTAAAGTTTGCTCTACTAGTTCGACTGCTTGAGTGGCATTATTTAACAATCCCAACATTAGCGCGATCGCTTCCGTCCACTTCAAATAATTCAGGTAGTAATGCTGAAATCGTTTATCATCAACAAGATTAGGATGCTTCTGCTGCAACAGTTCCAACAGCTTTTCGGCTGCATAGTATTCCTGAAGTAGCTGATGACAGAATCCAATCTGATTCTTGCCTTTGTGTTGAATTAAATGATGGTTAAGTAAATTTTCAAGATATTCTCTAGCTTTTCGAGTAGGTTCAGGTGTTTGCTCACGCTCTAGAAACTGTCGAAAAATCTCAACAGCAGCTTCCTCAGAAATAACTGGTCGAAAATCGGTTGGCTTCTCTGAGTGCATCATTTCAAATGCTAAATGACGCAGTAGATCACGAGCCGCTTCAATCACCTTTCCTGCTTTATAGTTGCGTTCATAGCGTTTCGTGAATTCGCGCAGTGCCTCTCCCAGCGTTTCTGGAACATCGCCTGTTTGCCGAAAAACTTGATAGAGCATCCAGACAACCAGTGGTGTTTCACCAAAATCCCGGATACGATCGCTCAGTTGCTTCAGCTTCTGTCCATCCTGCCCCGGCATCTGTTTCTGAATGAAACGTTGAACTTCTTCTGGCGACAGGGGTTGCAACTCTAGCTTCTGTTTAATGTTATCTAAGCCACCCTGATCTGAATCTCTAGTTGTAAAAACCATTGGTAGAGGCTTGCGTTCAAATGCCTTCAAATCTATTAATGCTTCTTTGGGCAACTCATTCACCCCATCAAGCAGTAGTAGAAATCGCTTTTCAACCAGCAGCGTTCTAATAGTTGCTATCTCTAACGGGCATTCATTCGCTTCCAGAGAATCTTCAATCAAATCCAGGATGCCAGATTCATTTCGCAAGTGAGTTGGATAAAGCCCTAACTCAACCAGGACTGGAATTTTCGTTTGAGGTTTTTGCAGTGTCGGATCGGGTTCTGCCTGTTTAGCTGCATCAACCAAGAATCTTGCTAGAGCCGTTGATTTTCCTGCTCCTGGTCGCCCAATCAGCAATACATGACCTTTATCCACATACTCCCGAAGAACTTGCAGAAGGGAAAATGGTTTTGTTTGCTCCTGTGATAATTCTCCATTGGATGGCTGCTTCGGGATGACTATTTGAGCCATCTGCTCAAAGTCGAACAGGGGTTGCTGACTGTCTGATGGGCTTGTCAACGTGTCAAGGTTCCACCACTCTGTGTAGTGACGGCAAATAGAGTCGAGATAAGGCTGAAAGTCGATCGAGGCAGCCATACAGGAAGGATGAGAGGCAGCAATTTTCTCTATGCTACGCGATCGCTCTCAAGCCCTCACCATTCAACCTCTGTTCGCATCGCTTCAGCGTCTCAAAGAGTAACGTTGCCTGCAAAGCTCAAAACTCCGCCTTCTGAGCGCGAAATTCCGACCTCAAAGCTCAACCAGTCGCTATCTAAGCACCAGCTTTGACCCTTGTGAGGGTACATCTGCTTTGACACATCTTTGCTAAGGGCTGTTTCTTTTTCCCTTCAGGTAGAGGGCACAAAGCGCTTCCGCAATGACTCGGCGCGACGGCTGGCAGTAGTATTTTCCGGCTCAATTTCTAGCACTTGCTCGTACACTTCCAGTGCCTGGGCTGCAAGCTGCTTGCGCTCGTAAGCGTGCCCAATATTGTTCAGAGCTGTGACATACCCTGGCTCAATCTTTAGAGCCTCTTTGTACTGCCGAATCCCCAAATCATACTGCTCTTGAGAAAAGTAGGCAAAGCCGAGGGCATTGTAAATCGCGGCGCTTTCTGCTTCTTGTAAATCTTCTGCTTTCAGCGCTTTCTGAAACAGCATGGTTGCTTGGGTATAAATTTTCTTATCTAAGTAAATGCTGCCAAGCTCGTAGTATTCCTGAGCCGTTCCCGCTTCTTTAGACAGTTTTGATTGGAGTTTGTCGAGGACTACTTCGACTTTGCGCGTCTTCCAAATTTGACGCACCACCGCCCAGCCTGCGAGCGACAGCAGCACAAGCAATAAGGAAACGTAAACGATCGGAAAGGACGTGTTCATATCGGGTGTTGGTTCGCTCGGATAACTGCCGAGATAGGCTCTACGTCAACTCTAGCGTAAAAGGGGAGACTCAAGACCAGAGATAGCTTGCTCTGCAACGTGGCGAACTAAATGCTTGCAGCGTGAAACCTTCATCGATTAGTCTTTCCTAAGGCAAGCCCCAGTAAGTAGCCCGCTCTCGTAGCCACCCTTCAGCCGTCCAGCGGGCAACGATTTGGTTCACCCGCAGGTGCAGGTCATTGTACTGCAAGCCCTTTGGCATCACGATACATAGTGGCTCTACAGAGAGAGTGGGGGCAAGCAACCGATAGGAAGGAAACTCATGCACCCATCCCGTCAACACGCTGGCATCAGCAGCAAAGGCGATCGCGTCGCCCTTTTCGAGTAGGGCATGTGCGGCTTCATAGGAAGTCACGCTGATTAAAGCGGCTTCAGGCAAGCGGTAACGAAGGGTTGCAATGGTGCTGGAGCCATCCAGGACTGCAACGGCTCGCTTGCCAATATCCGTTAACCGCTGCACGGAGGAATCACGTGACACCAAGGCGGTTCCGTCCAGATAGTAGGGGATGCTCAAGCTCACAAGGCGCGATCGCACAGGAGTGCCTGTGATGTGGGCGATCGCAACATCAGCCTTACCATCCATGACAGCCGCAAGGCGATCGCGATTAGCGACAGTCTGAAGCTCAAGAGCATCCTTTCGCCCCAGCAACTCTTGTGCCAACCGTTGAGCCACCTCAACTTCTAGCCCCTGAAGCTGACCGCCCACCCCCCGAAAGCTCAACGGACGGGTGTCATCTTTAACAGCAACAACCAAACGCCCCCGCTGCTGAATGGTTTGCAAATCTGCCGCAACACAAAATGGGAGACTCGGAAGGAGTGCCCCCATGAAGCTAAGACTCAAAGCGCCACTAAACAGCGTTGATAGTTTCATCACTATGCCAACGGCAAGATCTGGAGCTAGGCTGCTTTCTTAACGGCTGCACTAACAACTTCTAGAACCTTGCTGAAACCAGCGGGATCAAGAATTGCCATTTGCGACAGCATTTTGCGATTGATTTGTACATCCGCTTTTTTCAGGCTACCCATGAACTGACTATAGCTCAGACCATGCTGACGAGCCGCTGCGTTGATGCGCGTAATCCAAAGACGGCGAAAGTCACGCTTCCGCTTGCGGCGATCGCGATAAGCATTGCGCAGTGCCTTCATGACCTGCTGGTTTGCTGTACGGAAAAGGCGAGAGTGAGACCCCCGGAACCCTTTTGCCAGCTTCAGAATTTTTTTGCGGCGCTTACGAGCGACATTGCCGCGCTTTACCCGTGTCATCGTTACAAGTTCCTTGAGGTTCTAAACACTGTCTGATTGGTTTTGAATTTTGAGTGACTAATCCAACTCAAAACTCATAACTCTAGAGATATGGGAGCATCAAGCGGACGTTTGCCTCATCCCGTTCGTTGACCACTGCTACGCCAGCAAGACGTCGCTTACGTGAAGCGCTCTTGTGTTCAAGCAGGTGGCTTCTAAACGATTTGCGGCGCATAATTTTTCCACTTCCGCTCGCTCTCAGTCGCTTGGCAGCAGCTTTACGAGTCTTTAGCTTTGGCATAGGTCGCTTTGATTAACACAGTCTACTATCGTACTACTGTAAGGTCAGGAAGTGCAAGCCTATTTCAAAAGTGCGCTACGAGCCGCGAAAAGGATGGGTTGGGAGCTGATGAGGACGACGATTGCTCACGGCTGCTCCGGCAATGCCCGGTAGTGCCAGAGGTAATCAGCGCTTTGGCGATCGCGCTGGATCTCCGGTTCGTCAGCATTCAGCAGGAGCGAAATTTGGGTGAACTGCGCGCGCGATCGTGCTGCTTGCATGCGGCGGGCAACACGAGCTGGAATGCCATCTCCATAGACAATGTGACCCTGCCCAACCAGAACGACAACGAGCGTTTCTGGCTGTTTTTGCAATGTTTGGGCAATGCGTTCAGCCATCGTTTCATCCCACAGGACTTGTGCCTGAAAGAAGCGCTCAACGTTGACACTCGTACTCTGCCCATGATGGCTTTCAGCGTAGATTTTTTGGAGACGTTCGCGGTACGCCTCTGGCTCAAGGACGATCGCCGACGGAGGCGGAATAAAACGGCGTTCTGCCAGCGTCAGACTGGCTAACCCAGTGCGAGAGGTTTTGCGGATGACTTCAGTTGGTGTATTGAGGGCAATGACAGGTAGCTTGTTGGCTTGAGCAAAACGAAGTATGGGAGCGTAGAACTCCCAGTCATAGCCCCAGCGTTTTGCGTACTGGCTCTGTTCTTGCAATTCGGCTTCTGTTAGGCGATTGGCTAGATAGCGATCGAGGACAGACTGGTAGGGGCGCTGGAACATCTCCATGCCGATCGCTAGCTTTGGGCGTAGGCGATGCAATGCCTGAATGATTTCAAGCTGTGCCTGATGATCGGCGGGGCGATCGTGAGTTTCGCCCAAGTAAACCACATTTGCTTGCGCTAGCTTTCGGAGAGTGGCTGTCGGGTTTTCTTGCTGCTGCTGTAAGAGGTTAAACGCCGAAACGATGCCCTCTCCACTGGCATCAAACGCGATCGTTAGCGTTGGTACAGCACAAAACAAAAAGATGCCCAGTAACCACAGCCAAAATTGAGCCGTTTGCTGTTTTGTCATGCTCAAAATTCAATTTCAAAATTTTACGCTTAAAGAATTTATGGTGTCGAATCAGTGCTTTTTCGTAAGTGCTCACACTGCACAAACGGCTGTCCTGACAAGTTTTTGCTCTTTTCGAGTACAGATGTAGCCATCCGTAAAGGCAAATCAAGCGTTTCTACGCAGGTAACACTAAGTAATCCTCATTAGAAGTTAATAATCGTAACTAAGCCGTTGTTTTTCGACATCCACGTACAGCATACTGAACCCAATTCCAAGCAGGACTCAACTATGCCCCCAACGTGGAGTCCGTTCCGTTCGTCTTCTCTGCGCTGATTGGCTGGTCTAATTTGATGAGTTTGGATAACACAATGGTTTCGACTACACCCACGTCGGCTCGGTCTCAGCCTCTTCATGTGGCAATCTCTCCTACAGAGACAAAAAATGGGAAGAGTGCTGGGACAAAAGTTTCTTCCCTGGCTTCACTTTGGGCAAAGAATTATATTATTTCCGTGACAACGCGGGATGAAGCCGAGCGGCTACGCAAAAGCGCTGATTTAGCAGAGATTACGTCGCACGAAGGGCGTGTCCGCACAGCCAGTCATTTGAAGCACAATTTGAAGTTAGCCAGCGCTCAGGCGTGGTCGTTGACTGAAAACTTGTTGTCTGACGAAGTGCGCCGTCATGGTATTGACCTTAACGTGATTAATCCCTGGCAGATTGCGGCTGATTCTCATGCGTTGTTTCAGAAAGCGCTGGATGCCTATGGCGATCGCGTTACCCCCAGACGGCTATCAGTGATTGTTGGCGGTGAGTTTGGGCGCGTGAGGCAGAAGTACACGGCTGATGATCCCCGTGCGATCGGCTTTGTGAGTATGCAGTTTCACTACACGGGGCAAACGCTGCTCGAAAGCCTTTCGTCAGCCGAACGGCTTTTGCTCGAACCGTACTTCAAGGTGATGGATGATCACCTGTATATGCCGCTCCGGGCGGCTTACGACGCAGCGGCAAACCACCCACAAACGTCTCCTGCTTTGCGGGGCGTGCAGCGCTTATTACCCATTAGCACCCGCATTGCACAGGAAGTCTGTAAGCAGGTTTGTCGGCAGTATCCGAGCTACGAAACCTACAGCGGTGCGCTCAGCGCCCCACAGGTAAGAACGTCGAGCATTCGCGATGTGGAAATGTTTCAGGTCTATCTCTGCTTATGTGTGCTGGAAGATAGCATTGAGGCTGTGCAGCGTGAGTTGTTTCCCCTGTGCGCCATGCTTTACCCCCGACTGAGAGTCAGTTGGCGGCTGGTACAGGAGATGCTGCAAGCGATCGGCTGGGAAATGCACGATCGACTCCCTCCCAACGATGTTGCCGTTTTTCTACCTTACCTGGGCGCACTCACAGAGATGTTCTCCAATGAAGTGTTTCAAAGCGTTTAGTTGTTGGTTGTTAGCTGCTGGTTGCCAGCAGAGTATTTACAGCGATTTTCGGTAGGCACTGCCCACATTTTTCAAACCCTCTCACTGTAAGACTTGTGGGCGTTGCCCACTCTACAATTTGTGGGTTACTCATGTGAAAACGGCTGTAACAACCAATCACTAGGTTTCAAACGTTAGAACGCCATCCGCTAAAACCGGAGCCTACCTTCGGTCATTAGCTTGAAGCCTGAAATTAGGGCGGCAAAGGCAATCATAAAGCTCCACAGGCTTGTAGGCTTCAGCACAACGCCGCCGCTAAGGAAAACGAGCACGATGCCAAAAATCAGTAAACCCCACCCCAGACCGCCCGTTTGACGGCGAAAAAACAGGAGTGAGGTGACGCCACCCATGATGGCTAAAACGGAGCCTAACGCTGGCAAATTGCGCCAGAAGTAGGGGGAATAGTAGGTCGAAAACACAATGTTTTGACCGAGGAAGTACATGCCTGCTAGCAGCAGCAAAAGACCAAATAACTGACTCATATGCTCAAAAAGTGTCCTACGCTATGTTGATCATTCCCTACTTGGATCAAAGATCATCGTAGAATGCCCCGATTCCGGACGATCCGTTAGTCTTGTTCGGGCATCGACAGCGCTAGCTGGTAGATTTGGCGGCGAGGCAAGGCAGTTTGCTGTGCCAGTTGGCGGCTAGCGTCCGATCGCGAAAAACCCTGTTTAAAGAGGTTTTGCAGCTCTGTCTTCAGCGTCGCATCCGACAAAACAGGCTGCGTAACTGCGGCTCCCGCTACGACGATCGTAAATTCGCCTTGGGGTTCATGAGTGCTGTAATGGGCGATCGCTGCTGTCACCGTGCCTCGCCAAATTTCCTCATAGCGCTTGGTTAGTTCCCGCGCCAGTACAATTTGACGGTCGGCACCCAAAAGTAAGAAAGCTTGCAGCGTTTGGCGCAAGCGATGGGGCGCTTCATAGAAAATCAGCGTGCGAGACTCTGTTTGCAAAAGCTCCAGATGGGCACGACGGGCAGGCGCTTTCGCAGGTAGAAACCCTTCAAAGAGGAAGCGATCGCACGGTAAACCAGAGGCAACTAAAGCGGCGATCGCGGCACTAGCGCCCGGAATCGGCACAACAAGAATGTTGGCTTCAGCGCACGCTTTCACCAGTTCATAGCCAGGGTCAGAGATACCGGGCATGCCGGCATCGGTGACGAGAGCAATGCTTTTTCCCTCCTGCAACCGCTCCAACAACTCTGCCGTGCGACTGTGACGGTTGTGATCGTGATAGCTAATTTGGGGTGTACCGATCTGAAAATGGTGCAGTAGTTTACCCGTGTGACGGGTGTCCTCAGCGGCAATGACATCCACCATCTGCAACGTTCGCACTGCCCGGAAGGTCATGTCTTCGAGATTGCCGATCGGCGTGCCGACGAGGTAGAGCGTTCCTGGCATGGGGGATGAGTTATGAGCTGTAAGTTTTGGCTTCGTTCGCCTTTAGTCTTGGCTTTTCTGCCTTGTACTTCAGGAGCTTGCTAGTAAGCAAAATAGCCGTAGGGGCGAGTTTGACGCAAGGTTAGCAACTGGAGATAAAACCTCTGGCAAGACCTGCCCCCACCCAACGGTAAAGCTTTTCTAGAACTTACGCACGCTTGCAACCTCATTTGCCAGCGTGTGCCCACGTTTCGAGACGATCGGCTCTTTGCTCAGAGTCGGGCATAGATGCTTGCCATACCTTGGGGTTCATGCGTGTACTTACCGCTGCGTGAAGGGCTGTAGGTTTCATTATACAAACACAAGCTTTGAGGCTTTTGAGCAGTGAATTGCATCATTTGTCGGTGCGCTTCACCTCTAAAAAAGGCTTTGAGGCTGCTGTCTGAATGCCAGTAGCTAGTCATGATGACTTCGTTGGGACTACAGATACCCGCTTTGACCTGAACACAACCGTTTGCTTGAGCTGTCACATTCCTGATCCAGAACAAGTTTTTCCACATCCAGAGAAAACCAGCGCGATCGCGTGCTAAAAAGCCATTCACAAAAATCACGGCTTCTGCCTGCTCTGGAAGATCGATTTGGTAAAGGGACTGGTTCATACGTTGACGCTCCTGAACGGTTTTACGATAGGCGAACCTATTGGTCTGATAGTCAATCATGCTACTATTCAATTAATTGACTGTAGTGAATAAGGTATAGTCAATTAATTGAATTTGTCAAGCACGTTTGTTTATGGCTTTAGCTCACGCAATTTTGGCTACCTTGCTAGACCACCCTTGCAGTGGTTACGACCTGCGCAAGCGCTTTGAAGGCTCGGTTGGGTTTTTCTGGCAGGCAAGCTTCCAGCAGATTTACCGCGAACTCAATAAGTTAGAGGAGGAGGGCTGGCTGAGTGCGGAGACGATCCATCAGCAGCACCGCCCCGATAAAAAGGTTTATCGTGTCACCAAAAGGGGCGAAGACGCTCTCAAAGCCTGGATTGAGGCACCCTGTGAGATTGCGCCTATCAAAGATGACCTGCTGGTCAAAGCGTTTTCAGGCTATGCGGTATCCAGGAGAACATTTCTAGCCGAACTCAGGCAGCATCAGACGCAGCATCAAGAACGGTTGGCGGTGTATCGGCAAATTGAGCAGCAGTTCTTCCCACAGCCTCAAGCCCTACCCATGAAGGAGAAATTTCGTTACCTGACATTGCTCAATGGCATTCAGTTTGAAACAGCATGGCTGACCTGGTGTGAGGACGCGATCGCGCTCTTGGAGTCATCTCCAGCGAACGAAGCGATCGAGCCATGATTGCCCTGCGAGCACGCTGATCACCACTACCCTTCACTGGCAGCAACCTGTCTAAAGCATCACCTGACAATTAGTTGCAACCCACTAAGAGCGCTTCGGTAAGCACTGTTGGTGGGGTTGAGCGCGATCGCCTGCCGATAAGCGGCAACGGCAGCCTGTCGCTGACCTCGACGCTGTAGAACAAGCCCTAAACTGTAGTGAGCAATCGCACTCTTGGGGTTAAGCTGTAGCGCTTTGCGATAGGTGTCGATCGCGTCATCCAGCTTGCCTTGTAAGGCAAAAATGTTGCCCAAGTCGCTATAGGCAGCGGTGTAGTTGGGGTCAAGGCGAAGCACCTGACGATGGGCGGCGATCGCGTCCTCTAGCTTGCCTTGCTTTCTCAACGCTAAGCCCAGATGGTTGTAAGCAAGCGCATGGTTGGGGTCAGCCTGAATTGCCTGTCGGTAGGCGGCAATGGCAGCATCGAACTTCTGCTCCTTGCTAAACAGATCGCCCATGCAGGTATAGGTAAAGGCGTAACCAGGATTGAAGGCAACCGCTTTTTGATACGCCGCGATCGCGTCATCCACCTTGCCCAGCTTTTCTAGAGCGAAACCAACATTGTTGTAAGCAAACGTGTAGCGATCATCAAGCTGAATCGCGGTCTGGTAGGCGGCGATCGCTCCCTCTAAGCGCCCCTGTTTTTCTAAAACAGACCCTAGATTGTAGGAAGTAAACGCATCGGTCGGATTCAGGCGTAGGGCACTCTGGTAGATGGCAACTGCCTCGCCAAGCTTTCCCTGCTGCTCCAGGTCAAGACCTCTCTCCAAAAAGGCATTGTAAGCACTGCGACCAACAAGCAGCAGGCTGGCGATGGTCACTGTGCCACACAGCAAGAGTAGATGAGGCTTTGTCAGGCATTGCTGAAAGTGTTTTGGTGCGGGTATTTGTCTTTTCGCTAAGACACGCTGCACTATTTGCCGAAGTTTCATGCGATCGCGACCACAATTGCCCTGATTCTAGCTGAAGCAACTCAGCAGAGCATCCCTAGCATCACGGCATTCATACGTTCAACCTTTAGTTGCTTTTCCCGACGCTTGACGCTCAGTCATCATCAGGCTTGCGATTGGCGCGCTGTCTTCCAAACTTGCCAGCCAGTAAAGCTTAAGAGGATGGTGGCTCCGATCGCATAGCCGAGACCGCTTGGCATACCTGAAACTGCCAGCGCCAGCGTACCTGCCCAGAGCGTCAGCGAGTAGATGAACAACACCGTCAGTCGTTGGGATAAACCAGCTTGAAGTAGACGATGGTGCAAATGACGCTTATCGGCAACAAAGGGTGATTTGCCGCGCCGCAGCCGATCTAAAATCACCGCCGACATATCTAAAATAGGCACTGCCAGAATCAAGTACGGCAGCACAACAGCCACAGTCAACGCTACGGTTGTCACGCCTTTCACTAACCCAATGATGCCGATCCCAGCTAGCGAAAAGCCCATGAAGTAGGCTCCCCCATCCCCCATAAAAATCTGGGCAGGGTTGAAGTTATAGCGGAGAAAGCCCAGCGCACCGCCTGCCAAAGCGGCTGCAATTAACGCGGCGGCTGGCTGTCTCATAAAAAGACAAACGATGAACATAACGACCGCCGCAATGCCGCTCACACCTGCCGCTAGCCCGTCCAGTCCATCAATCCAGTTGATGGCGTTTGCCATGCCTACAAGCCAAATAATCGTAATGGGTAAGCTAACTACATCGGGTAGAGAGACAAGACCGATCGTAGGAATAGTTAAAAAGTCAATTTGTACGCCAACGTTCCAGGCAAGCCCTGCAACGATCGCTTGCAAAATTAGACGGGTAACCGGGGATAGGTTGAAAAGATCGTCCGCCAGCCCAATTAAAAAGAAGGCTAAGCCACCGATCGTAACTCCCCAAACCTCATATTCCTTTTCAGGCGGTAAAACGCCAAAGCCACCCGTCCACCAGACAATTAACAGCCCTGCTAACGTGCCGAGAAAAATCGAAACACCACCTAGACGCACCATTGGGCGCTTATGAATTTTTCTGTCACCTGGCTTATCAAAATGTCCGCTTTTGAGTCCAATTTTCTTGACGATCGGGGTTGCCAAGAGGACAACCAGCAAGGAAACCAGAAAGGCGACTAGGTTATACAAAGGATCAGGCATCTGGAGGGCTAGGTCGAGGATGGGCGACAGGCAGAGTGTACTACACTTCAGATGATAGTTCGCGAAGAATTGTTAATCCAATGTCTTAGGAGCGATCGAAGCTCCCTAAATTTATACACCGAATTTGAGCACCGCTTCGGTTAAATCGTTGACGTAATCATTGCACTGGTTTTGAGCTTGAGCTGGCACCTAGCTGCGCTACTATGTGTCCTTTCGATGTGCCCTCAGACTAATCTGATACCAGTCACAACACCTATCGGTTGCCATACAGGGAATCGTTAAACAACTTACAGCGCCAGTGATGTAGGACGCTCATTCGGTGTGGTCAAGGTCTTCTGTCATATACGCCGCTAAGTCTTCTTTACCGGACATTTGTTACCTTGCATCGATTCATTGGCTCTGCTTGCCCATTGATTCAGTAATAGTTCATGCGTTAGTGTTTTTGGCGTGGGTGCCTGATCTCCATCCCCATCACTCCTTGTTGAGTGAAAATTAATCTCGTAGCACTCTGAACGCCTGTATATTCTGAATCAGTTTGTCTACAGATTGGGAATCACGAATGTCCAAACGCGTTAACCTGCCGTTGTGCGTAGGCTTGCTGTTAGGGTCTGGGTTAGTTATTTCAAGCGTTGCAGCACAGGATGCCGTTACACAGCCTGTACTGCGACGATCGGAGGAACAGATTTCCACCTGATTGGAGCAACATCGCGATCGACCGCCGATCGTACGAGCCTTTGTACAGCGGATGCCGAAAGGTGGCGATATTCACACCCATCTTAGCGGCGCAGTCTATGCGGAACGATACCTATCGTGGGCGGCTGCCGATGGCTACTGCGTGGATGCGGTCGCGATTAAATTGGTGCTGCCGCAAGACTGTAGCAAAACGCCGAACGCTTTCCCAGCAGCGGAGCTATTTAAACGCAGTGGGGTTTATGCGGCGCTGATCGATCGGTGGTCGCTGCGGTATCCTGCCTTTGCTGGAAAATCAGGACACGACCAATTTTTTCAGGCATTCGATGGCTTTGATCTGATTTCTTCCTCGCCTTCCCGGAAGGGCGATATGGTAGCAGACGTGGCGAATCGAGCAGCCTCTCAGCATGTGTCTTATTTAGAACTGCTGTTGACGACTCAAGGCGGCGCTACGCAACAGTTAGCACGATCGATTGGGTGGAATCCTACTAACTTTGCCGAGCAGCGCCGTCAGCTTTTGGCGAAAGGACTGCCGTCGTTGGTTGACAATGGCAAGCAAGAACTCGATCGCATTGCACGTTAAACGGCGACAGCGTTGGGATGCGGTACAGGCAAAGCTCAGCCAGGCTGTCGCGTCACTATCCGGTTTTTGCACCAGGCTAAACAAGTTAGACATAGCGAGTTGATCATTAATTGAGTTTACGGCTGCTCGTTTGCAAAGCGATGAACAAGACTTTGTTTGACGCTTCTCGCTAAAAGCTTAGCGGAAAACTACGTGACCGCCGTACTGGCAGGAGTTTCAGGAAGATCTAGAAACTAAACGTTGTGCGGATGACGGGAACAAACACCGTTGGATTACCACTAAACCCTTCTGGATTGAAGACCACAAAGAGCCCGGGTGTAATGCTGATGTTGTCACTGAGGCGGTATTTGTAATACACCTCCAGATGGTAGGGTTTGGCGTTTTCGAGCGTGGGCAGTCGTGAGGCAAGACCAGACGTATTCACACGAGAAGGCGGTTGCCCAAACAAAATGCCCGCCGTGCTGCCAGAACTCAGCACATCCTTAAAGTGAATACCCCCCATATAACTCAGCAAGTCGGTTCCCGCATCGGCACCGGATGCCGCATCGACCATGCTGTAGAAGAAGAAGCCTGCGAGAGTCACTTTAGGCGTGATGCGGTAAGCGGCTGTTAAACCAAACGAATCTAACTTCACAGCGGTGGTAGCGGCAACGTTTGGAATCGCCCCGATCGCCACTGCCGATTCGCCCAAGCCCAGAATGTTGATCTGATGATAGCTGTGGGCATAGTTTAACGCCACGTCCAACGTCTTAAATGGCTTCAGCGTTAGCTGCGCTGCTGCCACATAGCTGCCGCCGAAGACTCCTGCCCCTAGAGGCGTTCCTGGAAAGCCTAGATTACTGGGCAAGTTGGCATTGACACTCCCGTAGAGTGCTCGAAAATCGATCGCATTGGAGACATTCCAGATCAAGCCACCTGCGGCTGCTAAACCAATACCTGACGTGCCACCAGAGATCCGCAAGATTGGATTCATCTGTCCAAAACGGGAAATGCCTTCCTGAGCATCGCCATAGAAGGGAACGATCGTGGGGAAGGCATCATCCACTTCTGCCCCTGTACCCACAAACGCCGTGAGGGTTGAAGCCACAGGGAAAATGTAGAGCAATTTATACAAGCCGACAGAATTGTTGGCACCTGGAGCGTTAGCCAACGTTGATGGATTGGTTGTGCCAAATTGAGGTTCATACGCCAACCGGACGTTACTCGCCGTGCCAAACACGCCATCACCATAGCCCAGCGTTCCCGACAGGCTACCCAACCGAGAGGCAAGGCTACCTGCACCGCCGCCAAAGTTATAGGCTTGTAAGCCTGTAATCAACAAATCTTTGCCCGAAAAACTGGTGAGCAGCTTGAGCCGGACACGATCGTTGAAAACGACCTGTGCGTCTCTTCCAGGTGTTGTATCGGCTACTGAACCGAGTCCCGTTCGGACAGTGTTAAACGGTGCCGCATTCCGTCTGGGTCCAGGGTAGGCTCCATAGGCGGCTGCCAGACTGAAAAGGACTTCGCCACTCAGCTTGGTGGTGGTAGAAAACTGCTGCTTTTCCAATGTTGCGGTGCGGGCTTCTAGCGCACCGACTCGACCACGCAGGGTTGCCAGTTCTGCCGCAAATTCCTCTTGCAGCTTTTGCACCGCCAGCAAGTCTTCTTTCTTAACGAGGTCAGCGGTACCTGCTGCAATCAACTCATTAATCCGATCCATGCAAGCATTCAGCCCAGCCGCAAACTCATAACGGGTCAGTGCCCGGTTGCCACGATAGGTCTTATCGGGATACCCCACAATACAACCGTAGCGCTCAACCAGGGATTGTAGCGCTTGAAAGGCCCAATCTGTTGGTTTAACATCCGATAGCTGAGAGACGGAGGTCACCTGAGCCATCGCGTCTGGCGACGAGAAGACGAGAGATTCTGATGGGATGACTGAAGAGACCTTATCGCCCTGGGTTTGAGGACTTGCCTGGGCAACGAGGGATGGTTGCTTTTGTGAGGCAATCGCTACATCATCCGTGGCTTGTTGCTGCAAGGTTGATGCAATGGGCAATGATTGATTGGTTGTATCGGCAGCCTTAGCAGGCGAAGACCTGACCATTAAAGCGCCAGCCAGTACACTTAACAAGCTGATGTGAAACCGAAACATCAAAATACTTAAGCTTGAATTGAAACACATGGTAGCTCCTCACGCAAAATTACAATTGCTTGATAAAATTCATGTTCCACACGATCGTGTGGAACATACACAAAAACCACGAAACTATTTGACCGCTCTCCGCAGGAATGAGTTCCAAAAACCTCACCAAGTAGGGCGTTTGGGCTTTCTAAGAGGCGATTGTGATGCATCACAGCGTACATCCAATATGGATATGCCTTGCTGATGCATCGGTTTTAAGAGGTGTCTACCTCTTTCTCAAGTAGCAAGGCCTGACATCTATCAGGTGCACTTCATTAAACCAATATGAAAGCGGTGATTAAACGATGGAATCTTGGAACAGTCGATTATTCATCATCGTGAGCAAAGCGGTTGTAGAGGTAATCCAGAATGTAGTTCCGTAGTTTGTAGAACTCCGGATCTTCCATAATGCGATCGCGATCGCGGTGTCTGGGAAAGGGAATGTTGATGCTTTCGCCCATCTTGGCAGCGGGGCAGTTGACCATCATCACGAGGCGATCAGCTAAAAATAGCGCTTCATCAATGAATTGCTTTGAGGCATTTGGCTGCTACAGCGACCAGATTTAGGCAGAGTGGGCGTTGCCCACCTCCCTTACTAACAGCATTAGGCAACTGATGTCTCGTCTTGCAGCATCGCGAGATAATGATCGCTGGGTAACCAGGCTTTTTTCTGTTCATTGAGCAGTTCAACCTTGCCGGTATCAAGGTCATAGTAGGCAGGAATAATCTTCAATTTGCCGTCTTTGACGAGCGCAGCCAAGATGGTGGATTTCGCCAGAGCATCAGCCTGATTCTTGGCATTCTGCTTGACCGTTAGCTCAACGTCATTGCCAACCTCGGCAATCCCTTTCGCTTTCGTTTCTGCTGCAATGGCATCGACCGCAGGCTTAATGTAAGGCACCAGGGTTGGAATCTTACCTGGATCGGCGGGCAGCGTAATGCGACCCATTGAGGCGACGACTGCACCACACCGCTCATGCCCGACTGCCAGCAGGATTTTAGAACCAAGCACTAATGTGCCAAACTCTAAGCTACCAACCTGCTCAGGTGTGGCAATGTTACCCGCAACACGGGCGACAAAGCAGTCACCAATCCCCTGGTCAAAGATTTCTTCAACGGGTACGCGAGAATCGGCGCAGCTCAAGAATGCCGCAAACGGAAACTGATCTGCACCCGTTTCAGCTAGACGCGCCCGGTCTTGGCGGGGATGAACCGTTTTGCCTTCTGTGAACCGTTTATTGCCTTCCAGCAAAAGTTTGAGCGCCTGATCAGGTGTCATATTCTCTGCATCTGGTCGCTTGAGGGCTGCGGTGTCAGCAGCGGGACTGGATGCGGCAACCGGGCTGGCAGTTGGTGCAGTTGCCTGACTGCCCGCTTGATTTGTAGGAGCAAAACTGCAAGCAGTTGTTGCTACGAAACCGACACCGGCAGCACCCAATGCCTTAATTAAATCCCGACGACCAAGACCCAAATTACCGTAAAATCGACGACCCATACCAATACCTCCAACTCAAAAGAGAACGATCGTTACGAAAGACATGAACCTTTACAAAACACATGAACTCAAGGCAAACTCTATATTCTGCCGTTTGGAGAGCCACAACTAAAGCGTGCAGCAAAGCCTAAAGATTTATCAGTTAAGATTGCATTTGCTTACTTTACTAACTGCATCAATTGGTGAATTGTCTGAACGTGAAATCAACTATACAGTGAAGTGTCTCACAAGACGATCGCTCGTGAAATTGATTTTATTAACCCATCAATAAGCTTTTCTAAAGGCAGCGACGTTTCTGTCTATTGTCCTGCCATAGTCTATCGATTCAATCGCTTAAGCATCATGATCAGATCCCGCAATTAATCTCATTCTGCTTGATTAAAGCCCTGCTGGACAAGGGTTTTAGCCTTTAGTTTGAATTCTGAATAAAATCGTCTTCTGCAAGTGCATAGAGACAAGTCAATCACGCAAATAGCTTCACGTAGATACAAGAGTGTGCTATTTTTGTCAAAAAAACTTGGTGGTTAGAGGATTCAAGTCTAAAAAATAAAAGTGATGGGAAATCAATGTATAAATTTGGATGAATGACATCAATTTTTAGCAATGGTGATATTCAGTTTTATAATGAATCGATGAGAGAGAGCCTCATTTCAAAAATGGGTTTCGTAGATTTGAGGGAGTAGCTCAAAGCTATCCTGACGGACTACTAATCGATTAGAGGCCTATGACGATCCAGTTTGAATTGTGAGCAGAGATTTCTACAGAATCTTGACTTTCAACGGCTCTCCCTCTCATCAATCTTTAGCACTGCTAGATGCAAGCTTGGAGGTAACGGCTTGACAGTCAATGTTTCTACGATCGCCACCGGGCTAAACTTATTTACGTTTCAGGGCGTTGTTGCGACGGCGGGTAGCATTGTGGTGACAACGCTTGATAGTCGTCTGGTGCGAGTATCGCTAGAAGGTCAGACGGAAACGCTAACGGATCTTTCTCAATACGGCATTCCCTTTGGTCTGACTCAGTGCGCTGGGAACTTGGTTGTGGCAATTTCTGCGGAAGAATCTGGCGATGTTTTGGTGCGCGTTGCCCCTGACGGCAGAGTCTTAGGCGTGATCGATCTATCGGATCTTTGCGGGAGCTTTGGGGCACCGTTTGGCGTGGCGATCGCCAAAGATGGCTACGCAGTGACGATCGCTACGGATGTCTCAGCTTCCACCGGATGCCTCATCAACGTAAACCATGCTGGAGCGATCACCATTCTGGCTGACCTGTCGGCATATGGCATTCCCTTTGATGTGGCAGCGCTCAACGGTGGCTTTGTCGTCGCGCAAGAAAAGGGCAACCTGGTCAAAGTTGCTACGGATGGCACAGTGACATCGCTGGTAAATTTGGTCGATGCAGGTTATGGGATTCCCTTTGGTGTAGCAGTGAGTCAGGGTCAGTTGATTGTGACCACCAATACTGGACAACTGCTGCAAGTGTCGCCCAAGGGAGCAGTGACGGCGATCGCTAACTTAACTGCCGATGGGTTTGGGATTCCATCAGGGCTTGCGGTCTGCGATTGTCGCTACCTGGTGACCACTACCACCGGGAATTTATTGGCAGTCAGCTTGGCTTGAACAATGTATGGTGCTTGAACCATGAACAGCGAATCTGCCGCTTCACCGACTGATGCCACGCCGCAGGTTTCACCGTCGCCATCGCCCACGATTCAACCCAGTCCGGCGCAGACACCGCAAATTGTGACGATCGCCCAGGGCTTAAATATTTACACCTTGCAAGGGGTGGCGATCGGCAAGCAGGCGATGATTGTGCCGACGCTGGATGGGCAACTCCTGCAAGTTAGCCTCAAGGGGAAGGTAACGGTGTTGGTGGATTTGCTCAAGGCAGAAGTGGGCATCCCTTTTGGCATTACCGAAACCAACGGCGATTTTGTCGTTACCGTGTCGGGGTATCTGCCTGTGCACTATCTAGTGCGGGTCAAGGCGAACGGTGCCTTGACCACGATCGCCGATCTGTCTCAATCCAGTGGCTTTTATGGTGCGCCCTTTGGGGTTGCGGCTTATAACGGGGAATATATTGTCACCGTCTCCACGGATGTGGTGGATTCTACCAGTGCACTGTTGAGGGTGAGTGCGACGGGTAAGGTCGGGGCGATCGCCAATCTAAGTGAGTTTGGCATTCCATTTGGGGTGATTGCCACCCAACGAGGCTTTGTGGTAGCGCAGCAGAATGGTCAACTGCTACAAATCAGCCCAGGCGGCAAAGTATCCGTGATGGTTGATTTACTCAAGAGCGGGTTTGGTATTCCGTTTAATCTGGCAGCGCGAAAGGATGATCTGGTTGTCACGACGAATGCTGGGCTCATTGTTCGAGTTAACCCCCAAGGTGTACCGTCCACATTGGTGAATTTGCTCAAGGCAAGGTTAGGCATTCCCTCTGGAATTGTTGTGAGCAATGGCAATTTGATTGTTACCACCAATGCGGGCTATCTGCTCCAGATCAATCTGTAAAAAAGTCAAGAAAGTCGGCACTGCCGATATGCAGTATCAGCGGTGCCGACTTTAACCTGGGCAACAACAGTTGCTTACTCTACATCGTCGTGAGCAAAGCGGTTGTAGAGGAAGTCAAGGGCATAGTTCCGCAGATTGTAGAATTTTGGGTCTTCCATAATCCGGGAGCGATCGCGAGGGCGAGGGAAAGGAATCGTCAACACTTCCCCAATGTTGGCAGAGGGGCCGTTGGTCATCATGACCAGACGATCGGCGAGGAACAGTGCCTCGTCGATGTCATGGGTGATCATCAACACGGTGCAACGGTGTTCGTTCCAGATGGTTAGCAGCTCTTCCTGGAGTTCTTCTTTAGTGATGGCATCCAGCGCACCAAAGGGTTCATCCAAGATCAGCACTTCGGGGCGAATGGCCAGGGCACGAGCGATCGACACGCGCTGTTTCATACCACCGGAAAGTTGGGGTGGCTTTTTGTCGGCCGCTTCGGTCAAACCCACCATGTTCAGGTGTTCTTTGACGATCAGAGTCTTTTCGGCTTTGGACTTTTTGGGATAAACTGAATCGACACCAAGGTAGATATTCTCGAAGGCAGTGAGCCAGGGCAGCAGCGCATAGCCTTGGAACACGACCATGCGATCGGGCCCTGGTTCAGTAATCGGCTTGCCATGCAAGCAGACGCTGCCGATAGTAGGTTTAGAGAACCCACCCACCATATTCAACAAAGTGGTTTTGCCGCAGCCAGAGTGACCGATCACACAGATGAATTCACCTTCTTGAACGGTCAGGTTGACTTTCTCGAGCACCGTATAGGTGCCTGTCGGCGTGGGATAGATTTTGGAGACATCCTTAATGACCAGAAAAGGAGCCTGACCACTTGGATGCTGGGATTGACTAGCTTGGTCTACTGTGTTGCTTAACGTTTGCATGGTTCAGAAGGTAAGGATGAATTTGGAAGAAAGAGTTTTGGGTTTTGAGTGCTGAGTTTTGAAGTAATGACCTCAATGCAACACTCAAAATAACTAACTCGCTTTTGCCAAGGCAGTGTCCAGCACCACTTCTGCCATGTAGACATCGTGCTTGATCGCCAAGCTATTCAAGTACCCAATTGGATCGTCGGCGTTAAAGGTGACGCCATCAAACAGTTGCACTGGCCCACGGCTATAAGTAATATCGCTCAGCCCCAGTTCCCGCGCTGCTGTGCTAAACACATTCACGCGGCACACACGTTCCAGGATTTCGACCCAGTTGCGGGGGAAGGGGGTGTTCCCCCAACGCGCGAGTTGGGTCATGATCCAGAGATGTTCGGTACGGCTGGGGCGATTGACGTTGGTGCCGTAGAACTGATGGTGGGCATATTCGCGCTCGGTATGGGAGGTCAGCGAGGTGGGAATCCCAAGCTGAATATACTCCAAATCGGTGCTGAGGTATTCGCGCTTAGAGAGCATTTGGCGAATTTCTTCGCTGTTGTTCTCATCCATGCAGTACTGACAGGCTTCTAGCAGGGCTTTGACCAGTGCAATGTGCGTGTTGGGGTAGGCAAGTGCCCAGTCTTCCCGCACACCCAGCACTTTGCCGGGGTGACCCGACCAGATTTCGAGGTCAGTGGCGATCGTGTAACCAATCCCTTCCACGGCTGCCCGGACGTTCCACGGTTCACCCACACAGTAGCCATCAATATTGCCGCCCTGAAGGTTTGACACCATCTGCGCGGGGGGAATTGTGTTGAGCGAAACATCGTGATCGGGGTCGATCGCCCCTGCTGCCAGCCAGTAGCGCAACAATAGATTGTGCATAGACGCGGGGTGCACCATGCCGAAGGTATGGCGCTTATCGGGGGTTTCCAACAACATGCGCTTCAGATCATTCAGAGTGTGCACACCCTGTTCATAAAAGCGTTTGTCGAGGGTGATGGCGTTGCCGTTGCGCGTCATGGTAAGCGAACTCACGATGGGCAATGGTTTGTTGTTCATCCCACCGAGGGTGAGCCACACGGGCATCCCGGAAGGCATTTGAGCGCCATCGAGGTGCCCACCCGCGATCCCATCTTGCACACCACGCCAGCTTGATTCACGCACAAGACTAACTTCATCCAGCCCATGCTTGGTGAAAAAGCCTTTTTCTTGGGCAACGGCGAGGGGCGCGCAGGCAGTCAGGGGAACAAAGCCAATCTCCAGGTTGATTTTCTCCAGTCCGTGACGGGCAATGACACCTTTTTTGCGGGCGCGAAGTTGCTTGATTCGCTTTTGCTGGTTGAGGAAGTAGATGATTTCGCTGCGATAGCTGTAGTAACTGGGGTGGTTGATCACTTCCAACCGTTTGCGGGGGCGTGGAATATCGACTTCTAGAATTTGCCCGATGTTGGAGGCTGGACCGTTGGTGAGCATGACCACGCGATCGCTTAGCAGCAGGGCTTCATCCACATCGTGGGTCACCATCAGACAGGTGACTTTACTTTCTTCGCAGATCTGCATCAACTGCTCTTGCATGTTGCCCCGTGTGAGCGCATCTAGGGCACCAAAGGGTTCATCCAGCAGCAGCAGTTTAGGACGGATCGCCAGGGCGCGGGCGATCGCGACCCGTTGCTTCATGCCACCCGACAGTTGGGCGGGGGGTTTATCCACGGCATGACTCAGACCGACCATTTTAATGTGGTGGTCGATGATGTCTTTGCGCTCAGCGGCCGATAGGTGACTCAGTACTTCATCGACCGCGAGGGCAATATTCTGCCGCACGGTCATCCAGGGCAACAGTGAATAGTTTTGGAACACCACCATGCGATCGGGCCCCGGCCCTGTCACGGGCTTATCACCCAGCATGACGGTGCCCTCTGTGGGGCGATCGAGCCCAGCGAAAATATTCAGCAGGGTGGACTTACCGCAGCCAGAGTGACCGATGAGAGAGACAAATTCACCCTCTTTCATCTCTAGCCCAATCCCCTCTAGGGCGACATAAGTGCCGCCGCCCGCCAGGGGAAAAATCTTATCAATTTTATCGACAGCAACGTAAACAGACATGGCAGCTCAACTCAGTTACTCGGTGGATCAGTCATCGGTGAACGGTCATCAGTGAGTAATGAAAGGGAATCAGTAGCCAGCTCAGAACTCAAAACTTTTAACGTTCTACTTTTGCTCCTCTGGCACAACCAGGGTCGCGATAAACGACACAAGCCGGTCAAGCAATAGACCTACCAACCCGATATAAACCAGAGCGATGATGATATCGCCAATTTTGTTGCTGTTGTAAGCGTCCCAAATAAAGAAGCCAATCCCAACGCCACCGACTAGCATTTCAGCCGCAATAATGGCCAACCAGGACAAACCAATCCCAATTCTCAGACCCGTGAAAATATAAGGAACGGTTGCGGGGAAGACAATCTTTGTGAAGTACTTAAACCTGGACAGTTTCAACACCTTCGCAACGTTGTTGTAGTCTTGCGGAATTTGGCGCACACCAACAGCCGTGTTGATCAAGATCGGCCAAACAGCGGTAATGAAAATCACGAAGATCGCGGCAGGCTCGTTCTTTTGAATGGCTGCGAGTGAGAGGGGTAACCACGCCAAAGGCGGAATCGTCCGCAACAGTTGGAAGAGCGGGTCAAGGGCGCGATACATCAAGGAACTAACGCCAATGACCATGCCGAGCGCAATCCCCACAACGGCTGAGATCGTGTAACCAAAGGCAACCCGACCAAGACTAGCCAGAAGTTGTAAACCAAGACCCTTGTTAATGTCACCTTCGTCATAAAACGGATTGAAGATGAGTTTGCGGATCTCTGGGTCGGAAGCCATCTGTAGCGGCGAAGGCAAGGTTGCTTTTTCACCCTGAATGGCGACAAAAAGTTCCCAAAGTGCTAGAAAAACCACGAGCGCGACTGCTGGCGGTGTGATGTTCTTCAGAATATTCTGAACGTGATCCGGCTTAAACGGATTCTTTGCCGGAGTTGCAGCATTAGCAGTCATTTGAGTCTCCCTATCTTTGTGTTGCCCGTATGGTCTTTAACGTAAAAAAATCAAGGCGTTGCTAAAACCGCCAAACATCAGTCACCGTTGCGAAGGCTGCGACAAACACACCATTTGCCTCGTCATGTGGCTGAGTGAGCATCACCCACTCAGCCACACCGGAGCGACTAACCTCGGTTGCACTTCTGACCGACCACTAGGCGACCTTCTTGACTTTGAGCGCCTTCAGATAAGCTGAAGGATCTTTCGGGTCGAACTTGATGCCATCGTAGAAGGTTTCAACGCCGCGAGAGGTTTCGGTGGGAATATCCGCAGCGGCAACACCCAGTTCTTTCGCCGCTTCTTTCCAGAGGTCTTCCCGGTTGACCGCATCCACGATTTTCTTGGTGTCGGTATCACCAGGCAGGAAGCCCCAGCGCACATTCTCAGTCAAGAACCACAGGTCATGGCTCTTGTAGGGATAGGACACACTGCCCTTGCCATCCTTCCAGTAGAGCGGTCCTTTGTTCTTGTCTTTGATGTCCGGCTGACCGTCGCCCATGGCGTAATTGCCTTCCATGGGAGCCATCATCAAGTCAGCTTTGACGTTGATGTACTGCTTCTTCGACAGAATTTCCACGGCTTCCTTGCGGTTCTCAGCAACATCCAACCACTGCTGGGCTTCCATAATTGCCTTCAGCAAAGCCTTGGTGGTGTTGGGGTGCTTGTCTACCCAGTCTGCACGCATCGCAAGGTATTCTTCTGGGTGAAATTCCCACATTTGCGCGGTCAAAATTGCCATGTAGCCGATTTTGTCGCTCACAATCCGGTAGGGCCATGGGTCGCCGGTGCTGAACCCATCCATCGTGCCGACTTTCATGTTGGCAACGGTCTGAGCCGATGGGATGACAATCAGCTTGACATCGGTGTCAGGATTAACACCCATGGAACCGAAGAAGTAGCGAATCCAAAGCTCCTGGTTGGATTCGGGGAAGGTATGTGCTGCCGTAAAGGGTGTGCCAGCCGCTTTGAGGCTATCGATATAAGCCTTGCCCTTTGACTGACCATCTTTCATGTTCAAGCCTTTGCCAAGGTGTTTATTGGCAATGGCGATCCCATTGGCGTGGGTGATCAACTGCACCAGGGTGTACATCGGAATTTTCTTATTGCCCTTAGTGATTTTGCCTTCCGAAATCAGGTGAGGCATGGGCATTTGATATTGCCCACCATCAACACCGCCCCCCTCGGTGCCGATTTCGGTGTTGTCCCGCATCACGCCCCAAGAGGACTGCTTAATGACCATGGCATCCTTCACGCCATGCTTCTCAAAGAAGCCTTTCTCTTTGGCAATAATCAGAGGAGCCGCTTCAAAAATGGGGATAAAGCCCAGACGCACCTCGGTTGTTTCCAATCCGCCGCCGCCACCCGTCGCTGCGGCTGGGCTAGCAACTGGACTGGCACCGCCGCTATTTGACGGAGCACTGGCGCAACCCTTGATCGCCGCAGAACCCAGCGCTGCCACCCCGGCGGTATATATAAACTTACGTCTTGAAAATTGAGTCATGGAATCTCCTAACAGCCTGATATAGGACTGCAATCAAAAGGGTGTAACGCAAAACTTAGCTGTTTTGCTACAAAACTTTGAGGTTCAAGATGAACCCATCAATCGCACTTAAACTCTCGTTTTTCACTCTGAGCATAGAAAAATACGACCTGATTCTGGAAAAGCCTATGAGAACTATCGTTGGCGCTTGATTTCCTGACATATTGCTGATTGATAGTAATGGATCAGAAAGGTTCACTCAAAAGGCAGTTTTCGTAAGGAGTTCTGAGTTTCAGCGAAATTTTTTCTCAACTAGAGTGATTAAAGAGGGTTAATTGCTGAAAGCTTTTAGCCATCCATAAGCACCAAGCCCCTAAAGCTCCATCCTTACGAGGCAAAGGCAACTATCAAACCGTACATCGATAAAAGTCTATCGATATTAAAATTTTGATAGCTGAAAGTCTATCTTGAAAACACTTTAGCGGTACAAGTGGCAAAGATCAATCGGATCAGGTATACAGACTTACTATGCCAAAGATAGAGATTTACTTATTTCTCCGCGAAACACTTGTGCAAGCAAGGTCGCATCGTTCTGGAGTACTGCAAACGACATGACCAATCATTGCGTTGCAAGCCGATCTTTTTTAGTGCAAATGCATTAAGATATTTCAGTACAAGTGTATTATAGTGTGGTTGATCTAGTGGATTATAATATCTCCATAACAGATGCCCAAGAACATGCTCTTGAGCAATTTCCGATCGGTGGCGCGATCGTAATTTGAGCCGACTCAAGCGGGGGCAGTGGTTACAAAACCATTGATGACTACAAAGACGGTTAGAAGCTGGTTTAAAAGGTATGGTCGGTGCCATCTAGCACTGAGCGATTCCGCCTAGCTCGCCTTAGAAAGAGAGGCAACAGGCTTCAAGCCCCTCTTTAGCTACCGTGTACACACAGGTCTAAGCTGACTTCATTTGAGTCCTTTTCGCCCCCTCAATCCCCTTTCTTGTAGCTGGCTTCCCGAAGGGTATGCCCGTCAGGGCTTATATGCTGAGTGACTTTGAATGGTTTGGTGCCCCTCAACTTGGGGCAAAGGGGGCAGTTCAGTAGCGGTTTAGTGAGCTTTGATCACTTGTATGTGCACCGTAGCCTTAGGAAAGGGAATTTAAGGTGATCTGTACGATTTACTACTACAGCTAGTAAAACCTTCAAAGCGCCCTCTTAGTAGTCAAGACGCGTTGTAGAAAGATTGAGAGTTTTAGCGTCGTCAGTTTGGCAAGCGACAAGCATGGGGCGAACGGTACGGATGGCTAAAGCAGCACGTATAGCGAAAGCAGAGACGATGAGCATGGGTCAGTTAGTGCGATCGCTTACCTTTCTGGGTAGTGTTTTAGGCTGTGTCATCCTGGCACTGACACTCATGTATCGGCTGCTGCCCCTCTTACCGTTAGTGCTGCCAAGTCTCTTTGCTTGGTGGTTTTGGCAACGCCATCGCACCGAACAAAACCGCCAGCAAAAGCGGTTGCGTACGGTCTTTTATCGCTTGTTGCGCGAGTATAACGGGCAGATTATGCTGCTTGACTTTGCGATGACAGCAGAGATGCCTGCGATCGTCGCTCGTCGTTATTTAGACAGTCGCGCCCAAGAGTTTGCTGCCCACTTTGAGGCGACAGAGCAAGGCGATGTGGTGTACGTCTTCTCGTCGCTGCAACTTGCTCGATCCCAACCGCCTGTTGCACCAAGCGCGTTGCCTCTTGATGACGCGACGGTGTCTGCTCTGCCCGCTTCGTTGACGCAGGCAGAACTCGCCAAACGGCTGGGAGTGGCAGCAAAAACCATCAGTCGTAAAAAGCACTCGCCCCTCTTAAGCGACTGGAGTCAAACGCGCGATCCTGACGGTGTGGGCTGGTCTTACGCCGCTCAAACCCAGCGCTTTTCCCCCATGAGCGATCGCTCGTCTACCCAACTTGAAAAGGCTCCCTGAAGATGCAGAGAGCCTTTACCATTGAGTTAGAGCGGCAAGGAGCGATCGCTACGCCGTTAAGCCAGCAACGCCTTTGCCTTCGCAACGACATTGTCGAGCGTAAAGCCAAACTTCTCCATGCAGATGCCGCCAGGAGCCGATGCCCCGAAGCGATCGACGCTGAGAATGTCGCCTTGATCACCAGCATATTTCTGCCAGCCCATGCTGATGCCTGCCTCGACAACTAAGCGTTTGGTGACGGCTTTAGGCAGAACAGATTCTTTGTAGGCGGCATCTTGCGCGTCAAACAGTTCCCAGGAGGGCATGGAAACCACACGGACTTTTGTGCCCTCGCTGGTCAGTTGCTCGGCGGCTTTAACGCAAAGACCTACTTCAGCACCCGTCCCAATCAGAATCACGTCAGGCGTACCATCAGAATCGATGACCGCGTAGGCTCCCTTCGCCACACCATCGATTGAGGAACCTGCGAGGTTGGGTACTGCCTGACGCGAGAAGGCAATCAATGTGGGACGATTCTCGTTGGCGTTGAGGACAGCGACTTTGTATGCACCAGAGGTTTCTGTCCCATCGGCAGGACGCAATACGGTGAGGTTGGGAATGGCGCGTAGGGACGCGATCGTCTCGACAGGTTGGTGGGTAGGACCATCTTCGCCTAGCGCTACAGAGTCGTGAGTCATCACCCAAATCACGCCCGCTTGCGACAGTGCCGAAAGACGAATGGCTCCCCGCATGTAGTCTGTGAAGATGAGGAAGGTCGCGCCGTAGGGAATCAGCCCTGATCCGTGCAGCGCCATCCCGTTACAAATGGCTCCCATCCCGTGTTCACGGACTCCAAAGTGAACGTTACGGTCTTCGTAGTGCCCTTTTTGGAAGTTGCCAAAGCCTTTCAACTCCGTGAGGTTGGAATGAGTCAGGTCAGCGGAGCCGCCGATGATTTCGGGCAGCACTTTCGCCAGCGCATTCAGGGTGATTTCGGAGTGTTTGCGGGTAGCAAGCTGCTTGTCTTCGGGCTTGTAGGTGGGCAGTACGCTATCCCAACCGTCGGGTAATTTGCCGCTGAGGAGGCGATCGAACGCTGCTGCTTGCTCTGCATATTTGGTCTTGTACTGTGCCCAGGTCTCATTCCACTCAGCTTCGAGACTGGCACCCCGATCGACCGCTTGACGAAGATGTGCCAGCGCATCATCAGGTACAACAAAGGGTTCGTACTCCCAGCCCAGGTTGTCGCGGGTGAGCTTAATTTCGTCGGGACCCAGCACCGAACCGTGAGCATCTGCCGTGCCTTGTTTGTTGGGAGAGCCGTAGCCGATCGTGGTCGTCACCTTAATCATCGTCGGCTTGTCGGTGACGGTTTTTGCTTCGGCGATCGCCGAAGCAATGCCCTCCAAATCCGTGTTGCCATCCTTGACGTGCAGCACATGCCAACCGTATGCCTCAAAGCGCTTGGAGACATCTTCGGTAAAGGCAATATCGGTAGAGCCGTCGATCGAGATGTGGTTGTCGTCGTAGAGCGCGATCAGTTTGCCCAAGCCCAAATGCCCTGCCAGAGAACACGCTTCGCCAGACACGCCTTCCATATTGCAGCCGTCGCCCAAAATGACGTAGGTGTAGTGATCTACGAGGGTGAGGTCGGATTGATTGAACTTAGCAGCCAGGTGCGCTTCAGCGATCGCTAACCCAACGGCGTTGGCAATGCCCTGTCCCAACGGTCCTGTGGTGACTTCAACACCGGGAGTCTCAAAGTTTTCGGGATGTCCAGGCGTTTTCGATTCCCACTGGCGAAACTGTTTGATGTCGTCGATGCTCACGCTGTCGTAGCCAGTCAGATGTAGCAAGGCGTACTGCAACATGCAGCCGTGCCCCGCAGACAGCACGAAGCGATCGCGGTTAAACCACTTGGGGTTTTTGGGATTGAACCGCAAAAACTGATCCCAAACGACAAACGCCATCGGCGCAGCACCCATCGGTAAGCCGGGATGCCCAGATTTTGCTTTTTCAACGGCATCGACCGCCAAAAAACGAATTGAGTTAATACAAAGTTCTTGGAGGGTTTGGGTGGTTGCGACAGCCATGATTTCTCTTTTTTAATAACGGCGTTGGGCGTGGGCGGCAAAGAGGGGAAGTGATCGGGGTTAACGACGAGACGGATGAAAAACAGTAAGCAACTATACCTATTGCTCGTTGTTTAAAGTTTATAGCTTAAAGCTGCCAATGATCTATGCCCTGCATCAGCAAATTCACTCGACGATGCCGATACCAGGCTGTTAATCAAGCGTTCAAACGTTAACCGTTGATGGTTGTTTGCTGAACAACTTCAAGATGCGCTCTGCCATTTGGGGTGGGGTTAACCCTAAAGCCGCTTTCGATTCGTCGGGAGTGGCGTGATCGACGAGTATATCGGGAATACCGATGCGGGTCAGGGGGACGGCGATCTCTGCGTCCAAAAGCGATTCGGCGATCGCAGATCCAAACCCGCCCATCAGACAGCCTTCTTCCAGCGTCACCACACGACCAATTTTTTGCGCCAGCGGCAGAATGAGTTCTGTATCCAGCGGTTTGGCAAAGCGAGCGTTAATCACCGTTGCCTGAATGCCATGTTCGCTGAGGATTTCAGCGACCTGCATTGAGGGGTAGACCATCGAGCCGTAACCAACCAGCAGCACATCGTCGCCGTTGCGGAGAATTTCACCTTTGCCGATCGGCAGCGTTTCCCAGCCTTCTTCCATCAGGGGCGCACCGTAGCCGTTGCCGCGCGGATAGCGCATGGCGATCGGTCCTGTATGCTCAATGCCCGTCACAATCATGCGCTGGAGTTCGGCTTCGTCCTTAGGAGCCATCAGCACCATGTTGGGAATGCAGCGCAGATAGGCGATGTCGTACATGCCCTGATGGGTGGGACCATCTGCGCCCACAATGCCCGCGCGATCGAGGCAGAAGAAGACGGGCAGATTTTGAATGCAGACATCGTGAACGATCTGGTCAAACGCCCGCTGTAAGAAGGTGGAATAGATAGTGGCAACGGGACGCATCCCTTCGCACGCCAGTCCGGCTGCCAGCGTCACCGCATGTTGCTCCGCAATGCCTACATCGATGTACTGGTCGGGCAGTTTCTTTTGCAAAATGTCCAACCCGGTGCCCGTTGCCATCGCAGCAGTGATGCCAATGACGCGGCGATCGTTCTCCGCAATTTTCGTCAGCGTGTCGCCAAAGACCTTCGAGTAACCGGGTGGCTTGGGTTTGCTGGAGGGGGCGGCTTTTCCCGTGACCAGGTTGAACGGTGACTGGGCATGGTAGCCAACCTGATCTTTTTCAGCAATTTCGTAGCCTTTGCCCTTTGTGGTCACCACATGGACAAGCACAGGTCCCGGATGCTTGTGCGCCTGTTGGAAGGTGGTCAGCAGCTCTTGCAGATTGTGACCGTCGATCGGACCCACGTAGGTAAAGCCCAGCTCTTCAAACACGGCTCCTACTTTGGGCACTGCCAGCCGCTTCATCCCTTCTTTTACGCGCTCAAGCTCTGGCGCGAGGGATTCACCCACAAACGGCAGATGCTTGAACTGTTCTTCTAAATTTTCGGAAATGAACTGCACAGGTGGGCTGAGCCGCATTTTGTTGAGGTAGCGGGGAATCGCGCCGACATTCGGTGAAATGGACATTTCGTTGTCATTTAGCACCACCAGCAGGTTGGTTTTGGGCAAATGTCCTGCGTGATTAATCGCTTCCAGCGCCATGCCGCCCGTCAACGCACCGTCGCCAATGACGGCGACAACTTTGTAATTCTCGCCTTTCAGATCGCGCGCCAGTGCCATTCCTAACGCCGAAGAGATGCTGGTAGACGCATGTCCTGCGCCAAAATGGTCGAATTTGCTCTCGCAACGCTTCAAATAGCCCGCAATGCCGTCTTTCTGCCGTAGGGTATGAAAGCGGGCATAACGTCCTGTGATGAGCTTGTGGGGGTATGCTTGATGTCCGACATCCCAGGTCACTTTGTCGCGATCGAGATCTAGGGTTTGATAAAGCGCTAGTGTCAACTCCACTACACCCAAGCCGGGACCCAGATGCCCCCCGCTGGCAGCAACCGTTTGCAGGTGCTTTTCACGGATTTGACGGGCAACTTGCTGGAGCTGATAAATCGACAGACCGTGCAACTGGTTGGGGTGAGTTAATTCACTCAGATGCATACCGGGGTATCCTTTGGACTGCTAAACGAACTCGTATACCTTTATCACTGTAGTAGATTCAGGTTGGTGAAGTTGATGACAGATTTGTAATGTTTGCTGCGATCGCGATTGAACGTGGGGTTTAACCCGGCGCAGAAAGCTTGTTATCATGCAGACGATAACCCTCCACGCTCTTGAATCTGTGAAAGCTCAAACCTGTCAGCTAAGATCTCAGTCTCGTGTCACGCTGGTGAGCGCCTTTGCCAGGGTTAGCGCCAGTGCCAGCATTGTTGCAGGGCTGGTTGCGGTTGTGCTGCCTGTGCCTTCAGCGATCGCTGCGAACGATTACGAACGCTGCACATCAGACTTGCTGGGTGCGAAAATTGCCACCGAAGAAGCCGCCTCTGCCTGTTCCAGAGCCTTTTTCCCGAAAGATCTATCGGCTTGTGTCACCCGACTCAGCAGCATCAGTTTTGCTGCGGCTGATGCGCTCACTGCGTGCCGTCAAGTCCGACGACCCACTGACTTAGCAACGTGCGTCGTCGATATCCGTCGCGAAATTAGCGATAGCACTGCCGCTGAAGTGCTTGACAGTTGCCGTCGTAGTCTCTTGCCCGTGCGGTACTCTAATTGCGTCATCGGTCTGAATAAAGCCGCCAAGGTTCCATCGACCAAAGCGTTAGACTCTTGCATTGATGCCAGCTATTTTCCGCGTGAGGTTGACCCAACGTTCTTACCGTTCACACCATCCGGTGGTGTCAGCGTTACCCCCCTTCAAACAGGCGAGGCATCACCGTTGATGAGTCCGACCTCACCCACAGATCCGGCGGTCACACCCAATGCGACACCCTCTTCGTCACCTGCACCTGCCACCCAGACTCAGCCCATACCTCAGCGCTATTAAGGTGCCGCGAAGACATCGGTGCCGCAAGACAAACGACTTTTTGTAGCGCGATCGTCTTACCCATGTTGAGAGCGAGGCGATCGCTCCACGACAAATTCCTGCGCGACTGCTAAGCAGCGAGCTGGACTTAAACCTTAAAACGCTCCCGTGTCTCTGTGCCTTTCTACGTGTTGCCCAGCCGTCACAGTGATGGCTTGGTTTGATGCCGCCTCAGACATTCTTTTGTAAAAAACGTAGCATTTACGAGGCAACCATGCAAAATGTTAGGAGCCAACCTGGCAGTGCGTCTATCGACCCAACAGCATTGCGACCATAGCAGCTAGGGTGGTCGCCTCTGACCTGGTTTGAACGCTCTATCGGTTATCCGTAACGTGACGTTATCGCACCTACAGCTACTAACAGCCTGCACGCTAGCGGCGATCGCAACTTATGAAGGAGCTTGCGCTACGGGTGCAGCAGCCAGCGCTCAACCCTCGTCATCTAGCAACAGTCAGGTAGCGGTAGGCGCGATCGCACAGGTGCCCACTGCTCCTCCCAGCTTACAGACGACGGCTGCTGCTCCAGTAACGACGGTAAGCACACAGTACTATCAGGACTACCAGCCGATCGCGCCACCAACCGTTCCGACACCGATCGCCCCAACGTCAAACGTGCCGATACCAACGGTGTCACCGTCACAGCCGATGGGGTCTGATCAACCCGCGATTGACTTTGGCGCGCCGCTGTCGTCTACGGCTAAACCAGAACCAACAGAGCCGTCGCCTGCCTCAATCAATACCCCCGTTTGGGTTGTCCCGTCGCAGCAGGCGACTACACCTGAAAACGCATCTACACCTGGAGAGCCGTCAGGGACGATGCTGGATACGGTAACGGTGCCTCCGTTGCCCGCTACATCGCCTACTGCGCCCAGTCAACCCACTGCAACTCCTAGTCCCAGCCAGCGGCTCCCTACAGGCGCGATCGCGTCGCCCGATTTGGTGGTAACGGCGACCGATGTGCAGATCGTCGGTGCCGATGCGGAGCTACAGCAAGTCGTCCGCAACACGATCAAAACGAGACCAGGCGGTGACACCAGCGGTAGTCAGCTTAAGCAAGAGGTCGCAGATCTTTTGAGCACTGGGCTGTTTGCCAATGCCAGCGTGAGCAGCCGTACTAATCCTCAAGGCTTAAGTGTGGTGTTTCAGGTGGAGCCGATCGTGGTGCGATCGCTCCAGCTATCCGGCGCACAGGCGCTCACGCTCGATGTTGCCAAGCAACTATTTGGTGGTCAACTGGGTGCAGCGGTGAAGCCCACCTTGCTGAACGAAAGCGTTAAACGGCTTAATGAGTGGTACGCCAAAAACGGCTATACCCTGGCGCGAGTACTGACGCTACAGCCCACACGGGAAGGCATTGTCACCGTTGAAGTGGCTGAGGGCTATGTCGGCGACGTGCAGGTGCGCTTTGTTAATAAAGATGGCAAGCCCGTTGATGACAAGGGACAGCCCCTTAAGGGGCGAACGCAGCCAGCGTTCTTGCGTCGTCAGATTAAGCTCCAGCCAGGGCAGGTGTTCCGCGACGATGTGACCCGTGCCGATTTACGACGGCTGAACGAACTAGGCATTTTTGAAGGCGCAAGTGTTTCGTTTGAAGGGGATGCGCGACGGGTTGCGGTGATCTACAACGTGGTGGAAGGCTCAGCACGACGGGTCAACTTCAGCGGTGGTTTTAACGATCAGCAGGGTCTTTTCGCCTCGATCAATTATCAGGACAACAACTTTGGTGGGTTGGGACAACGGTTTAGCGCCAATGTCCAGCCTGGAACGTTAGATACACAGTTTGATGCCCGTTTTGATAGCCCCTACCGCGATACAGACCCGAATACGCCTGGCTATGGTGCGTATGTGTTTCGACGGCAAGGGCTTTCTAGTGTCTTTGATGATGACATCAAGCTGCCTAACGGTAGCCGCGTCCGAGAACGGAAGATTGGGGGCGGCATTGATGCTACAAAACCGCTGGGACCAACCTGGAAAGGGACGCTGAGGTTGGGCTATACAAACGTGAGTCTGCGCGATCGCGATGGTAATGTCTTTGTTAGAGATGGCAGAGGCAACCCTCTCTCTCTCAGCGGTACGGGCATTGACGACCTGACGACGCTCTCGTTCACGGCAATTCAAGATTTACGTGACAATGTGCTCAATCCTAGCCGGGGCTCGGTGGTGACGCTCAGTACAGAACAGTCTGTTCCGATCGGGCGTGGTGCAGTATTGGGCAATCGCCTACAGGCAAATTACGCGACGTTCACCCCGGTCAGCCTGCTCAAACCGGGTGCCAATGCCCAACAACCTCAAGTTTTTGCTGTGAATGTTCAGGGCGGCACGACGATCGGCGACCTCCCGCCCTACAACGCTTATGTGCTGGGAGGACCCAACTCTGTACGCGGCTATGGTACAGGAGATGTCGCGACTAGCCGCGCTTATTTCCTGGCATCCGCTGAATATCGCTTTCCCATCTACCGCTTCATTGGGGGAGTCGTCTTTGCCGATTTTGCGTCTGATTTGGGCACCAGCGATGAGGTGCTAGGTAAACCAGGCATACAGCGGCGTAAACCTGGAACGGGTGCTGGTTTTGGCTTGGGCTTGCGGGTCAACTCACCCTTTGGCATTATTCGCGCTGACTTCGGCGTGACGGATCAAGGCGACAGTCGCTTGCAGTTTGGCTTTGGGCAGCGTTTTTAGTGACTTTAAAGCAGTTAGAGGGGAGCGATCGACTCACATTCGGTCAGTCAAGTGCGGATGTGATTCCTATATCCGCACTGTTGTGGCGTTGCCGTGTCATCAAAACGCGAGTCGTCCGTCTGGTAACGCCCACTGACTTCTAACCTTAGCCGTCTGCTGCCAGACCGGGAGTGTCTAAAATAGCGTCGGTCAACGCAGCAACCTGCAAGTCAGTGCCAGTGAGGTTTGTCCCATGCAAGTTGGTTTCGGTTAAATTTGCGCCCCACACATTTGCGTCGGTGAGGTTTGCGTCAGTGAGCTTTGCCTGAGTGAGATTGGCTCCCCACAGATCTGCTGCTGTGAGATTAGCTTTGGTGAGGTCAGCTCCGGTAAGATCTGCCCCTGAAAGCGTTACGCCGCCTAAATCGGCACGCTGTAGCGAAGCATAAGGGGCAATGAGGTAAGCGCCGTGCTCTTCGGGATGGTAATCTGCGGGAAATTGGGTGCGGTTGTCGTACACAGCACCTTGCAGGTTGGCAGCCTGCAAGATGGCAGTGCGGAGGTCTGCACCAAACAAGTTGGCTTTCCACAAGATTGCGCCTGTCAAATCAGCAGCCGTCAGTGTAGTACCGCTCAAGTCGGCATACTGTAGCTTGGCATCGGTCAGTCTGGCATGGCTGAGGTTGGCTCCACTCAGGTTGGCGTTTTGCAGGTCTGCTTCGTGTAAGTCGGTGTTTTGCAGAGCGGCTGTGCTGAGGTTGGCTTGCCGCAGGCTCACGCCAAAGAGGCTTGCCTGCTGCAAATTGGCTTGCCTTAGGTCGGCGTGGCTCAGGTCAGCGCCGCTGAGGTCGGTGTGTGCGAGGCTTGCCTTCTGCAACACGCTCTGCGGCGCAATCAGGTACGCGCTGGCGATCGCAGGATCAAAGTCTGCGGGGAAGCGAGTCATCCGGTCATACAACGCTGTTTGCAGATTGGCAGCTTGCAGATTGGCATCACTCAAATCGGTCGATCGCAGATCGGCAGCCGTCAGCGTGGTCTCTGTCAGATTCGTTCTGGTCAAAGTAGCGGCTTTGAAGTTGGTGCCCGTCAGATTTGCCTGACTTAAATCTGCGTCACTTAGATCTGCCTCCCAAAAGTCAGCGGCGGGCAAGTCTACCTGTTTAAGATCAGCCCAGCTTAAATCGATGCCGCTAAAATCGCGCTCGCCGATCGCATATTTTTCTAAAAGCGTTGCAGTATCCATCAGCAATGGTGAGGTTTATGGCAATGTTTGAACGGTGCAGCTAGCAGCCAATCGCTCTTTTTAGCGGCAATCAATCGCCGGCAGCATGAGGCAAGGCGGATTGCGTTTGCAGTAACTGGTCGAGGTTGAGCAGAAAGATGGGTGGCTGTTCGGGGGCAGGAATAATCAGGCACTTGACGCAGCGCAACTGTCCTTGGGTGAGATACGTCGCGGAGAGTGGTGTAAAGGCGGATTCTGGTACGCGACGCAGCATCGGTTGGGCATCGAGCGGGAAGCCGATCGTTGCCCCGGTGACAGTCTGTACCAGCAGCAGAAAGCGCCCTAGTGAGAACGGATCAACATGGCTGGCATTCTGCTTGGGCGGTGACGGATTGCCAGTCAACAAGGCTTGAGTGGCAGTACCAAAAATGCGTTGCTGGATGTCGAGTAGGGGGATCTCTCGGTCTTGATAAAGGGTCAGACCGATCGCTGAACCAGCACCAGCACCATATACCTTGCCCAGCGGAATTACTTTTTGAGCCGCCTGGATGGGTAGCGCGAACCACTCTTGCCGCAAACGAAACACAATGATCTGATGGGTAAACTCAGCCTTGCGCGATCGGAGTCGTTGAGATCTAGGGGAGAGTTGGAGGGACATGGGAGAGGGTGTGGGGTATCGGGTGTAGGGCGTAGAGGATGGAGCTTGAAGCTTTAATTTCGGCGCTCTAATGTCGAAGGTTTATCGTTGATGCTCAGAGCTTCAGCGTTCATGCTTTGAGATTCGTGCTTCATGCCCAGAGGGTCAGCGTTGATGCTTTGAGATTCAGCGTTGATGCTTTGAGATTCGTGCTTCATGCCCAGAGGTTCAGCGTTGATGCTTTGAGATTCAGCGTTCATGCTCAGAGGTTCGTGCTTCATGCTCAGAGGTTTGCGATTCATGCTTTGAGATTCAGCGTTGATGCTCAGAGGTTCGCGGTTGATGCTCAGAGGTTCATGCTTCATGCTCAGAGCATCAAAGGCTCAGACAATCAGTTCATCGTTTGAGTTGGCAAGAGCGTCTCTGCTCCTAATGCTGACTCCCTATTCTTCACCCCTCACCCCTCACCCCTCACCCCTCACCCCTCCCTCCTCACACCCTCACCCCTGCCTCAATCAAGCGCCCCAATGTTTGGAGAAGATCGTGTTCGTTATAAGGCTTGGAGAAGTAGGCGGTGGCACCCAGGCTGAGGGCAAGCTGGCGATGTTTGTCACTACTGCGGGAGGTGAGCATGGTAATGGGAAGATGCACGAGCGCAGGGTTTGATTTGACTTTAGTCAGAAAGCCGTAGCCATCGAGCCGTGGCATTTCAACGTCGCAAATGACTGCCTGGACAGCCAGCCCTGCCTGGAGTTTTTCGAGAGCATCCTGACCGTCTTTTGCCTGCTCAACGCGATAGCCTGCTTTTTCTAGCGTCAACGCCAAAAAGCGACGCACGTTGATGGAATCGTCGATGATGAGGATGCTGGCAGCGACTTTGGACGGGTTGGGTAGGGCAGGGACGCGATCGACAGGAAGGGCAGGAACAGCAGGTTGACTGGGTGGAGTCACCAAACCGGAGCGTTCGCAGCTTGTAATCCAGTGCAGCAGTTCAGACACGTTGACGAGGGGCACGACGCGGCCATCGCCCATAATGGTGCAGTTGGCAAAGCCAGAGGGTAAGGACAGCGTGCCTTCAATGCGACGAATGGCAACCTCTTGTTCACCCCAGCAGCGATCGACCTCTAGCCCAAACAGTTGCGCACCCTGGCTGACCATCAAAACCGTTGCCTCGTTAACGCTGGGCGGCGACTCAAGGGCGTAAGGCTGGCGTGGGCAATTAAAGACGAGCCAGCGAGCGAGCCGAACAAGCTGTACCAGCGTACCGCCCCAGTTGAGGACTTCGCTACCAGCGGTGGTGATTACCTGTTCCGACTGGAGCAACACGAGTTCGCTCACAGCATCAGCAGGCAGTGCCAGCAGCATCCCGTTGCTTTCGACCAGGAGGACACGCACCACCGAGAGGATGAAGGGCAGCGAGAGCGTAAAGGTTGTACCAATGCCTGCCTGCGTATCAACGGTGATTTCACCCCGCACTTGCTTGAGGTTGTCGCGCACTACATCCATGCCGACACCACGACCAGAGAGGGCAGTGACTCGATCGCTGGTGCTAAAACCCGGTTCAAAGATGAGGGACAGCAGTTCTTGCTCACTTGCCGCTGCCAGTAGCGTGGAGTCTAGCCCCATTTGCTCGGCTCTGGCACGCACTTTGTCGAGGGGAATGCCACCGCCATCGTCCCGCATGGTAATGAGCGTACGGTTGCCTCGATGACTTGCCTGAATTTCGATCATCCCGTCTTCAGGTTTGTTCCGAGCGCGGCGCGTGTCAGGGTCTTCGATGCCGTGGTCGAAGGCATTTCGCAGCAGGTGCATCAGCGGCTCGTTGAGGGCTTCCAGGATGTTGCGATCGATGAGCGTATTGCTACCGCTGAGCTTGAGCTTCACCTTCTTGCCGTACTGCAACGAAAGGTCACGGATGGCGCGAGGAAAGCGATCGACCACATCAGACAGCGGACGCATCCGCACTTTTGTCAGCCCTGTTTGCAGTTGTTTTGCCGTTTTGTTAAGTTCGCGGGTGGTTTGCTCCGTATCGTCCAGGTTTAGCTCAATGTCACTGGTTACTTCCTGAATTTGGACGATGGTTTCCATCATTTCCTGAGACAGCAGGTGATGTTTGCCGTAGCGATCCATTTCCAGGCTGTCAAAGCGCGTATCCGCTTGGGCATTGAAGGACTGGTGGCTGGTGGCTTGCTTTGCGTCGGGTGTGGCAGGGCGTAAGGCAAGCAGCTTGAAGTCTCCCATAGACCGAGGCGTTGCCTGGTCATACATCAAGCGCAGACGCGCATTGGATTGCTCCAGGGTGCGGACGCGACGAGTCAGGCTGCGGGTCAGACTGCGGAGACGATGGATGTACATATCTAACCCATTGCGCTCGATCGCCAGTTCGCCCAACAAATCATTCAGTTGGTTGAGCTGCTTAATGGGTACGCGTACGGTAGCACTGGTGTCGTCCTCTGCTGCTGGGTTGGCATCGGCGTTCGCATCCAGTACCCGGAAGTCTACGGCTCGTGCTTCTCTGACTGGCTGTTGCCGTACCAGCGGTTGCGTAGGCTCCGGTGCTGCCTCGACCGAAGGCTGAACCGCATCGTCTTCGCTGGCGATCGCGGCTGGCAGTAAATCGGTCGGGAAGAAGTCAAAGCTATCCGCTTCTTCATTCCAGGTATTAAATTCGGTGGGCAGGTCAAGACTGTCTGCCTCGTCTTGCCAGTTGTCAAACGCTTCGGTGGGAAGGTCGAGGGTTGCCTCGTCGTGCCAGGTGACTGCTTCAGTGAGGTTAGCAGCATCGTTGGGTGGAATGTTGAGTGCTTGCAGGTCGATCGTCGTGGGCAGGCGATCGCATTCAGCCGCCAGCACAAACGCCTGGGACTGCCGCCAGGATTGCAAGGTGGTGCGAGCGATCGCCTCCGTGCGATCGGGTGCCGTTTCTAAGGCATAGGTCACCGATTGACACAGGCTGATCAGCGCCTCAAGCTGGAGCATTTCACCCAGCCCACCTAGTTCTTGCGCCAGAATGGTCAGTTCTTCGTGCAGACAAGGCTGTTCAGGATTGGACAACACGGCTTCCAGACGTTGCAGGCACCCTTCAACTTCAGTTTCAAACAGCAGGGCAATCACCGCTTGTCCATCACTCTCGGGCGACAGGATGGACGCGGCATCTTCTGCCTGCGGTTCACCTAGCCGCTCCAGCAGTTGATCGAACACAGGATTTGCCTGCTCGGTGAGCCAATTCGCCTCCATCGGTAGATGCTGGCGATCGCAGATGACGATGTAGCGCAGGCAGTCGATCGCGTCTAACAGCAACCGTTCTAGATTTAGATCGACTTCAACTGACTTCTGAATCTTCAGGACTTTGAACGAATCTTCCAGACGGTGCGAGAGGTCACTCAGTGCCATAAAGCCCATCATGCCTGCCCCTCCTTTAATGGAGTGAGCTGCCCGCAGCGCCGCATTAATTTGCTGAGTATCAATGCGGCTGCTCGATAGTCCCAGTACAGATGACTCCAGAAGGTCGAGGTACTCTTGTGCCTCGTCGAGAAACTGCCGTCTGATTTCCAGTTCTTTGTCCTGCATGGGTTCGGTGAGGGGTGGGGAGTGGGGAGTGGGGAGTGGGGAGTGGGGAGTGGGGAGTGGGGAGTGGGGAGTGGGG
>Ga0209591_10000119_pt1 | contig 97852 bp, 82 predicted proteins | sample MAT01_FD_187207 | JGI IMG/M metagenome (GOLD analysis project Ga0209591, IMG submission 187207) | Freshwater microbial communities from Lake Fryxell liftoff mats and glacier meltwater in Antarctica - MAT-01 (SPAdes) (version 2) | ecosystem: Environmental > Aquatic > Freshwater > Ice > Liftoff...
AAAATTTGTCATCTAACGGGCGAGCAAAAAATCTGTTTTTGCCGCACGATTTTTTTATTGTGTCAAGCCAAATTAACATAAGTATTTCCACGAGGAAACGCGATGACAGAAAAGATCATGACCCCGCCCAATAATCAAAGATACACTGCGGAAGATATTAAACTGCTCGACCAGATGACGCATGTTCGTACCCGCCCTGGTATGTATGTAGGCGGTAAAGATATTAAAGCGCTGCATCACATGGTGTATGAAATTGTCGATAACTCGATTGACGAAGCGCTGGCGGGACGGTGTGACCGCATTATGGTGACGCTGCATCCCGACAATGCGGTGTCGATTGCCGATAATGGGGCGGGTATCCCTGTTGATATTCAAAGAGAAACAGGTCGTCCTGCGCTCGAAGGCGTGATGACCAAGTTGGGTATGGGTGGTAAGTTCGATAACAGCGCTTATAAAGTCAGCGGTGGCTTGCATGGTGTTGGTGCTGCAGCGGTAAATGCGCTCTCGTCATTTACAAAAGTCGAAGTTTTCCGTGATGGGCATCTTTGGGAGCAGACCTATTCAGCAGGTGTGCCAACGAGTGATGTTGTTGCCATTCGTCCCCTCGAACCAGGTGAGCCTACCGGGACGATGACCACCTTTATCCCTGATTTTACTATCATGGAAACGCATGAATTTTCTTATTCCACCCTCGTGCAGCGTTTTCGTGAGATGTCCTTCGTTACGCGCAAGGTGTGGCTCACGCTGCGTGATGAACGTGTGACTCCTGCTGAGGAAGTTACCTTCTATTTTGAAGGTGGTTTGCGTTCTTTCGTAAGTTACGTTAACCGCAACCGTCGTCCTTTACATGATGTTCTCTATGGTGAACGCGATGTTGAAATTCCGGTTGAGGGTAAAGCCTCCTTCACGATTGGGGTAGAAGTCGCTTTTCAGTATACCGATACTGCCACAACAACCGAATTGGCTTTTGCCAACACGATTGGTACGCCTGATGGCGGTTCGCATCTGACTGGACTTCGCTCGGCGGTGACGAATGCCATCAACCGCTTCGCTCGTAAAGTGAATCTGATTAAGGAAAAAGAAGCTAACTTTTCTGGCAGTGACACGCTAGAAGGGCTGACAGCGATTGTCAGCATCAAGCATCCCGACCCACAGTTTGAAAGCCAGACTAAAGTGAAGCTGCTGAATCCCGAAGTGCAGGGTGCGGTGTCGCAAGTGGTCAGCGAGGCTTTTGCGGAATTTCTTGAACTAAACCCCAAAGAAGCGCGGCGCATTGTCGATAAATGTATGACAAGCCGCCGCGCCCGTGAAGCAGCCCGTAAAGCGCGTGATTTGGTTCGCAGTGGACCGAGTCTGCTGGAAAGCAGCACCCTCCCCGGCAAGCTGGCGGATTGCTCACAACATGGGGCAAACGCAGAAATCTATATCGTAGAAGGTGACTCAGCAGGGGGATGTTTTTCAGGTGATACGCTGGTCGCGCTGGTAGATGGTCGTAATCTCAGCTTTGAAGAACTTGTTACGGAGCAGGCTGAAGGTAAAGAACATTTCTGCTATACCATTCGTCATGATGGACAGGTTGGAATTGAGCGCGTTATCAACGCCCGAATTACAAAACGTGATGCACAAGTCATCCGCGTAACGCTTGATAATGGCGAAACGATTGTCTGCACACCTGACCATCGCTTCATGCTGCGTGATGGCAGTTATAAAGCAGCGGCAGAATTAACCCCTGAAATTTCACTAATGCCGCATTATGCGTCTGAAATGGTTGCGTCTTATAACCATCGTATCGTCAGTATTGAGCGTTTGGAAGAACAAATCGACGTTTACGACATCGAAGTGCCGAACACCCACAATTTTGCCCTAGCAAGCGGTGTCTTCGTCCACAACAGCGCAAAACAAGGTCGTGACCGTCATTTCCAAGCGATTTTGCCTTTGCGCGGTAAAGTTTTGAATACGGAACGCGCACGGCTGGACAAGATTCTCGACAATAACGAAATCAAATCCATTATTGCTACCCTCGGCACAGGCATCCACGAAGACTTTGACGTTAGTAAGTTACGTTACGGACGTGTCATCATCATGAGTGTTGCTGGTGATGAGCCAACGCTGGTCATGAATGGTAAGGGTGAAACAGAATTTGTCAAAATTGGGGATTTCATTGACGAATGTATGGCAGGACAGCGCATAGCCAGCGATTATCAAGTGATGTCGTTTGACAATGTTACGCATGAGGCGCGTTTTCGTCCGCTTAAAGCTGTGATTCGGCATACGCATGAAGAACCCATGTACAAGCTCAAGACACGCTATAACCGCACAATTAAGGTGACGGCCTCTCATAGCGTCTTCGTTTTTGAGGATGGTCAAGTGCTTTTGAAGAAAGGCAGTGCCGTAAAGACGGGGGATTTGTTGGTCGCCAGTCGTCGTTTGCCGCGTCCTACAACCAATCTTGAACGGATTGATCTGCTTGAAACATTTTACAACGCGGAACTGACAGATGCTTTGTACATTAAAGGGGCGGCCGTGCGTAAAATCACGGCTGATCGTGTCATGGCAAATGTTAAGCGTCCTGAACTATGGAACGAACCTTATGTCAGTCTGTCCTTAGACGGTTGGCAAACATTAATCACGCATCGTCAGGCACAAGGACTTGGGCAAAAGCGCGTTGCAGAAACGATTGGCGTAAAACAACCGATTACTATTAGTCATTGGGAGCGTGCCGTTCATCGACCCACACTGCCGAAATTTATGGATTATCTGCAAACCATTGGTTGGCAGGAGGAACTCAATTACGAAGTCATTCCTTCTAAAATTGAGAGTTGCGTCACAAATTCTGATGAAACAGGCAATGCGCGGTGGCGGAAAGTCAGCGATTATAAGTTGTTTAACGACTTCACCCCAGAAGAATTAGAACGGCTAGACGATGATGTAACGCTTGTGCCAAAAGCGCATATTGATAAGGCGTTTGCGCGTTATCTGCCTATTAGCCGCGAACTGCTGTGGTTTTTGGGGTGGTATGTCGCGGAAGGCACCTTGAGCAAGCATCAAGTAAGTTTGAACTTGGGCGAAAAAGATGAGGACTTCATTCCTGAATTGACTGCCGCTATCGAATTTGTCTTTGGTGAAACACCTCGCTGCTATTATGACCCTGAAAGTAAAGGGTTCAAATTTTACTTCCAAAGCGTCGCGGCGGCACGTTTGTTGAGGTCATGGGGAGTTGCTGAAAAAGCCCACAACAAGCAGTTGCCTGATATTGTGTTTAGCCTTGCCGAAGAATTACAAATGGCCTTTTTGGAAGGATACTTCTTGGGCGATGGAACAACGGCAGGCACGAATTTCTCGCTTACAACCAACTCTAATGATCTGAAAGATGGCTTGCTTTATCTTTTGGGACAGTTGGGTATCATCGCCAGTCTGACTACCATGCAGCCTTCAACTAAACCTGATGCGCTCATCCAGACACGCCATCCTTATCATGTCCTAACGATTTCAGGTAAGGAACAGCTTGTGCGCTGCCGTCTTATCTGGCAACGTCATTCCAATGCCCACTTGCTTGAAGGGCACATTGCAAAACCAACGCGTAAATCGCTTGATTTTACGCCCATTAGTCATGATTTGATGGGTTTGGAAGTTCTTTCGGTAGACGAAATCGAGCCAGTTGGCGAGTACGTTTATGATTTTTCTGTCCAAGATGACGAAAACTTCATCTGTGGTGTGGGTGGACTTTGCGCCCATAACACAGATGCTGATGTCGATGGAAGTCATATCCGAACTTTGCTGCTGACGTTCTTCTTCCGTCACATGCAGGCTCTTATTCAAGAAGGCCATCTTTATATCGCGCAGCCGCCGATTTTCCGGTTGCAGCAGGGCAAAGATGTGCGCTATATCTACAATGAACTTGGGATGGGTGAAACCGAAATTCTGGCAAAAGCGCTAAAAGGTTTCAAGAATCCCGATAAAGTGGGCGTGCAGCGTTACAAAGGTTTGGGCGAGATGAACGCCGATCAGCTTTGGGATACGACGATGGATCCCGAAGTGCGGACTCTCCTCCAAGTGAATATTGAAGATGCCGCCGAAGCAGATCGCGTCTTCGACATGCTGATGGGGTCGAGTGTTCCGCCGCGCCGCCGCTTTATCCAAACTCACGCCAAGCGTGTCCGTAATCTCGACATCTAAGCCTCACAATATGAATATTGAGAACGCCCCAAAATTCGGGGCGTTTTTGTTTGGGGAAAACAATGGACAAATTTATTGACTTACAAGAGGCAGCGCGATTGATCGCAGATTCCTCAACGCTCGCCCTCGGCGGGATGACGATTTATCGCCGTCCGGTGGCGTTTGTTCGGGCATTGCTGCAACGCGAAATCCGTCCGCGAGATTTGACACTGTTGTGCTTCACCGCTGGATACGAATCCGATTTACTGGTTGGGGCAGGCTGTGTAAGCACGGTGCGCTCGTGTTATTTTGGATTAGAGTCGTTTGGCCTCGCGCCGATGTTCACCGAAGCAGCGAATAAGGGCCAAATCCGGGTTATGGAAGAAACCGAAGCCAGCCTCGTCATGGGACTGCGGGCGCGGATGTCCGGCGTGGGATTTATGCCGTCGCTGGCGTGGATTGGGACAGATTTACCTGCTTTGCGCCCTGATGTGAAAACCGTCAGCGATCCTTATACAGGTGAGATGTTAACCGCTTTTCCGTCGATTTCGATTGATGTCGCGGTGCTGCATGGGCTGGAAGCTGATCGTGAGGGTAACGTCCGGCTGAACAACAATCTCGGCATTGATTTGGAACTGGTGTATGTGGCGGACACCGTGATCGTCACGGTAGAGCGAATCGTCGATCAAGTGGAAAAATCGCTAGATGGGCCGATTTTGCCTGCGCCGGGTGCCGATTATATTGTTCATGCGCCGCGTGGAGCATGGCCTACAAGCTGCTACCCGGATTATCCCGTTGGCGGCGGCGAACTGATGCGTTACGTGGAGATGTGCAACGCGGGACAATTTGAGGCATATCTCGCGACACTGGCGCATTGATGAGCGTTGGCTAAAACAATATTGACGAACCCATAACCAATCATTATAGTTAAATCAAATCAACCATTGAACCAGGGGAGTCCACGCAAGTGGGCTGAGAGGATGCGTTAACGCCGCATCGACCCTATAACCTGATCTGGGTCATTCCAGCGTAGGGAGGGAGAGAACGCTCTTAAATTTGCGTCACCCCTGCGAAACAGGGGTGTTTTTTATTCCCCTGGCGCAAGCATAAGGAGCATTTTTATATGAAACAGCTTTTGTTTTGGATGAGCGCTATAGTGGTGCTGCTGTCTTTTTCGCATCTATCCGCGCAGGAAAATACGCTGACGCTCGTCACGTATGACAGTTTCGCCATCAGTGAAGACGTGCAGACCGCCTTTGAGGAACAAGCAGGGGTCACGTTAGAGATTATTCGGCTGGCAGACGCAGGCATCATGGTCAATCAGTCCATTTTGAGCCGTGAGAATCCGCTGGGGGATGTGCTGTATGGGGTAGATAATACCTTCCTCAGCCGTGCTTTGGATGCGGATTTATTCGTTCCTTACGAGTCGCCTGCCTTAGAAAACATCCCTGATGCGTTTAAGCTCGACACGGAATTTCGCGTTACGCCCGTCACTTATGGCGATGTCTGCCTGAATTATGATGTGGCCTATTTTAAGGAAAATGCGCTACCGCTGCCGCAATCACTGATGGAGTTGACCGCGCCTGAATATCGGGAGCTGCTGGTGGTGGAAAATCCCGCGACATCATCACCGGGATTGGCGTTTTTGCTGGCGACGATTGCCGTCTTTGGCGAGACGGGCGCGTATACCTATCTCGATTTCTGGAACGATTTGCTACAAAACGATGTGCTGATTGTCGATGGCTGGACGGAAGCCTATTATACCTATTTCAGTGCGCCGGGTCGTGATGGCGATAGACCTCTCGTGGTGAGTTATGCCAGCAGCCCACCCGTCGAGATTTATTTTTCCGATCCCGCGCCGGAAACCGCACCAACAGGCGCGATTGTGGCAGATGATATGTGCTTCCGTCAGGTTGAATTCGCAGGCATTTTGCAAGGGACGGATAACCTAGAAGCGGCGCAGCAGTTCATTGACTTTACGCTTGGACTGCAATTTCAGGAAGATTTGCCGCTGCAAATGTATGTTTTCCCGGTGAATCCTGATGCTGAACTACCAGAATTGTTCACAGAGTATGCCAGCGTGCCAGAGAAGCCAGTTACACTCAGTTATGATGAGATTGACGCGAATCGTGAACGTTGGATAGAGGCATGGACAGACGAAGTTCTGCGCTAAGACGACTCCGCCGCCGGGGAGGGTATGGGCTGCTGCTCATGCCGCTCCTCTTTTTGGCGATTTTTTACTTTTATCCCCTAGCCTCTATTCTGGGAGTGAGTTTCGCACCGCAAGGTCAACTTGATTTAAGCGGTTTCCGCCGAATCATCACTACGCCTTATTACGCCAAGACGCTGTGGTTTACAACATGGCAGGCAGCGCTTTCTACAATACTCACGTTAGGATTAGCGCTGCCGGGGGCGTATGTCGTCACCCGTTATCGCTTCTCCGGCAAATCAATCCTGATGGCGATGGCGACCCTTCCTTTTGTGCTGCCGACTGTCGTTGTCGCGGCGGCGTTTAGCGCTTTGATCGGTAACAACGGATTGCTCAATAACGCGCTAGAAAGCCTGTTTTCGCTTGATAGACCGCCTATCCAGCTAGAGCAGACGCTGGCGCTGATTTTGATCGTGCATGTTTTTTACAACTATGCGATTGCGCTGCGGATTATCAGTAGTTATTGGGCGAATCAGAGCTTGCGAATGGAAGAATCTGCCCGTGTTCTCGGCTGCCGGGGCTGGCGCTTATGGTGGGAGATTCGGCTGCCTGTGCTGCGCCCTGCGATTTTAGCTGCGGGGGTGCTGATTTTCATTTTCACATTTACCAGCTTCGGCGTTATTTTGATTTTAGGCGGTGTGCGCTACGCCACGCTCGAAGTTGAAATCTATAAGCAGACCGTGTATTACTTCGATGGGCTGCCTGTCGCGGCGGCGCTTTCGTTGGTGCAAATTGGCATCATGAGCGCAATGATGCTGCTTTATACGCGCTTGCAGCAAGGAAATTCGGGCGATTTGCGAAGCGCGACGCAAATTGCACGAAATCCCGAAACACGCGGAGAAAAACTTCTCGTGATGAGTCATGTCGGACTTATGGTTATTTTGTTGTTCGCGCCATTACTCGCGTTAGTTGCGCGATCTTTTACACTGGATGGAAATCTCACCACGCAGTTTTATACCCGTCTCTCACAAAATCCGCGCGGCTCGGTGTTGTTTGTGCCGCCGACTGAAGCGATCTGGAATTCGGTCAAATTTGCCCTTCTGACGACTGTTTTAGCCGTCACGCTTGGACTAGCTGCTGCTTATTTGTTAGTACAGCGCCGTTTTCGCTGGCTTGACCCCTTATTTATGCTCCCACTGGCAACGAGCGCTGTCACACTTGGCTTCGGCTTTATCATCGCTTTAGACGAACCGCCGCTCAATTTGCGAACCTCACCGATTCTTATTCCCCTGGCACATACACTGGTCGCGCTGCCTTTTGTTGTGCGGAGTGTTTTGCCTGCGCTCAAAAGTATCCCAGCGAGTATTCCCGAAGCAGGCCGTGTATTAGGGGCTTCTCCTTGGCAATTATGGCGCTTGATTGAACTGCCGCTGGTGAGCCGGGGCATTGTCGTGGGGGCAACCTTCGCCTTTACTGTGAGTATGGGGGAGTTTGGCGCGTCCTTGTTTATCGCCCGACCTGATACGCCAACCATGCCGATTGTGATTTACACGCTGATTCGGCAGCCGGGCGTAGCCAATTATGGGCAGGCTTTAGCGATGAGTGTGCTTTTGATGGGGATATGTGGGTTAAGTTTTTTGTTGATTGAGCGACTCCGTACCGCTGGTGTCGGAGAATTTTGATGTTAAAGATAACAGGAATCACTCGCCAATTTGATCGAAAACCCGTGCTGCGCGGGGTTGATCTGGAAGTGGCAGCGGGAGAAATTGTGTGTTTGTTAGGGGCAAGCGGCAGCGGAAAAACAACGCTCCTGCGGATTATCGCGGGTTTAGAGCGTCCCGATCAGGGTGAGATTATCATTGACGGACGTGTGATGAACGCTATTGCCGTTCATGATCGAGATTTCGGGTTGATGTTTCAGGATTTTGCCTTATTTCCACACAAGAATGTTGAACAAAATATTGCGTTTGGGCTGCGGATGCGCGGCTTAAGCACCAGCGCACAACATAAAATCGTCACCGAGATGCTCGAAATCGTTGGCCTAAAAGGTTTTGAAAAACGCGACGTGAGCGAGCTTTCCGGCGGAGAAAAACAGCGTGTAGCCTTAGCCCGAAGCCTCGCACCGCAGCCTCGCTTACTCATGCTGGACGAGCCGCTTGGTTCGCTGGATGCGTCTCTGCGTGAACGCTTGGTGATGGATTTGCACGACATCATCAAACGGTTGGGACTCACCGCAATTTATGTTACGCACGATCAGCAGGAAGCGTTTGCTATCGCGGATCGTATCGCCATCATGAACGCGGGATTGATCGAACAAGTGGATACGCCGCAAGCCATTTATGCGATGCCGCGCACAATGTTCGCCGCGCAGTTTTTAGGGCTGAATAATATTGTGCCAATAGTGAATTGGGTGGACGGACAAGCAAAAACAGCGTTGGGAAATTTTCCTGCTGACCGTACCGCTCAAGCCATTTTGATTCATCCTCACGGTGTAACACTGGTAGATGATGAGAAGAAGCAATTGGCTGATTATAGGCTGCGGGGTTCGTTGAAATCGCGCATTTTTCTGGGTGATTCCTATCGCCTTAAAGTTGAAATTGATATGGGTATAGAACTTGTATTTAAATCTTCTGCAATGGATCATCCTATCCCTGTGATAAATGCCCCAATTACGTTACAATTTTATGTAGAATCTGTTATATCACTGTGGTAAATTCGCGTTTAGACGTATTACGTAATCAAAGGCTTTCGTTACATCCATGTTAAAAGTACTCGTTGTAGACGACGATTTTAAAATACGCAAGTTGGTCAAAGTCAATCTGGAAAAACGTGGTTATAACGTTACCGAAGCAACCGATGGCGAAAGTGCCATTACCCGGATGCGGCAGAATATGCCCGATTTAATTCTCCTTGATCTCATCATGCCCGGTGTAGACGGCATCGAGGTATGTAAGTGGGTGCGCCAACGGGGGGATACACCAATTATCGTTTTGAGCGCCCAAGCAGATGAGGAACTTAAAGTCCACGCCCTTGATGAGGGGGCGGACGATTATGTCATGAAGCCATTTGGTTACTCTGAATTGCTGGCGCGGGTACGTGCTGTGATGCGCCGTGCAGGGGAATCGACGGGCGAAGTTACAGGCGAAGGCACAAAAATTACCATCGAAGAATTTGTGGTCGATTTAGGTGCGCGACGTGCTTTTGTCGAGAACAACGATATTCATCTTACGCGCACAGAATTTGCTTTGCTTTCCGAACTTGGCAAAAATTTAGATGCTATCCTCAGTCATGATGAACTTTTAGGACGAGTATGGGGGCCAGAGTATCGTGGGTCTAGCCATTATCTGCACGTTTATTTAGGCCGTGTTCGCAAGAAGATGGGTGAAAAACATAGCCCGCTGTTAGAAACCGTTCCTGGCCTCGGTTATATCTTACATTCTTCACTGCCCCGTGTGAACTAAGATATTTAGCCGGATTTGAGTTTTCCCTTTTGTTGTTTAGGACTTATTTAGCCAGCGCATGATACGGTATGGGCAGAGTTGAAGAAAGAGACTCGGCGTCTAACACAACCTCAACTCATCGATATTTCGTAATAGCCCATAGTAAAAGGATCGTACCATGACGCAAGATATTTCAGTCTCAGTCGCTAGCATGATTAAAGTTTCCGCGAAATCTCGCCCAACCGCCGTTGCTGGTGCGATTGCAGGGGTGATTCGTGAGAATGACAGCGCCCAGATGCAGGCCATCGGTGCGGGTGCAGTGAACCAAGCAGTAAAAGCTATTGCGATTGCCAGCGGGTATCTGACGCAAGATCGTATTGGCATCCATTGTTCTCCATCCTTTACAGAAGTGAGCATTGATGGTCAAGAGCGTACAGCGCTCCTTTTCACCATCAGCCGCCGGCACATCGTGGATTAGGTTACCAAACAAAATCCATTTAGGTAAGCTGTTGGAGTGACAGCAAAACTAAATAGCAAATAAAGAGAGCGGCCTCATGATGAGGTCGCTCTTTTGCTTATGCAACAATTTCCGCGCCATTGGTCGGCTGACAAATATAGATGTTCGCGGTTAAATCGGTTTGCGCGTGGTAGGCAGCGCTGACCGAATCGGCAAATTGCGTGGCGTGATTTGCATCAACTAACGCCACCGCGCATCCGCCGAATCCGCCGCCCGTCATCCGTGCGCCATAACAGCCTTCCTGATTCCTAGCAATTTCAGCAAGTGCATCCAGAATAGGCGTTGTGATCTCAAAATCGTGCTGCATACTTTCATGGCTCTCGTTCATCAGTTGGCCTAATACAGCCGCGTTTCCATGCTGCATTGCGTCTCTTGCCGCTAAGGTACGGGTGTTTTCGGTAATCACATGACGGGCGCGGCGGCGCGTTATCTCGTCGAGTTGATCGGCTTTTGCTTCAAACATTTCCAAATCAACATCGCGCAGCGCTTTAACGCCGAAGAACTGGGCTGCCGCTTCACATTGGGCGCGGCGCTCATTATAAGCCGACCCCACTAAACCGCGTCGGGTGCTGCTGTCCATAACCACCACAACCGTGCCTTCTGGCAGTGGTACAAGTTCCGTTTCCAGCGAGCGACAGTCGATCAGCAGGGCATGGCCTTCACGTCCAGCCGCAGAAATCATCTGATCCATAATGCCGCTGTTCACGCCCACCCACTGATTTTCGGTTTTTTGGCAAAGCCGCGCCATTGCTGCTGCATCCCATGTAAAGCCAGAAACCGCACAAAAGGCGCGGGCGGTGGCTAACTCGTAGGAGGCTGACGAAGATAAGCCTGCGCCAATCGGTACATCACCAATAGATACGCCCTCCCAACCCGTAAGCGCGTAGCCCGTTTCTTGCAGCGCCCATGCTACCCCTTTGAGATATTCAACCCACGTACTGCCTTTTTTGACGATTTTGTCTAAGGCGAACTCACAGGTTTGATCGAATTCCACCGAATACACCGCCATCCGGTGGTCGTCACGGGGACGCAGCGCGATCCACGTTGCTCGGTCAATCGTCAAGGGAAAGACAAAGCCATCGTTATAATCGGTATGCTCGCCGATCAAATTCACACGTCCCGGCGCACGGACGACAAACGTGGGTTCTCCTCCAAAACGCTTTTGAAATTCATCCATAACTTGTTGTTTTAAGGACATTTTCCGTTCCTGTTCAGTCCGCTTCGGATTCAGCCCACTTGGGGAGCGTGTTTGTAATGAATTTCGCTTAACTCGCGCAGGCGGTCTGCGGCTTGTTCCGGTGTAAGATCGCGCTGCGACTCTGCCATCATCTCATAGCCGACCATCCATTTGCGAACTGTTGCAGAGCGCAGCAGCGGCGGATAAAAATGGGCATGAAGCTGCCAGTGCTGGTAATCGCCCGTATCGCCAGTAGGCGCACCATGCCACCCCATTGAATAGGGAAACGAAATCTCAAAAAGATTATCGTATTTGGTCGTTAATTTTTTCAGAATATCGGCTAAGGCCAGTCTTTCCACTTCGTCCAGATCGGGGATACGCAGGATATGGCGGCGCGGCATGAGTAAAATTTCAAAAGGCCAAACCGCCCAATAAGGGACAACCGCCAGCCAATGCTCATTACGCACGACGATCCGCTCATCGCGCTCACTTTCCAACGTCGCGTAATCGACCAAGAGAGGCGACTGATGCTCAATGTAATAGGCGTACTGTTGATCGTTCTCCGTCGTGGCTTCATTTGGTAAAAAATCACTTGCCCAAATTTGCCCATGCGGATGCGGATTCGATGCCCCTTGCGCTTCCCCCTTATTCTCGAACACTTGTACCCAACGATAGGTCGCGCCGAGTTCGGTTATCTGATCTGCCCATACATCGACCACGCGGCGAATGTCGGCGACTTCCATCTCTGGCAACGTCAAATCATGACGCGGCGAAAAACAGATGACCCGCGATGTCCCGCGCACACTTTGATAATTAAGCAGTGGATGTTCGGGTTCAGGGGAGAGCGGTGTATCTGGCAGCAGAGCGGCAAAATCATTGGTGAAGACAAATGTGCCGCTGTACTGCGGATTGACCTCACCATTGGCGCGTGTGTTGCTGGGGCATAAATAGCAGGTCGGGTCATGCTGCGGACGGTTTTCCTGTGGGGTGCGTTCTTGCCGTCCTTGCCAGGGACGCTTGTTGCGATGCGGCGACACCAGCACATAGCGACCTGTGAGCGGATTATAACGGCGATGTGGATGATCGATTGGGTTAAACATTTTTAAGTTCCTAACTTTCGTTTTCCAAAATGCCGACGACTTGAAATCAGAAGGGGTCGGGCAGCGGATTCTTTTCGATTTTCATCCCTAAACGGCGCATGACGGCCTGCGAATTTTCGTTCTCATGTTCTGTGGTGGCGATAATGCGTTTGATACTCATTTCTTTAAACGCATAGTCGATCAATGCCTGCGCTGCTTCGGTGGCATAACCTTGCCCCCAATGTGCTTTTAGGAACGCCCAAAACATCCCAAATTCCGGCATATTATAGCGATGGGTGATGCCTAGCGCTTGATAATGGGGAAGCTGACCAAATGGCCCAAAGGCTTGCACTAATCCCACACTGCCGACGAACTCACCCGTTTGTTTGAGTACAACGGCACGATCTCCATACGGCTGCTGATACAGATTAGCCAGCGCGTCGTAATTGATAACTTGCCATTCCAGCCATTTGCGGCGTTTTTCTAAATCGTCTGGCGTATCTTCTGCCCAACCAGCATCCAAGTTGACTTGGTGCATATTCTGTAAATCATCCATCACAAAAGGACGGATAAGTAAGCGTTCTGTGTAAAGTTCAGGCATCGCAGTCATGTTGTTTAATTGTTCGCCGATCAAAATAATGTAAAAGGCTCACTTTATGTGAATCGTTGTCTCTGCAACTGGAAGGCGCGGAGTGCTGGCGCAGATGGTAATACTGCCCGCTGTACGTCCAGCTTTCACGTAGACAGCCGCTTGACCACCCATTAACGCGAAAGGATTTTCGCCGATGAGTTCGCCAGGACCGTCAATCTCAAAGGTGACGACGGATTGCGTGTACGGCAGTCGGTTGCCAAATTTATCGACAATCTTAAAGACCAAGCGGGTCATATCCGCTCCGTCGGCTTGGAGTTCGCTGTCATCGGCCTGCAAGGTGAGCGCGGTAGGCATTCCATCCGAAGCGATTTTTTGCTCAATTACTTGCTCACCGCCCAGAAACCCGACGACGTGCAAATCCTCAAATGCGCCGCCCCACGTCAACAGCATGTGCAGCCCTGTTACGTTGAAAGGCGGATGAGGCAGGTGCGGATATTGAGTGCGATCAGGGCTAAAGCGCCCATGCAAACTGCCGCCGACATAAACGGCGATTTCGTCGCAGTTGCTAAACATAATCAGCGGATCATTGCCACCTTCACTGCGATCACCAATCGTCCAATAAGAGGCGACACGTAGCACCGTGCGTATAGTAGGCGAAATTTGGCTTTCATAAAAATAGGCAGCGAATTTGGGAAGGCGGAAAATATCGAGTACGCCGTGATAGCAGATGCGGTCTCCGCTGCCAAGTTCCTTGTGCGTGTTGTAATCCGCCATACACCAGCCAATCGCGCCCGCGACTCGCGCCATCCCAAGCTGCTTATCCTGAATCCGGGCATGACGCAGCGCGTGTTCGATGGCGCGTTCTTCCTGATCCCACATTTTGGTCGGATACATATGACCGTTGAATTCGGTCACGAGATGGGGCGTGTGTTCCGGCTCTAAGATCGTATTTGAGAAGTCATTAAAGGTGTAGACATCTTCAATCAATTGGCTGCCGATGAAATTACGCACACCGCCGGTTTGCCGCGTGGGGTCGAGTTCGCGGGCGAGGGTGTTGGTGTCGTCATAAAAGGCTTCGTCGTCCGGCGATTCATTGATTCGCACCCCCCACAAAACGATGGACGGGTGATTGCGGTCACGCTCGATCATGGCGCGGACATCGCGCATCGCCAGCGCTTTCCAATCGTCATCGCCGATATGCTGCCAGCCGGGAATTTCTTCCATCACCAGCAGGCCGATTGCGTCACAGCGATTCAAAAAATGGGTGGACTGCGGATAATGCGACGTGCGGACGATATTGCAACCGAGTTCATATTTGATGATGTCGGCATCTTTGGCTTGCAGGCGTGCAGGGGCAGCCGCGCCGATGTAGGGATAGGTCTGGTGGCGGTTGAGGCCGATCAGTTTGAGTGGCTCGCCGTTAAGGTAAAAGCTGCCGTCTTTGTCAAAATGGGCTTCACGGAAGCCAAAACCATCCATGACAATATCAATAAAATCGTTGACTTGACCGGTTTCAGATGGTTGATAGATGTCGACAATAACACCATAGATGCAAGGTTCTTCTAGTGACCATAATTTCGGGCTTTCAATGTCCAGCGTCAGTTGGGTTGTATAGATTTTATATGCGCTGACAGCCTGTACTGCTGTTTGGGAAGCAATGATATTCCCATCTGGATTAATTATACGTACCCGAAAAGTAAATTGCTGAAATTCTTCGGTCTGATTATTAAATCTAATGGTCGTATGAACCTTAGCTATTGAGGTCAGCACATTTTCTGTAAACACAAATAGTTTATCGATATGACATGCCTCAACATACCGCAGCGACACCTCTCGATAAATGCCGCTGAAAACCAGATAATCGACCACGTTACCGAAGGGTGGAATATCTTTCCGCTCGGTGGAATCCAGCCGGACGGTGAGCAGATTTTCGCCCTCCTCGTTGAGATAATCGGTGATATCGAAGGAAAACGGGACATATCCCCCGCGAAATTCCTCAAACGTATGCCCGTTAATGCTGACGGTGCTGGCGATCATCGCGCCGTCGAAGTCGATGTAGATGCGTCGTCCGTTGCGCGGTTCAGGGAGGGTGAAGCGCTTGCGATAGGTGGAGATAAAGGCATACTCGCTCACATCGAAATTATGATGGGGTAAAATTTTTGTCGTATGGGGCAGTGTTATGCGCTCGAAGGCGCTGTCGGGCGTTTCCGCACCGACTTCACGCGGGATAAACAGCCAGTCGTTATTAAATGAGACAATTTTTCTCAAAATGAATCCTTATGTAAGCTGGTAAAGTATGACAATGAATTGGGTTAAGTATAGCGCAAGGGAAAGCGAAAGTTAAAAGGGGAATGATGGCATTATGAGTCCAACTTTCATTAGATTCCTTTGCGTCCTTCGCGTCTTTGCGGTTAAATCTTCCTTTATCTTTGACAAGTAGGATAGAAAAATGACTTTAAACCATGAACCTTTGAATTTACACGATTTTGAACGTCTCGCGCCGGACAATCTAACCCAGATGGCGTTTGATTATTACGCAGGTGCGGCGGATGATTTGGTCACGCTGCGCGATAATCGGCTGGCGTATCAAAAATTTCGGCTGCGGCCTCGGATGTTGGTGGATGTGAGCCAGCGTGATTTGAACACAACCGTTCTTGGCAAGGCTATGCCTATGCCGCTGATGCTCGCGCCGACAGCCTTTCATCGGATGGCGCATCCTGATGGCGAACTGGCGACAGTCCGCGCTGCCGGAGCGCTTGGCTTGACGATGATCTTGAGTTCGCTTTCAACGACTTCTCTTGAAGATGTGGCGCAGGCCGCCACAGCGCCGTTATGGTTTCAGCTTTACGTGTATAAAGATCGCGGCTTGACGGAATCCGTCGTGCGTCGGGCTGAGGCCGCCGGATACGCTGCGATTGTCTTGACAGTAGATGCCCCTTATTTTGGGCGGCGTGAGGCCGATGTCCGCAACGGATTTTATCTGCCCGATGGATTGACGATTGCCAATGTAGCCGGAACAGGTAAAGAAAATTTGGGCGCAGTGACAGGCGGCTCAGGCTTGAATGCCTATATCGCTTCTATGTTGGATGCCTCACTGACGTGGAAAGACCTCGACTGGTTGGCTTCGATTACGCATTTGCCGGTCATCGTTAAAGGCATTTTGCGCGGTGATGATGCTCAACGGGCGATTGATTACGGGGCGAAGGGGATCATCGTGTCGAATCATGGCGGACGGCAGTTAGATACAGCGCCTGCGACGATTGATGTGCTGGCGGAAATTGTCGATGTGGCTTTGGATAAAATCGATATTATCATGGATGGCGGGATTCGGCGCGGGACAGATATTCTAAAAGCCGTCGCGCTTGGTGCAAAGGCTGTGGCGATTGGTCGCCCTGTTTTGTGGGGATTAGCCTACAAGGGTGAAGATGGGGTACGCCGCGTACTCGAAATTTTGCGCGATGAACTTAGCCTAGCAATGGCGTTATCTGGTTGCGCGTCAATTCCTGATATCACTGAGGATTTAATTTTTAAGTCGCATAATTAAACCATTGGGTTGTTTTGCGAACTACACAAATCTAGACCCGTTATTTTCTCAATTTTTCTCAATGTTGGATTAGCCGCAGGGAGATTAGAATCAGATGAGATAATAAAGGGAATTTATCATGAACGCGTCTGATTCATCTGCTCACCTCAAAATTACGGATGTCTTTTTATCGCCAGAGGTAGAAACGTTTATCCTCAATTCGCCGCCGGATGATCGTGAGCTTGTGATTCAAGCTGGTATTGATGAACTGCTTGTTCGCGTCAGCGGCGGGGAAGCGCCGGATTTTTCGCGCATTACCCAATCATCGGAACTGCCTGTTTTTGCCTCACGGATTACACTGAATGCTTTAGATGGGGATTTACCTGTGACGATCATCGGACGTTTTGATTGTCAGAGTAGCTTTTCACTGGATGACCAACTCTCGTTTTATCAAATCTACGGCGATATTTTCGTGGGCAGTGAAGCCGAAATAAACGGGGTACTCGATGAGTGGTATACCGCGAGTGGTGTTGTTGCACGTTTTATCTGAGGGTTATGGCGCTATAGTGGCTAAGGTTATGCTTTAATACTATATCTTACGCTTTCAAGTAAATCATCGAGGCTGACTGGTTTTTCCAATACTGCGGCGACAAATGAATAACTTGCTAAGATGATTTCTTTATTGCGCTTGGCGGAGGCTGAAAGAATAATCACCGGGATTGCCGGTTGGTTGACTCTCTGCACGAGTAAATCGAGAAGATCAAGTCCACCCATTAGGGGCAGATTTAAATCAAGTAGTATAAGTTCTGGGGCTTCTACTCGAATTAACGTGATCGCGTCTTCAGCATTTGACGTTCCCTATATGGTAAAGCCTCGGGCCGTCAAGTTAACACTAAGAAAAAGGAGCGTGTTTATGTTGTCTTCAACAATGAGGATGGTACTCATAAATACCTACCCGGAGCGTCATTCATTTTTTAACTCTATCTTATAGTGACCGAAATTTCTGATGAAAACAGGTTAAGGATAGCACAGAGGGTCACTAGCAAACATTATACCGAGTAAGCTTGGACAATGTCGCATATTCTATGAAGAATGATTTTGTTGAGACGCCTTAGCGCTTAGAGTCTTTCGCTTAAAAGCTTACATGGATAACTGTTTTGCTAAATATGTAGGCGATCCTTAGTGCATATCGAGTAAATCGCGCTGTTTTTTGGTCAGACTAGCGACGATCAGATCATAAGAGTCGTCGATCATTGTCAAAATTTCATCATCAGGAATCGTGCCATCACACACGATCGTATTCCAGTGGGTTTTATTCATGTGGTAGCCCGGAAGCACAGTGGGGTATATTTGACGCAGGATGATAGCTAAATTGGGATCACACTTGAGGTTAATTCGCGCTGGTTGATCGTCGGGTGTGTCGATTCCCATCAGACCGAAAATTTTGCCCATGACGCGAAAAACCAGCGTATCTTCTCCGAAAGGTATATCTTCCGCTGCCGCTTTTCGGCTTAGGCAGTATTCTCGCAGCGTATTTTTGGTCATCATGAGGTTAATTTGCCCTTCGCCAGTGCCATTCTTTCGCCTAATGTTATCAAGTCATCTCGATTTTCGCAGCGCTCAATCCATGCCGCTGGAATCGCCTCTAAGCCCAGTCGCGCCCCCATAATGCCGCCTGCGATAGACGCAATCGAGTCGCTGTCGCCATTGGTATTGGCGGCGCGGCGCACACAAGCCACATAATCATCGGGATAGCGCAGTACACAATAAAGCGCCAATGCAATCGCTTCCTCACCCGTCCAGCCTTCGCCGATATGGGTCAGCGCTGCCTCTTCATTTGACCAACCCAAAACATGCCCCACGCGCAAAATCGCCGCATCAAATTCATCGCTGAGTCCATCACAGAAGGTCATCACTTTACGCAGATAGTCATGATCGTGTGCGCCGTTTAAGACTAAACTGATGAGGTAGGCTCCAGCAATACTGGCGGCAATCGCGGCGGGATGACGATGGGTGATTAATCCGCTGGCTTGGGCAACTTCGTAGAGCCGCGCCTCGTCCTGCTGATACAGATAGCCAATCGTGGCGACGCGCATGGCTGAACCGCAGCCTTTGGAATGTTCTAATCCTGCTTCGCGCCAGGGCGCACCGTTTTCGTAACGTTGTAGTCCGGTCATAACCGTGGTGCCGGGTGCGCGATTGTTTTCGGGGCTATGTTTCCACTGAAGGAAATGTTTGCCGATGGCTTTCATTTGCGCGTCTATCGGCGCATCGAGACCGGCTTCTAAAAGTCCTTCGGTCAGTGCAATCGTCATTTGGGTGTCATCGGTATAAATTGCCGGATTCGGCGGCTCTTGGATGCCGTTTGCGCCGTACTTTTGCTTGATACTCGACAGTTTTAAAAATTCCGTAGGCCAGCCCAGCGCATCGCCGAGGGCTAATCCGAATAAAATAGCTTGTACTTGGTGTTTGCTCATACAACATTAAAATCCACAGTAAGGCGCTATTCGTAGTATCGACTTCGCTAGTCGATTTTGTTGACAAATAGTAGCGTCTATGCTCAATTATACACTTGAAATTAAATGACTACCGCAAACAATGTGTGGTGCAAAGCGAAAGACAGAGCGGATTAGGGAGGAATTGAAGCGTGACGACGATGCAGTTGGTTGAACGCCATATTATCAGCAAAAATGATCCACGCTGGGCGGTGATTGACCATACTTGCTGGCTGTCCAAGAATCTCTACAATGCCGCGAACTATATCGTCCGTCAAGAATACATCTTCAATCATCACTTTATTCCTTACGCCCAACTCGACAAACTGATGAAGCATAATCCTGACTATTGCGCTCTGCCGCGCAAAGTGTCGCAATGGGTGCTTAAGCAGGTCAATCAAGACTGGCAGAATTATTTTACTGGTCGTGCAGAATATCAGTCTAATCCCAAAAAGTTCACAGGATGTCCTCGTCTTCCGACCTACAAAGACACCGCCAAAGGACGCAATCTGCTCGTCTACACCGATCAAGCAGTCAGTCGCAAGCTGCTCACGCAGAAAGGCGTGATTCAACCGTCCCAACTTGCTATTCAAGTCCAGACCAAGCAAAAAAATATCGACCAAGTTCGCATCGTCCCGCGCAAAACGTATTACGTGATCGAGGTCATCTACACTGTCGAAATCGACCCACTTCCCGTTGAACCGCATCGCATCGCCAGCCTAGACATTGGCTTGAACACCTTAGCGGCTGTAACTTTCAACCAACCGGAGTTTACTCCGCTTCTGGTTAACGGCAGACCGCTGAAGAGTATCAATCACCATTACAACAAAGAACGCGCACGGTTGCAAAGTGAACTCCCTTGCGGTCAGTTCACCTCAAAGCGGTTAGAACAGTTGACTGAGCAGCGCAATCGACGAGTCGCTCACTATTTGCATCTCGTTAGCCGCCGATTGATTGACGTGTTATGTCTAAATCGCATCGGCACATTGGTAATCGGCAAGAATCTCGGTTGGAAGCAAGCGATCAACTTGGGTAAACGGACAAACCAGAACTTTGTCTACATCCCTCATGCTCGCTTCATCGACATGCTGTGCTACAAAGCGCAACTCGTCGGCATTCAGGTCATCTTGATTGAAGAAAGCTACACCAGCAAATGCAGTTTTCTGGATGATGAGCCGATTTGTAAGCATGAGGTGTATCAGGGGCGGCGGGTGAAGCGTGGGCTGTTCGTTGCCAGCGACGGACGGAAGATTAATGCGGATGTGAACGGATCGTACAACATCATGCGAAAAGCAATCCCGAACCCTTTTGGCGACGGGATACGGGCTTCCGTAGTTAAGCCAGTGCGGGTCACTCCTGCATAAACGAGTTGTGTGTACCTATTTATACATTCAATTTGGAACTATTATAATAGGAAAAGCGCGAAGCATTAGAGCGCTGCTTTAAAGTAGTGCAGCGGCATTAAATTGCTGGCGTATCGTTAAATTATCGGTTATAAGCGGAGTAAACACAATTATGGAAGCCTCGCGCACCTATTTCGGACGCGCTCGTTCACTGACGATTGGCCTGTTGGTCGCCGTCATTTTCGTCGCTGGATTTTTTATCGGTGTTCAATATTCGGTGAGTCGGGCGCAGGGTGGCCTTTCGCTCCCGGATGATGTTCAAGCGACATTTGAGCCGTTTTATCAAAGCTACAATCTAATTCAGGATCAGTATATTGAAGATGTCCCGGTTGAGACTCTCGTCAATGGCGCGATTTCGGGCATGGTCGAATCGCTGGACGATCAATATAGCAGTTATGCTGATCCAGAAACATTCGCCGTCACCAGCAATGACCTCTCCGGCGAGATTGAGGGTATTGGTGTTGTCATCAGCCTGATTGAAGACACGGAAGAAATCGAAGTTGTGAATGTTTTGCCAGATACTCCTGCCGAAGAAGCAGGTCTGCAAGAGGGCGATATTTTTGTCACGGTCAATGGCGAAGAGGTTGCTGGACTCAATACGCTCGAACTGGCGGTACGGGTGCGTGGTCCCGTCGGAACGACGGTTGATATTACGATGCGTCGCGGTGAAGAACTGATCGATTTTACGATTCCGCGTGCGCGTATCGAGATTGTCGAAGTGACCTCCGAGCTTTTGGATGGCAATATTGGCTACGTCCGGTTGGCTAATTTCAGCGCGAATGCCCGCGATCAAGTCTCTGTGGCTATTCAAGAACTGCAAGATCAGAATATCGAAGGCTTTATCCTTGATCTGCGCGGAAATCCAGGCGGGTTTTTGACTTCCGCAACAGAACTCGCTGGATTGTTCATCGAAAACGGTGTTATTTTGGAAGAAGAATTCGGCACGGGTGAAACCCGCATTTTCAAGGTTGAGGATGGTGTGGTTAATCAGATTTATGATGATGGGCGTGAGGAAGTATACAGCGAGAACGCCGCTTACGCCGGTCTCGATATGCCGATTGTTGTATTAGTCGATGAACGCAGCGCCAGCGCATCAGAGTTAGTCGCGGGGGCTTGGCAAGATCAAGGTGTTGCGACCATTATGGGCGTGACGAGCTTTGGCAAAGGCACGGTTCAGGTTCAAAATACCCTCGTCAACGGCGGTGGGCTGCGCGTGACGATTGCCCGGTGGCTGACCCCTAATGGTGCCTCGATTACGGGCATCGGAATCACGCCGGATATTATCGTGGAAATGCCGGAACTCGCGGAAGGCGAAACGCTGCCTGAAGGGGTAGACCCGCAGCTTGATGCCGCTGTGGATTATCTCTTGGAGCAGCTTTCCGCCGGACAGTAAGCGGCTATACAAGCGCCAGCCCTTGTGCTATACTGCTGGCGCTTTTTGATAAATTGTTTTGAGGAGTTTGGCAATGGAAGTCGCTTTTCAAATGGCTGTAATCATTATGTCTATCCTGATGGTTGTGCTGATTATGCTTCAGGTTAAGGGCGGCGCATTGAGCAATATGCTGGGCGGCGACGCAGGCGGCGGCATCGCACGGACTCGTCGTGGATTGGAAAAGACATTGTTCCAGTTCACCGTAGGGCTTTCTTGTGCATTCTTAGCAATTTGCATCTTGGCGGTTATCGCTGCTAACTAAGGCGCACATTGCTAATTAATGCGGATGGGTTTTTACCCAAAGTGCCGTTTGAAGCCGCTAAAAACAGACATTCAATCTGGGAAAGGTGTTTTGCGTCACTGTAAAACACCTTTTTTGTGTTTAGGCAAGTTGAGAGGGGTATAAGGTTATGCGTGGATTTCGCTGGCAAATTTTGGCGCTGTTGATGGCGATTGTACTGTTTGTGATCGCATTATTCAGCCGTTCTACAGGCCAAACGCCACAATTAAACCCTACACCGCTGCCGCCGACATCTATCGCCTCGCAGACGACGGCGACTCCTCTCCCCGAAGCCACGCTTTCTCCTACTTCCGATGCACCTGTTGTTATCCCGCCACCGGAAACGAGCGCGATTCCGACCTATCGAGAGGCGCTGGTCGGTCAGGTGCAGCGCTTGAATCCGCTGTTGGCGGGTTTAAATCCGGTTGATTGGGATATTACGTCACTCATCTATGAAGGCCTAATGCGAACCAATGCTTATGGTGAGCCGGAACCGGCCTTAGCCAGTGGAATGCCTGTGATCTCATTCGATGGGCTGGAATATGTCGTCGCGCTGCGGAATGATGTGCTGTGGCAGGATGGCATCCCGTTTACGGCGGATGATGTTGTGTATACGATGTCTTTGCTGTCCTCGCCGGATTTCCCTGGTTTACCGGAATTGGGCGCATTCTGGCGCACGGTAGAGACCGAAAAAATTAATGATAATTTGGTGCGCTTCCGGCTCGCACAGCCGCTAGGCAGCTTTATTGAAGCCTTACGAGTGGGCATTTTGCCCTATCACGCGCTGCAAGGCACTACCGCCGCCCAAATCGCCAATCATCCATTTAATCTAACCCCTATCGGTACTGGAGCGTATCAATTAGAAGCGCTGCGTGGCGAAGGGGGACGGGTTCAAATTGTCGATTTGCGAGTCGCGCCTGTATATCGCCAGCGCCCAGAAGGGCAGACTGGCTATACCGTAGATCGCATCAGTTTTGCATTGTTTGATACGTTTGATGGTGCAGTGCAAGCACTCATGAGCAGTGCGGTGGATGGGTATGCTGCCCGTGATCGGACAGAACGGGCAGCATTAGTTGGGTTGCCGAATAATTTTACAACCTACACCAAAATTGAACCAACAGTTGGAATGCTGATCTTTAATTGGTCACAAGACGATCTGCCTGCTTTCCGTGATATACGGGTGCGGCAAGCGCTGGAAATCGGCTTAAATCGCACGTCGATTATCGAGCGCCATCTTTCCAACCAAGCGCTTTTGGCGAATAGTCCACTGCTAGAAGGGTCATGGGCGTATGCGCCTGATCTGGCGTGGCCTCCGTTTAATGCGGCGCAAGCGCGGGATTTGATCGCACGGGCGGATTTAGCCTCACCCGAAGCGACGGCTGAACCGGAAGCCACCGCCGAGGCAACGGCGGAAGTTTCCGCATCACTTTTGAGTTTTAACATTCTCACGCCGGACGATCCTGCCTTAATCAATGTCGCGCAGGAAATCGCTGCACAGTGGACGCAGCTCAATTTGACGGTGCAAGTCGATGTGGTTGATCTGGTGACTTATCGCGCACGGCTGGAATCCGGCGATTTTGATACAGCACTGGTCGAACTTTCCAAAAATGGCAGCGCTGATCCTGATGTTTACAATTTTTGGCATCAAGGGCAGTATCCTGACGGGCAAAATTATGGCGGCGCGAATGATCGGCGCATCAGTGAACTGCTAGAACGGGCGCGGAGTGATGCTAATGGGGTGAATCGCAGCACCTCTTACCGTCAGTTCCAGCAGGCATTTATCGAGCGAGCGATTGCCATTCCGCTGTATTATCCGCTGTATACGTATGCAATGACGACGCGCATAAGTGGGGTTCAGCTAGGCTTTATCGCCTCGCCTGTGGATCGCTTCGGCACGATTCAGGATTGGGTGCTGGGGAATTAGAGCGCGTTTTCTGCGGCTAAAATCTCATGCAGTTTTTGTTTGCGGGCGCTGCCGCTGAGCATTTCCAAAGTCCGCACACCGAGCGGGTCAATCGCTTCGCGCAGCAGCCGGATTTCTTCGCTGGTCGGCGGAACTGTTTCGTGTAATTCCGGCGCGATCTCCAGCGGAAAGCCTGTTTTGGCCTGCACACGCTCAATGGTCACACCGGGATGGGTGCTGATGAGGCGCATCTTGCCGCTTTCCCAATCAAACTGGCCTAAGTCCGTAATCAGGTAATTCGGGCCGCGCCCTCGTTTGCGCTCCGCCACATGTCCCAATCCGCTGACGAAATCAACTTTGGGGACAAATGTCACGCGTGAATGACGCGGTACGTAAAGATAGACCTGCTCCGAATAAGTCGTCACGTCCGGGATGCCGCCCGAACCCGGCAACCGCAAGCGCGGGTGATGATAATCCTGCCCGAAGGCAATATTGTTGAAATTGCCAAAAGGGTCAACCTGCGCCGGACGGAAAAATTCCTTCGGATGATATTTAGGCAGCAAATCCGCCGTTGCCGCTGCGAAACCGACGTGCATCAAGCCTTTGCCGAGCCATAAATCCTCAATCCGCCCGACACCCAAAGGCGACCACGATTGACAGATGCTTTGTCCGATGGCGGATGCAAACCGAATATTCGGTGCATGGGTACACTGCGCGAGGATAAATCCCGCCATCACCAGCGGCGTATTAATCCCCTGCGTCACTACTTCGCCATCCACCACTTGCCGCGCAATGCACACGCACATCAATTCGTTGATGGTGTAGCTTTCTGGTGAGAGGGAAGACTGGTTTGTGTCGATGGTTGTCATAAATTGCCTTGTGAAAAATAGAAATCCTTTAAGCTGGGCTTTATCCATTCTTGAACAGTAGAGGTCATAAAGGTTCGTTGTTCCCGCCAGACGTTGAAACGTCCGGCTGCGAAAGTGCCAAGCGCACTAGAGGTGCTGATTCTAACCCGTTGTGACCTCTTTAGTCCCTTAAGTGGGCTTGGTTTCTCGGCAGCCTGTCGGCTTTAGCCACGGGCAGAAAAAATTCAAACAAATGGATAAAGTCAAGTTATATTCTTTACCTAATTTTAGAATTATAGAGACTGCATTTAATTAAGTTAGAATCTCTATTATTTCGTCAAGATCTTCTCCAGCAGCATAAATTTCCTCTATCGCCAACTTCCAATCATCGGATAATTGCATTATAGGCTCAGTAGTTAGCTGATTTTTAAGAATGGTTGCAAATCCCCTTATAACAACTATACGAGACCTAAGCTCACTCTTCAAGATGCCCAACTTTTCTTCTGCTTTAGAACTTTTATACGCTCTCAAGTTTTCATATTTTGTCATTCATTATCTCTCCTAAAAATAGATAGATACATAATTAAAAAATAATTCCGGCAACCCTAATAATACGGTGAATACTATTTTACCTTACCATCCATCCGCACGATGCGCGGCATAAAACGCCCTACAATGTCAACAAGGTCGGCTTGTGCCGCCATGACTGCCTCAATGTTTTTGTAGGCTTGCGGTGATTCGTCCAAATCGCCGCCGATGAGGGTGACTCCGCGCTCCTTCAGATAGCGATCACGGTCAGTCCGGGTGATTGACCCCAACGCATTCTGACGGCTCATCAGTCGGCCTGCGCCGTGTGAAGCCGAATTTAACGCGGCGGCGCTGCCCTTGCCACGCACGACGAATCCCGCGTCGCCCATCGAGCCGGGAATAATACCGAGTACGCCATCTCCGGCGGGTGTCGCGCCTTTGCGATGGATAATGACTTCGCGTTCCGGTTCAGTCGAATCGGGGGAAGTGAGAATTTTCTCTTTCCACGCGAAGTTGTGATGATTTTCGACCACAGCAACTGGTTTGACCCCGGCAGCTTTGGCGATGCGCTGATGAATCACCTCATGGTTCGCTGCCGCAAAGCGCCCCGCCAGTTCCATCGACAGCCAATATTCATAGCCTAATTGATGATCGAGCGGTAGCCAAGCCAGATGACGAATGGACGAATCCAAGTTCGGATTAAGATCGTTTGCCAATTTTGTGAAGCGCTCCGCGACTTGAAAGCCCACGCCGCGAGAGCCACTGTGCGAGAGCAGCGCCAGATATTCGCCTGCTTTAAGGCCTAGTTCGCTATCCTCTTTTTCAACCGTGAGCGCTCCCCATTCGACGAAATGATTGCCGCTGCCACTCGTGCCTAGTTGACCGTAAGCGGTAGCTTTTAAAGTCGAAAGGAAGCGAGTCTGCTGCCACGCGGGATCATCAAGCACCGCATGTTCGGCGCGTTTATTGCCCTGCCACTGCTTGCCCGCGCCGAAAAGGGTTTGTTCGGTGAGTGCATTTTTGAACTTGCCCACTTGCTGACCCAAGATATTAGGCGATACGGCAAAAACGGAAAGCCGCATCCGGCAGGCAATATCTACTCCCACCGCATACGGGATGACCGCGCCTTCTGTTGCTAATACGCCGCCAATGGGCAAGCCGTAGCCGACATGAGCATCTGGCATCAATACACCTGCCACGCTGATCGGCAGTTGCATCGCCCGATTCATTTGACTGATGGCTTCAGGATCAATATAGTCTTTTCCCCAAACTCGGAAGGGTAGTGGTTCCGAGCGTAAATTTGCATTCATGATGGACTCTATTCGCTAAAACGGTTCTTAAAGTAGCATAAGGGGTCATAGCCAATAGCGCAAGCCTTATTTCGGAAATTACGACCTTCATGTTAGAATAAGGTATAGCGTAAGTTAAACACTACAAATTTGCCGCTGATTGCAAACATGATACAATGCTTTAACATACGATAAACAGTTATCATCATTAGGGTTAGAAACAGGAGCGTTCAATGTCTGTCGTCACGGTTCTGAAGCAAGCAGACATTTTCGATGAGTTAACCAATACTCAGTTAGAGCTGATTGGCTCAATATGTGCCGAGCGTCATTATCAATCTGGGGACATTATCTTTGAAGAAAATACGCCTGGTGATGAGCTTTATATCATCGCAACGGGCGAGGTAGAGATTCAGGTTGATCCCTCGCTGATTGGCAAAGACCCTAGCACAGGGTCGCACACAATTGCGACTCTACGGCGTGGACAGTCCTTTGGGGAAGTTTCTTTGGTGGATGAAGGACTGCGTTCTGCCGGGGCGCGTTGTTCGCAGCAGGATACGCATTTGGTGGTCATCCCGCGTGATAAGATCATGCTGCTTTGCGATACTTATCCTCAACTTGGGTATCGTTTGATGCGTAATTTGGCGGCTGATTTAGCGATGAAAATCCGTCACACTGATCTTCAAGTGCGTGAACAGCTCACTTGGGCCCACAAAAACTAATACCTCGCTTTTAATTGATGTCACTACCGGAAAATCGCACAACTTATTTCGAGTTGTGCCTTTTGGTTTTCTTGAGTTCCACATTCCATTTTGGTCATTTCTTGCCCATAATCATCTAATATTTTTTGTGTCACACTTTTATGATGGGTCGTTCGCTTCAAACCTGTAAGGAGCCGCAGCGAATGTTTAAACTGGCTTATTTTCTCTTTTCACTATCACTACTGTCCGTTGTACCAGTGATGTGGCAGCGGGATGTTTCGCCGCAAGATGAAGACTTGGCGCATTTTCGGTTGGCGCATTTTTCGATTGATGCCTCGACCATTGATGTCCATGTCGATAACCAGCTTTATGCCGCGTCTGGGCTTAGCTTCGGGACACTTACCCCTTGGGAGCGAATCGCGATAGGTAGGCATACACTGACGATCACTACGGCGGGGGATACCGTCGGTGAGGCATTAATTCCGCTAATAGAATTTGAATTTTCGGCGGACGAATGGCTTACAATTGCACTGATTGGCTCAGTTGAGCGCGGAACGCTGGCGCTGCAACCTCTTTCTGAAGATTACAGCGAAATGGCTATCGGCGAAGCGCGAATTGGTGTCTTTTATGCCGTTGAAGATGGCCCGATTGTGGATGTAGTCGTCAACGGCGATGCCTTATTTGAGCTGCTCAGTTATCCCGGCAATTTGATTCAGGGTGAAGGTCAAGCCAATGATGGATTCGTCAGCGCGGATATTGTCGGCAGCAGTTACAACATTCAAATTACCGCGAACAACGATCCTTCGACAATTCTTGTCGATCTAGGTGAAGTGCGTATTGTGCAGGATACGAATACGCTTTTCGCTGTTTTAGGCACACAAGATACCCTTCAAGTGATTTCTAAAGTGACCAGCCTCGACTCAGTGGATACCGTAGAACTAAACAACTCAACGCCGGAAAATGGTGATTCGCTCGCGCATTTGCGTGCCGCACATTTTTCCTCCGGTACGCCGGAAATTGATCTTTACATCAACGGAGAACTCGCCTCATTTGCTAATCTATCTTTTGGCGATATGACCGAATTTGCAGATTTTGAATCGGGTGATTATACAGTTGCCGTTGCGCCTGCTGGAACCACATTTGCGGATGTCGTCATCGGCCCATTGGCTTTATCGCTGGATAACGGTTCATGGACGACTCTAGCCCTCATCGGCACGTTAGCGAATCAAACGTTGCAATTACAGATTTTGGAAGAAGATACCCGGCCTCTTGCGGAGACGGATGCGCGGATTAGTATCTTCCATGCGATTCCTGCCAGCAGCCCGATTGATGTTCGCCTCGCCGATGGAACAGTGCTTTTTCAGCTTTTAGCGTATCCCGGTGTGCAAGGCGATAATGACGGTTTTAGCTCGTTTGAACTGCCTGCTGGGACGTATGATATTCAGGTGATCGCGTCTGATAATCCGGGTGAAAATCTGGTTGATCTACGCGGGACGCGCCTGAACGCTGGAAGACACTACTTCCTAGCAGTGATTCTCGCCGACCCACCTTATATTTTCGTTGCCGCCGACTTCGAGTAAATCCTGTGGGATCAAAAAGCGGTGGTTCAAAATTTCAAATAGGTAGGATATAATATTTAAAGCGAAGCATAAGTATTGCTCCTGTAGCTCAGAGGCAGAGCGCCAACCTTCTAAGTTGAGAGTCGGGGGTTCGAATCCCTCCAGGGGCGCAAAAAACACCCATTCAGGCTGAGTGGGTGTTTTTTATTGTTGTTAGTCGGTCTTCTACGACATGAGTTCTTGGTAAAGCGTGTGGATTTCTTCAGAAATGGGGACATTGATGCGGCGCATATTCTCAATTAATTTTTGATAATGCGCGGCGACTTCGCTGCGGCGGCCTAATTGGGCATAGAGCTGCATCATGTCGCGGTGCAAATCTTCACGACTGTTGTCTTCAATCAGCGCTTTTTGCAGCAGTACTAACGCCTGTTCATGGCGATCACGCGACAGCCACACATGCGCCATTTCCGTCAGCGCTTCTAAATAGCCAGCGCGGAAATCAACCCGGCGCTCTAAAATCCAAGCATCGTTATGTCCCTGTAAAAATGGCCCGCGATACAAATCAGCGGCGCGCTGCCATGCTTCAAAGCGCTTATCTGGATCGTTGCTATTACGCCCCACCATCAAGGCGACGACGAACTCCATCACGTCGTAGTAAATCGCCATTTCTGGGTTGACACGATAATAGCCCTCATCGTGTACCAGCACATCATTATCGAGCGCTTTATGTAGACGGCGCTTGGTGACGTGAAAAACGTTTACTGCTTGGTCGGGGTCAAGCTCAGGCCAGAACGCTTCGCAAATTTCCGAGCGTGTAACAACCGGACGATCCAGCGCGAAAAAGAACAACAAACGCGGTAAATGACCTTCCCATGTATCAATTGGCTCACCATCCATCAGGACGAATCCGGGACCCAGCGCATACACTTCCAGCGGATTGCTGCTTTGGGCAACAGGGCCATAAAACTCTTCTTCGATCAGGCGATCATCTTCCAGCAAGACGGCCTGCTTTTGGGAGATCATCGAGACCCAAGGCAGGCGAGGCAGGGTGCGGCTGTTGAGTACGAGGCGGCAGTTAGCAGGAATCACCCCCGCCAGTCGTTGGACAAAACGCTGCACATCATCTGCGCTGTCGCTGCGATCATATTCATCCAGAATCAAGAAAAAACGCTTATTGCTGATCTCAGATAAATCTTCCGCAAAGGTATTCAATACTAATTCAAAATGCTCACGCGGATTTTCAAATACAATTTGAGGTAACATGTTGATATGACGACCAAATGTCGGGAACTGATTTGCCATATCATGGGTGATGCCAGAGAGAAAAGCCTCCAGCTTGATGTCGTCTGGCCCCATCGCATAATAAAATACATGCAGTTCGGGGGTGTTGATAAGTTTGGCAACCAGCATGGAACGATAGCGGCTGTGTGGATGCAGCAGGATCACGCGGGTATCTTCCATTTGGGCAAGAAACGTCTGGTAAGACTGTTCAACTAAGTGATGTAATTGCATGTGCCAACCTGACCCTTGATATTCAAAACGATATTGCTGTTGTATTATAGCAAATAAAACTGGCGTTGCTAATGATTCGTTTTCTCAGTTTACTACGTTTCGGTTGTGACTTCGCTATCAGGTTAGGAGTTTTGCATGGGTTTACCCTCAGAAAAACCGGCTCGTCCGCTGGGTGTGACATTGGCGATTTTCGTCAGCGTGGTTTTGTTTTCGCTAGTACCGCTGCTGCAAATTGGGCAGATTAAATTGTTAGAGCGTCACTTTCAGCGGGTCAGCCAGACCAATATCCCATTTGACCCCAATAACCCCACACAAGCCGCTGCGTCCGGTGGCAACTTCACGGGTTTCGACAATGATCGCATCCTTTTACAAACAGGCGTTGGGATTATCTTTTTTTTCATCGCGGTGTTTGCTTGGTTAGGGAAGCCAGCCTATATGCGGTTTGTGCTGATGGCGGCGGTGTTGGGCTTAAGCATCCTGACGATTGTGCTGACGGTATTACCTCAAGCCGAGCAAGCAGACGAAGGACTCGGCGGCGGATCCATGCAAACCTTATTTCGGGTGCTTGCTTCCGGGCAAATCTTTGTGGTGCTTGTCGTCCCGATTTATGTAGTGTGGTATTTGAATCGCGGCCCAGCGCGGGCATTTTATCGCGGGTATTATTTGCCTCAACCAGAAGAACATAAAGTCCTGGAAAAGCAAGTTGCTGAGGCCTAGGCAGTATAGAGGGACATGACAATTCATGCCCCTTGAGTATGACTCACATTAGCTTTGCTTTTTCCGAATCTTGCATTTCAAGTTGAATCAACTCGCGGCGCAGTGTTTTCCCCACGGCGGTTTTAGGGAGTTCTTTGATGAAGCTAAAACGGCGCGGCACTTCGTAAGGCGCGAGCGACTTTTCACAATGGGCGATCAATTGTGCTTCGGTGGCGGTTGTGTCGGGTTGGAGGACGACCCACGCTTTTAAGGACTCTTGCCCAATTTTTTCAGGGTGGGGGATTGAGGCTACACCGACTTCAAGCACGGCTGGATGATCTTTGATGACCTTTTCCACGATATTTGGATAGACATTAAATCCGCCGATGAGCGCCATATCCTTTTTGCGATCAACAATATGGAAATAGCCGTCCGCATCCATAAAGGCGATGTCGCCTGTGAATAACCAGATTTTGCCGTTTTGCTCGCGCAGAGTATTCGCGGTTTCAGTGGGCAGCTTGTGATAGCCGATCATCATATTGGGCGCATGAATAATCATCTCGCCGGGTTCACCAATGGGCATATCCGTTACACCGTCATCTAAGCTGACGATGCGACAATCTACGTCCGGCAGCGGCAGACCGATTGAACCCACGCGATTTTCCCCATAAACCGGATTGCTATGTGTGGCGACGGGCAGCTCACTCATACCAAATCCTTCAGAAATCATGCCGCTGCTTTTGGCTTCAAACTCGCGTTTGGTGGCGGGGGGCAAAGCTGCCGCACCGCTGGAATTGAACACAAAAGATTTTAGGCTTACTTCACCCGAAGCCACTCGTTGATGATTGTTAACCGCGTTGTAAAGCGCGGGAACCCCCAAAAATACATTGGGCTTATAAAAATGGATGACATCGACCACTTCATTAATGTCCCGTGCATTCGGAATCAGGACAATGCGTCCGCCGGAGGCAACGGCTTGCGTCAGCAGCGCGACCAAACCGTAGGCGTGGAACATGGGGATCGCGCCTAAGTAAATGGCATCGGTGGGCTTCATATCACCCAGCATTCCCTTGTCGATGCCCGTCCACGATTGCAACTGGGTCGTATTGCTGACCAATGCGCGATGGGTGGACATCGCGCCTTTAGACACCCCGGTTGTCCCGCCTGTATATTGAAACAACGCGACATCATCCGCGCCGACCTGTACATTGGGCTTCCGCCCTGTGTTTTGCTTGAGTACGTCTTGAAACCACAAATCGCCAGCCGCTAGTTCAACGCGATGCCCATCTTTTTTCTCTTTAGCGAGCGTAAACAGGAGTTTTGCGGCGGGCGGCATATATTCTTTGATATTCGCAACAATAATGGTTTTGGCTTTTGTACCGGATTGAATTTGCTTGAGGGTGTTATAAAACAGGCTTAAGGTGATGACGATTTCCGCGTCGCAGTCGTCAATTTGATACTGCATTTTGGCGGGCGGATAGGTGGGATTAGTCGCGGCGACGACACCGCCAGCCTTCAAAATGCCGTAATAACTAATGGCGAAGGCTGTGCAATTGGGCATGATAAGCCCCACACGATCGCCTTTTTTGAGTCCGAAATCAACGAGGGCGGCTGCCAGCGCATCAGAAAAGCTATTGAGCTGTGCGTAAGTCATAGTGCTGCTTTGCCGCCCTAGAATGGGCAGTTTTGCCGTTGTAATCAAGACGGGATGATTGGGATACTTTTTGGCAGTACGTCCCAGATAATCGTGCATGGCATGTTCAGGATAGGGTAGCAGGCTTTTGGGGACGTGGGGGTCGTAATGGTTTGTCCAAGGGCGGTCAGCATAAGTGGTCATTTGTGATTTTCTCAAAAAATAAATACACGGATAGTTAATTCTTTAAGGGGAGTTTGGCAAATTTCAGCATGATTTGCCAAACTCTTGATACAACTAGAGTCTATTTAGCGACTGTTTTTTCGTGCGCGTCGAGTTCCATTTGGATGAGTTCGCGGCGCAGAGTCTTTCCGACGACGGTTTTAGGCAGTTCTTTGATAAATGCGACTCGGCGCGGCACTTCATACGGCGCGAGATATGTTTCGCAGTGTGCGATGAGTTCGGCTTCGGTTGCGGTTTTATCGGGTTGCAGCACGACCCATGCTTTGAGCGCTTCTTGTCCAATTTTTTCTGGATGCGGAACAGCCGCCACCCCGACTTCTAAAACGGCGGGATGATCTTTGATGATTTTTTCGACATTGTTGGGATAAACATTAAAGCCGCCGATCAGTGCCATATCTTTCTTGCGATCTACGATGTAGAAGTAGCCATCGTCATCCATACGGGCGATGTCGCCTGTAAACAGCCACAACTTCCCGTCGAGTTCACGCAGCGTATTGTTGGTTTCGGTGGGCATCTTATAATACCCCTTCATCAACTGCGGGCCAGTGATAATGAGTTCGCCGATCTCGCCAGCGGGGACATCCGTCACGCCATCATCAAGGCTGACGATACGCACATCTGTGTCGGGTATGGGAATCCCAATTGATCCAGTGCGATTTTCGCCGTGCAGCGGATTAACATGCGTTGCGGTGGGCGCTTCGCTCATCCCGAACCCTTCCAGCAGAATGCCGCCGCTTAAACGCTCGAACTCGGCTTTGGTCGAGGGTGGCAGCGGCGCGGAACCGCTCAAACAGGCGCGGATGGAACGCAGGCTGATCTTGCCGGAAAGGACATCAGGATGATTGTTGAGGGCGTTATAAAGGGCGGGAACCCCATGAAACAGGGTTGGCTTGAATTTATCGATCACGCCCAAGACATCATCTATATCACGGGGATTGGGTACGAGGACGATCTTCGACCCCAGATAAATGGCTTCGCTCAATACAGCGACCATGCCGAAAACATGAAACATTGGGATCGCGCCGAGGAAAATTTCCTGATCGCCGGGGATACCATCCACCGCAAGACAGGCTTTTTGCTGGAGTGTGTTGGCAACTAAGGCGCGATGAGTCGCCATCGCCGCTTTAGAAACGCCTGTCGTGCCGCCTGTATATTGAAATAGCGCCAGATCATCCGGCTTCACATCGACATTAGGCTTGCGTCCAGCGTTGCGTGCCAGCACATCTTGAAACCAATAATCGCCCGACCCTAAACTTTCGACAAAATGCCCATCTTTTTTCTCACGGGCAATCGTAAACAACAACTTCGCAACCGGCGACAGATATTCTTTGATATTGGCGACAATCACATGCTGTACTTTGGTCTTGGGCTGGATTTGCTTGACGGTCTTATAAAACAGACTCATGCAAATTACGATTTTCGCGTCGCAGTCGTCAATCTGATATTGCATTTTGTCCGGCGGGTAGGTCGGATTGGTGGCTGCGACGATGCCGCCAGCTTTGAGGATAGCATAAAACGCGATTACAAACGCCACGCTGTTAGGCATCACGAGCGCGACTGCTTCGCCTTTTTGCAGCCCGATTTCGACCAATCCTGCCGCCAGCGCATCCGACAGCTTATCGAGTTCGCCATACGTGAGGTTCGCGGCTTGCCGCCCCAAAACGGGCAGTTTGGCGCTGGTGATAAGCGCGACATTATTGGGCGCTTTTTGGGCGCTTTGTCGTAGGAAGTCATACAAGGGAGTTTCGGGATAGGTGAGGTTTGCAGATACCCCTTTGTCATAACGTTTTATCCAAGGTCTTTCAGCATAGGTAACCATTAAATTACTCCATAAATTTAAGAAAAACGAATTCTTATTCGATTTTATTTGGAGTATAAACAATCCTTAAAGTATGGTCAAACAAAATCACCTTTTAAGATGATGTTTTGCATGACTATTGTATCAATCGACAAGTTTATGTTGATCTGAACCATCTCTGTGCATAATCCAAATCGTGAAATATCCATCATGATCTGACTGAAAAACGATACTTTGTCCATCGGGCGAAAAATTCGGTAAGGCATCATTGGATGTATCACAGCGCGTTAAATTATCTAATGTATTAAGATTGAAATCAAAATAAAAAATATCGGTTCCCGAATTGCATATCGCTTGAAACAACACGCCATCCGATTGTGGAGACCAGATTAGATTCTCGATACCATAGCTGGTAGTTTCAGAAACAGCGATAATTCTTGCTTCCTCAACATCAAGAATTTGTATCTTATTCTCGTAATAGTTCGTTTCATTTTGAATATTGAATGCAATTAAGTTTCCATCAGGAGACCATTTGTAGGATATAATGTCTTCCTCAAAAAGAGAACTAATTTCTCTTGTATTAATATTCACTACCCGCAAGACAGCAGAGGCTTCTTCCGAGAAATCTAAGAAGCTCACTTGATTACCTGTCGGCGACCATTGTGGATCGCCCAAAAAAGTCTCCATATCGGTTATTTGTGTAGCGGTTATCTGAGGCTCAAGGGATACCATCCATACCTCAATATAGCTTTGATGCGCCCTGCCTAAAAATGTCAATGCTGTGCCATCGGGCGACCATTCAGCTTGACAGGCTTCAAGATCAATACCAGCGAAAAGGTCTCGTGTAGTTCTGTTACCAATGAATACTTGTAGGAGATGGTCAGAACCGCCAACATCAGAGCAAAATACAATCGAAGCCCCATCTGGAGACCACCTAGGAAAGATTTCTATACTATTGTCGTAATCGGGGGTCAAATTTTCTTGCTGGCTTCCATCACTATTCATTAACCAAATATCGTGCGTCCCATCTCTCGTTGACACAAAAGCGATTTGTGTCCCTGTAGGAGACCAAATGGGGAAACCGTTATAATCTTCAACCGATTGTGAGCGCCCAATATAAGGTTGCGTTGATGCTCCGTAAATGAAAAGCAAAAATACGACGCTCATTTTCTTTACGAAAATTTTATTTTTTAGCATGATGCTATCTCTTTAAACTTATCTTGAATGTGAAGTTTGCTGTTGAACAATGTGTTTTATGATGTTCCCCATGCACGCCACGCTGGTGGGATACGGGCTACTTTTCCATCGTGCGTCGTACAGACATGGCGCGTCTGTCCTGTCACCAATGATTGCCCTGAGTTCGCATCCACAATTTCATAAGCAAACGTCAATGCGCGGCTTTGCATCTCGGCAATCCACGTCCGTACCGTAATGCGCTGCTCATAACGGGCGGGCTGAACATAACGGGCGTTCACTTCCGTGACCACGAGAAACAAACCGTCGCGCTCAAAATTGCTGTAAGGATTGCCGCGCTCACGGGCATAAGCACTGCGGCCTTCCTCAAAATAAACGATGTAATTGCTGTGATGGACAATGCCCATCGCGTCTGTTTCGGCATAACGGACGGTGAAAGTGGTCTCGGCGGTAAAACGATCTGTGGACGGCAAGGGCGAGAATCTCCATTGGTTTGATTCAATTAAGGATACCCGTCACGTCCAAAGGCGGCAAGGCGGCACTTGGCGATGGCGATGGCGATGGGGCGGTTTACACTAGCGCCATAAAATTTTTGAGTGGAGTAACGGTGTGATGAAGCAATTTGCTTTAGCTTTTGTGGTTTTACTGATGTCGATCATGATCGTAAGTGGGATTTCGCTGGCGCAGGACGGGGATGGCGACACCCCAACAGGGACAATTGTAGATGTGCTGCAAACCTTGAGCGTTCCTCAATTCGGCGCGGAACCCAATGATCTTTACCCGGATATTGTCCAATCGCGCACTGCAGACGGCGGATTTGTGCTGGGTGATCCTGATGCGCCGCTGGTGGTCGTAGAATTTGCCGACTTTATGTGTCCGCATTGTCAGGAATATGAAGAGACGATGGATCAATTTATTGATGAATTCGTGCGGACGGGGCAAGCACGGTTGGAATATCGCTTTTTCCCGATTGTGAGCCAAGTGTACTCGCCGCTGACCTCACAGGTGGCGGAATGTGCCGGAGATGAGGGGATGTTTTGGGCGGCGCGGAGTCTTTTGTTCAGTTTGGCGCAGCAGCAGGAAGTAACGCCCGAAATTTCGCAGTTGGTGGCAGATCGACTCGGCCTTGATGCGGAATCGCTGGCAGATTGCGTGACGAGAGCGCAGCAATTTGTGACCGATATGCAGTTGGGTGATGCGCTCGGTGTGAACGGCACACCCGCGATTATGGTGCGCGTGGGGGAGTCTGATCCGCAGTGGAGTGTACGCGGCGAAGTGTTTGATCGCGGCGGATTACCCTACGAAATGCTGGCGTTGATCGCTCAGTCCGTGAATGAGCAAAATTCGGGCGGCTGAAAATGATAATATCAAGGGCGCGACCTATCGTTTTCGCAGGATGATCGCGCCTTTTTCATTATCGACCACTTCGACCACATCCAGCGCGTAATCTGCCAACCACTGCGCGACCATTGCGTGTTCGTCGGGACGCATAAAATCATCAACGATGATAATCGCGCCCTGTGCCAGCCGATCAAACAGCATGGGCAGCGCGGGGTAGCGGGAACGTTTTTGTAACCCTTCTGGCGGGCCATCCACGACGAGCAAATCAATCGACCTGATTTTGGGGATATGGGTCACATCGTACCACTGCCATGCGCCTTCTTTGAGCGCCACAGAAGTCAGTGGTGTGTGGACGACGCTGGCATACTCCGCTAAACCGTGCGCTTCCACCCGTGCTGTTGAGATAGCGGCAAAGCCCGCTTCATGCTCCAGCGAGATCAATTTTCCAGTGCCGAGCGATTTCAACAAATGTCCAGAAACGAGCGTCGAAACCCCACTGCCCAATTCTAAAATCATCTCTGGGCGGTGCTGCTGAATCTGTGCGGCGATGATCGTCAACAAATCCGGCGATGCCGCCCAAAGCCGCATTGCCGGAATCGGTTGCGGCAGTTCAACCGCATTGTAAAGCGCGAACAAAGCTTCGACTTGCTTGTAATGATGAAAGTTTTCGATCTGCATTTTGTGGTAAAGATGCAGTTGGAGGGCAATCACAAGTCCGCCCAACGCGATGAGCGACCAAATCAGCGCACTCTCACCAAACTGCGCCCAAGCAATGAGTGAGAGCAGCGCCCATATTAGTCCTATGCGTATGACATACTGGCGCAGGGCAAAAAATTTGGGGTCATTCGCTTCAATGTGATTCGCGTGTCTCATCATTTTTTGTGTCGTGCCTCAAGCGTGGTATTGATGTCGTCTAAGCTGATGCCAAGCTGCGCCATCAAGACCAGAGTGTGATAAAACAAATCAGATAATTCGCCGATTTGCGCTTCCCGCCCCTGACTCAGCGCCGCGACGACGACTTCAACCGCCTCTTCGCCGACTTTTTGCGTAATGCGGATAACGCCTTCATCCAACAGCTTATTGGTGTAGCTGCCCGGCTGCGGATTGGCCTGACGGTCACGAATCAGATTTTCAAGATACGGCAGCATATCGGTCATGAATTAAGCCTTAGCATGTAGGTAAAGTGATTGAGGGTTAGACCTGTGGCTCAATCTTGGTAAATTCAGTTAAAGTGCGATAAAAGCACGATATTGCTCCGGTATGGCAGGCCGGGCCAGCAGGATCAACCAGAATCAGTAAGGTATCTTCGTCGCAATCGACGTAAATTTCGCGTACAGTTTGGATATTGCCGGAAGTCGCCCCTTTATGCCAGAGTTCGCTGCGACTGCGACTCCAAAACACCGTTTCGCCAAGCTCAAGTGTTATCCGCAGCGATTCGGCATTCATATACGCCATCATCAATACTTGCCGCGTGTTGGCATCTTGGACAATAGCCGGAATAAGCCCTTGAGCATCCCAGTTGATCGTCGTGAGGAGGGGATTATTCATCTCCGATGGTCTCCCATCCAGTCAGGCGCATTGGGACACCGCGTTCCGCCAAATACTTTTTCAAGTCACCAATGCGGATTTCGTTATAATGAAAAAGTGTCGCGGCTAAGGCGGCATCCGCGCCAACCGTCGTAAGCGCATCGTAAAAATGCGACATCGCCCCTGCACCGCCGGAAGCAATCACTGGGATGTTGACGGCTTGCGCGATGGTTTCGGTCAGTTCAAGATCATAACCGGATTTCGTGCCGTCACGATCCATACTCGTGAGCAAAATTTCGCCCGCGCCGCGATCTTCCACTTCTTTCGCCCAAGCGACGGCTTCTTTATCCGTTGGTATGCGCCCGCCATTGATATGGACGACCCAGCGCCCATCAACATACTTGGGATCAATGGCGACGACGATACACTGGCTGCCGAATCCCCACGCGCCTTCCGTAATCAACGCTGGGTTGCGAATCGCCGCGCTGTTGATGCTGATTTTATCCGCACCTGCCAGTAGGGTCGTGCGAATATCGTCAATCGTGCGGATGCCGCCACCGACGCAAAAGGGGATAAAGATGCTGTCCGCGATATGGCGCACCATATCAAGCATGGTGCTGCGATTTTCATGACTGGCGGTGATGTCCAGGAAGACAAGTTCGTCCGCCCCCTCACGATCATAGACTTTCGCTTGCTCAACAGGATCGCCAGCATCGCGCAAATTTACGAAGTTTACGCCTTTGACGACACGTCCATCTTTAACATCTAAACAAGGGATAATACGTTTAGCGAGCATTGCGACTCTCCGCTGCTAAAAGGGCTTCAGCTAAGGTTAACCGTCCCTCATATAAGGCCATGCCGATAATCGCGCCTGCCACAACTTGGCTCCGCGCCAGTTGATGGATTTCTTCCATGCTGCTCACGCCGCCGGACGCGATAATCTTTAAGCCTGTATCGCGCCCCAGTTTGATTGTCTCAGACACATTTGCACCGATGAGACTGCCATCACGGTGAATATCGGTATAGAGCGCATGGATGACTCCCATTTCTGCGACCTGTCGTCCATAATCCAGCGGTGTAAGCTCGGATTTTTGCTGCCAGCCATGTGTGGTAATTTTGCCATCGCGTGCGTCAAGCGCCACACAAATCGCTTCTGCCCCGTAAAGTTTTATTGCTTCCGTAATGGCTTCTGGTTGTTCTACCGCAATCGTCCCTAACACAACCCGTGATGCCCCTTGCTTTAGGGCATGACCAATGTCTTGCATCGTCCGCAACCCGCCGCCGAACTGAATTTTGATACCCAGTTTAGCGGCTTTCTCTAAAATACTGCCGTTATCATTTGCTGCGGCAAACGCGCCATCAAGATTCACCATGTGCAGCCATTCCGCACCTTCATCCATCCATTTTTGGGCGATAGCCAGTGGATCATCACTGAATATTGTCTGGCGGTCTGGATCGCCCTCTTTTAAACGGACAACCTTGCCACCGCGCAAGTCGATTGCAGGATAGATAATCATTACGAATCCTCAATTACAATTTCAGAAAATTGCTCAAGATTTGTAAGCCGATACGCTGGCTTTTTTCTGGATGAAACTGCACCCCATAGATGTTATCACGCTGCACCGCCGCCGCAAACGGCAGACCGTAATCCACCGTTACAATCGTATCCTCGGCCTGTTCCGGCACACAATAATAACTGTGGACAAAATAAGCGTAGCTATCACCTTCGATATTGTCCATCAGTGGGCTTGGGCGTGCTGGCTGAAGCTGATTCCAGCCGATATGCGGGACTTTATAATTTTCAGCCGTCGGAAAACGTGCAACTTTCCCTTGCAACACCCCTAACCCGGCATGATCGCCCATTTCCTCACTGCGATCAAACAAGAATTGCATCCCCACGCAAATCCCTAAATACGGGGTTCCAGCGGCAAGCATCTGCTTGAGTGGTTTAACCAGATTTTGCTTTTCGAGTTGTTCCATCCCGGCAGCGAATGCGCCGACACCGGGCAGGATAATCTTTTGTGCGCCTTGAAGTTCATGGGCATGATGGACAACACGCATACTTTCTACACCGAGATAATTGAGTGCGTGCAGCACACTCCGCAGATTTCCTGCGCCATAATCAATAACGGCTAACACAAGTTCTCCACGCCTCCTTAAAAACAAAAAACCCCGCGTCGGCGGGGTTTGGGCTTGCGTAACATAAATAAATGCGACGGGCTAAACCAACACCGAGAAGTTTGTATGTTGTTGGTGGTGATGGTGCTGTTGAGTCAAGATGCCGCCTCACTTTAGATGATGAGGAGAGTATACCCATAAGCTGAAATAATTGTCAATATTCTATGCCTACATGGGATGCGCTACAATAGCCCGAATATCTTTTTGACGAAAAGGGCGTTTTGTCCAATGAATTCCCTCATTGCCCTCATTACTGATTTTGGCACGGATGATATTTATACGGGTGTGATGAAAGGCGTGATCTATGGCGTTCACCCACAGGTACGCATCGTCAATATCACCCATGCTATCGAACCGCAGAATGTGCGGCAGGCGGCTTTTGCCCTGCTGAATGCTTATAAATACTTTCCGGCGGGAACCATTTTTTTGGTGGTGGTTGATCCCGGTGTCGGGAGTACCCGCAGACCGCTTGCCGTTCAAGCAGGCGATTACTTTTTTGTCGGGCCCGATAACGGTGTGTTGAGCTATGCGCTGGCGCAAATCGGTGCTTATCAAATTGTGGAACTCAATCAAGCGGCTTTTCATTTACCGGATGTGAGCAATACCTTTCATGGGCGGGATATTTTCGCGCCTGTTGCGGCTCATCTCGCTTCTGGCGTTGCGCTGGAAAAAGTCGGGTCGCCGTTAGAAAGTATGCTGACGCTGCCATCGCCGGAAATTTCCGTGAGCGGACGGCGTGTTATCGGCGAAGTGGTTGATATTGATCGTTTTGGAAATGTGCTAACGAGTATTGGACATTTACGTTGGGTTACGCCTAATGAACGTTTGACGCTCTCACCCGCATTCGGCGATCATGAAAACGCCACCGTTCCGATACGGGCGACGGATGCTATCGTGACCGTTCATGGCGAGGAGATTACGGGCATTAACACCGCCTACAGCGAAGCGCCACGCGGTTATCTTCTGTCACTTGTGGGCAGCACAGGTTATCTGGAAATTGCCATGAATCAGGGTAACGCGGCACAACGCCTAGATGTTGCTGTTGGAGATCGCGTGGAGTTACAGATCGGAGATGTGAATGCAGCAATTCGTCATTGAAGGTGGACATCCGCTGAACGGGGAAGTGACCCCAGGCGGGAACAAAAACGCGATTTTAAAAATGCTTCCGGCGTGTATGCTGACAGAAGAAGCGGTCATATTACGTAACGTCCCCGAAATTGCCGATGTTGATGTCACCATCGAAATTATGCGGATGTTGGGCGCAAAAATTGACTGGATTGCGCCGAAAACCCTTCAGGTTGAAGCAGCAGATATTCACTCAGCCGCGCTGGATCGGACTTTGGCGCAAAAAATCCGTGCGAGTTTCGTCTTTGCGGGTGCGATGCTGGGCCGCTGTGGATGGGTCGAACTACCTGCGCCCGGTGGCGATTTGATTGGTGAGCGACGTGTCGATACGCACGTCAACGCTTTTAAGAAGATGGGTGTAAAGATCAGCTTTGATCGTGGCATGTTCCACATGCAGGCAACAGAACTGCGCGGCGCGGATATTCTGCTACAAGAGGCCAGTGTGACGGCGACAGAAAATGTGCTGATGGCGGCAGTTTTGGCAAAAGGGACGACTATTATTCGCAATGCCGCCAGCGAACCCCATATCCAAGATTTATGCACGATGCTCAATACGCTCGGCGCGAAGATTGAGGGCGTTGGCTCTAATCGGCTTGTGATTGATGGTGTGGAAAGGCTGCATGGCGGGGAAGCACGAGTCGGCGCGGATTTTATGGAAGTCGGGAGTTTTATTGGCGCGGCGGTGGTGACAGGCGGCGAAATACGCATTAAAGAGGCCGATCCGCAGCATCTCGATATGGTAGCGCTGGTATTTGAGCGTTTAGGGGTAACGTGGCAAGTCGAGGGGAATGATATATTTGTTCCTTCCAACCAATCGCTGACGATTCAATCTGATCTTGGTGAGCGCATCCCGATTATAAAAGCGCAGCCCTGGCCTGCTTTCCCGCCAGACTTAATGAGCATCGCGCTGATGATCGCCACACAGAGCGCCGGAGCCGTGATGTTCCACGATTGGATGTATGAGAGCCGCTTTTTCTTTACTGATAAACTGGTACAGATGGGCGCACGGGTGACGCTGCTTGACCCGCATCGGGTGCTTGTGCAGGGGCCGACGGCTCTCAAAGGCTCACTTTACATCACAAGCCCTGATATTCGCGCCGGAATGGCGCTGGTTTTGGCGGCGTTGGCGGCGAAGGGCGAAAGCCGTATTTCTAATATCGGGCAGATTGATCGCGGCTATGAGCGTGTTGAAGAAAAACTGACCGCACTTGGCGCACATATTCGGCGCATGTCCATCGAGACGACGAAGATCGATCAGGTGAAAATGGAAATGCTGACCAATCAACGGGAAAGTTAATTTATGGAGGTTGATCTTCACCTTATTCGGGAAGTTGTTCGAAATGGAAATTACCAATACGCTGAACATGCCGTTAAACGAATGACTGAACGTTTCATCAGTCGATTAGATGTTGAGCAGGCTGTAAGTCAAGGCGAGATAATTGAGGATTACCCTAACGATAAATACGGCCCAAGCTGCTTGGTAGTCGGCAAGACAGATTCGGGGAAAATGCTTCATGTGCAAATCAGTTATCCTGATAAAACTAAAGTCATCACGGCTTATGAACCGAAAGAAGATGAATGGATTGATGGGCGAGTGAGGAAACAAAAAGATGAATGACGTTGTATGCAATGTATGTCAGGGCAAAGTCGAGCGTCGGCTTGTGACCTATTCTCAATTCTTTGAGGGCAGGTTTGTGCTTATCGAAAATGTCCCTGCATCGGTCTGTGAACAGTGTGGCGAAGTTTATTATGATCCTGAAATTGTGGATCGTATTCAACACATTGTATGGTCTGGGGGCGAACCAGTTCGTATAGTAGAAACACCCGTTTATGATTTACAGCTAGAGTAAGCGAGACGGATGCGCCTCATCACCGAACCTTATAACGATCAAACTGCTCATTGGCCTACATCGGGACGACATATTCTTTCACAATATGACGAAAATAGGTTTGTCGTCTATCAAGCCTATAAGCCTCAAATCGGGCATTTCGCGGCACGACATGGGCATTTCGGCTCGGAGGCGTTTTCGTTAAATCGTATGACGTGGGTGAAGCCAAATTTTTTGTGGATGATGCACCGCTGCGGCTGGGCGACCAAAGAAAATCAAGAGGTCATTCTGGCGATTTGGCTAGATCGCGCTGGATTTGACGCGATCTTAAAGAAGGCCGTCTTGAGCAGTTATGACCGGGACATCTATGAAAGCGAAGCCGCTTGGAAACGGGCGTTAAGTGCTTCGGCAGTGCGTGTTCAGTGGGACCCCGATTATTCGCCTGTAGATGGAAAATTAGAGCGTCGGGCGCTTCAAATTGGATTAGGCGGAAAAGCCGCCGCGCATTACGCACAGGGCGGGTGGATTACCCACATTGAGGATATTACCGATTTTGTACATGAGCAGCATAAAAATGCTGTGCGTCCGTATGTCAATTTGATTCTGCCGCGTGAGCGTCCGTATGTTATTGAGGATGTGGCGACGATAAAAAATTTAGGGATGAGCGACCCTTAACGTGAGTAGTTCAAATGGTCATCACTCTATTTCTAACGTCTCGTCGATTTCGTCATTGATGCCGCTGGATAGGATGGCAAGATAGCGACGCGGATTAAAATGTGCGGGGATGTCGTACAAGGTGCGTAACAATCGCGCACGGACAATGCGCCGGATGCGAAGCGGTTGGACGTTTTGCGAAAGTGAGTCGTAGCCAATCGCAAAAATGCTGCCCATCGGGGTAATCTCGATAAAATAGGTAGCGAATTCTCTGGAGACGGCTTCTTGTCCAGACGAAGCACTGTACCAAACCTCCACCATGCGACGTTCCGCCCAAGCACGGGTCATCGTTTCCAGGACAGTGATAAAGTTGCGATCAACCGTATCATTTCTCAGTGTTTCTGCGAAAAAATGGATATGCCGTGAAGGTAAATCGGGCAGCACGACACCGAGTTTTTTTAAGGCGGAAACCAAATAAGGATTCTGCTTCTCGGTATGATAAGAAAGGGTGCGAATTGCCATAAATAATGCCATAGCTTCATTTAGATTAAGCCGAACTGTGACTAAATACTCCTCTAGGTTGATAAAGAAACGCCCATCTTTTTGATAAACAGGGAGGCCGATATTGGTCAAAACCGCCAAATCGCGGTAAATCGTGCGCCGATCTACGCCGCAGGCATGGGCGATTTCTACCACGCGCAGACCGGTAGGCGCATCAAACAGCATTCGCTCAATGAAGGTCAAACGTTCTGTTCTGTCGATGAGTTTTGTCTTCATCTTACGCCCCCAATCAGGCATTTTGGTCAGTATAGCAGCGTTCCCAAAAACGCGCTGATGTGAGGGTTTGCTAAAATTTATGTAAAACATAGGCTGTTACCGCTATAATCCGAAAGGAGCTTGTAATCAATTTAGCGTACATTCGAGTTTCTAGTTAATCAGTCAGGACAGGTCATATGACCGACATTACATCCGCATTTATGAGTGCGAGCCTCGGACGATATGAAGTGCGTGAGCGCTTAGGCACAGGCGGGATGGCGCGAGTCTTTAAAGGGTATGATACGAACCTTGATCGTGTCGTTGCCATCAAGATTTTGCACGAGCATCTCGCCGATGAACCGACCTTTAAAGAGCGTTTCGAGCGCGAGGCTAAACTTGTAGGCAGCTTAAATCATCCTTATATCGTACAAATGTATGATTACAATACAATCTATCGCGGTGGGCAGAGCATCTACTACATGGTGATGTCTTACCTGCCCGGGCCGACACTGCGGGAAGTGATGAGCGAGATTTCCACAAAGGACGAACATTTCAGTCATGAACGTGTTCTCCACATCACACTCATTCTGCTAGAAGCACTCGGTTACGCCCATGATCGCGGTATGATTCATCGGGATGTGAAGCCTGCCAATATCCTGATGAATGAACGGAATGAACCCGTCCTAACGGATTTTGGCATCGCACGGCTTGTTCAAGGCAGCAGCCTCACACAAGAAGGGCTGACCGTCGGCACACCCGCTTATATGTCACCGGAGCAGGCAACCGGTGAAATGGTCGATGGGCGCACGGATTTATACGCGCTGGGCATCATCCTTTACGAAATGCTGGCTGGCAAACCTCCATTTGAAGACGACGGCAGTATATCCGTTTTGCTTAAACATCTGAATGAACCCGTACCCTCACTTTCTAAGTTTACACGCGTTGATAATCCTTATTTTGACACCGTGATTTATAAAGCGCTGGCGAAAAGACGTGAAGATCGCTATCAAACTGCCCAAGACTTCGCCGAAGATTTAAAGCTGGCTTTTGCGGGTCAAATGCCCAATATCGGCGAATTCACGCCCCTGAATACCCAAGCCGTTGCAGCGCCTAGCAGCCCCAAAATAGCGGCGATTGCACCCCAACCGATAACCCAGTCGCAGGTGCCTACGCGTTCACCATTGGTCATTTTGGCAATTGGTATGGGCATTATTATGCTGATGTTGTTCGCGGCGCTGATGATGCAGCAGCAGGATAATGATAGCGCAAATGCGTTGGCAGAGTCGGTTGAGGGGATGACAGGCGACAGCATGACGGATAAGCTGTTTTTTGCCAGTCAGTTTTCTGCGGGTGAACCCTTTCTTGCGGGTTGGCCTCAAGATGAAATGAACGGGTTAAGCCGCGAGGTAACAGCCGATGGCTTTTACCGTATTGACAGCCAAATTTCAGATCGCGCTGTAGCTACGATTTTTCAGCAAGCGGGTAATTATGACGATTTAGCCATTCAGATGCGTGCGGTACTTGACTCGGAAAGTGCCGCAGCTAGCGGTTATGGCATTATTTTCAATTATGTCGATAACGACAATTACAATGTCTTCGCTGTTGATGGATTAGGGCGGTTTAGCATTTGGGTACGGGCGGCAGGTCTGTGGCGTGAACTGAGAGGGGAAAACGAACAGTGGAGTTCCAATCCAGCCATTAACCCTGCGGGTGAGATGAACACCCTTACAGTTTCGGTCATGGGCAATCAGCTTACCGGAATGGTTAATGGCGAAACGGTGATAACATTGATGGATACTACTATCGAGGCGGGCGGCATTGGGATTTATATCGCAACCCCGCCTGATGGCAGTGCTGATGTGCTGATAGATATGGTACAAACGATGGACGCGCTCCCCTCACTGGCAGACTCGATGACGGGCAGCGAGCCGGGCAGTGAGCTGGATAATCAACCAGAATCCACGCCAGAAACGACCAATAATTAACCCAAACGCGCCTGTAAAACAACCAAATAAAGCGGCACTAAACACGCCACAGCCATAAATGCCAAAACTGCTAGTGCAATCGTAACGCCATCCAGTGAAAACGGAACATCTTGTTCGCGTTCCGAAGTAAAAGGCTGGCGCGGCGCATACGGCCCACTGTCACCGGATTGCTGTGGGTAGCGCATGGCGCTGGGCGAGGCGGCGTTTTGCGGCTGAAACGGCTTTGAGTCCCCAGTTGGCGTTTGTGGAACAGGCGGACGACCATAATTCTGCTGCCCAGGCGCATTTGGTGCAGGATTATAGCGCTGGGTAGGCAGCGGTTCTTGCGGTGGCATCATAGAATTAGGCGGAACAGGCTGCCGATTGATGGGGGGCGGCGGCGGACTCATGGCGGGACGCGGCACAGTTGGCATCGATTGTGGCGGCGGCATTGGCGCAGACGCGGCTGAAGAAAGTGCTGAGGCTGCTGGACGGTCATCAACCGACGGCGTGGGCGATGTTGTCTCGCGTCCACGATCACGATACGCAATCAAAACATGCCCCAACTGATCTGCCATTCGATAGCGGTTGGTCGGCTCTTTGCTCATGACCTTCTGAATAATTTTTGCCAATCCATCCGGCACACCGGGATTGAATTCTGTGACCAATGGAATGCGATCACGGATGTGTGCCAAAGCCAATTCTTGTTGGTTTGCGCCCATGTAGGGCAAACGCCCCGTGAGCATCTCGAACATCACAATCCCGATAGCGTAAACGTCGGCGGCTGCCGTTGGTTTTTCGCCTTGAGCTTGCTCCGGCGCGAAGTAATGTGGGCTGCCCCAGACGACTTGTAACTTTTGTGTGGGTTGGGTGTCGCTTAAGGCTTGCGCGATACCAAAATCGGTGATTTTGATGATGTCATCTTTGGTCACGAGGACGTTTTGCGGCTTAATATCGGCATGGACGATCCCCGCTCGATGAGCAAAGCCTACGCCAGCACAGATGCTAATGGCATAATTCAAGGCACGTTCTACGCTTAGTGCGCCCTGTGCGCGGATAATCTTCTTTAAGTCCTGCCCATCGATAAATTCCATCACCATATAATGCGTTTGAGCATCATTCCCCACGTCATGCACGGTCACAATATTGGGGTGGGAGAGATTGGCGATGCTGCGTGCTTCGTTCTGAAAGCGGGCAATAAAAGTTGGGTCAGCGGTTAAACTAGGGCGTAAAATTTTGACGGCAACCGTCCGCCCTAGAGACATATCAACGGCTTTATAGATGACTGCCATACCCCCCGATCCCTGCTGAGAGATCAAACGGTAGCGATTATTGAGGATGGTTTCGCTGGACATAAAAAGATCAACTCCTCAGTGCTGTTGGAACTTTATTTTACATGGGTTCAAGGGCGAGTCAACGGGTCAAACAAGCGTTGGTATTCTTGTACTGCGCTTCTATCCGTCAAGCTGGCAATATAATCCGCCACAACACGATACACCGATGACTCGCTTAAAAGGGTTTGATATTCATCCGGTAATTGGCGCGGTTCGGCGATATAACTATCAAAAATCGCACTGATAAAGCGCTCTGCTCTTTTGCTCATCCGCATGATGGTATAATGATAGTACATTTGTTGATATAAAAAATTCTTTAGTGCGCGATTAAGCACGGCGAATTCATCACTATGGTTGACAATTTGGATGTGATGGTTTTGAACTTGTTGCGATGATTGGGGATTAAGTGCCTCTAAGTTTTTAAGTGTTTGAGTCAAAACATCGTCCACTTGCATCCCAATTTGTTCACGAATAAAACGATGACGTGTGATTTCATCCATCACACCGCCTTTCCATTCTAAACGCTCGCAGAGCTGTCTCCAGATTTCCAGTTGATTGAGTTCGTCGGGCGTAATCAAGCCAGCCTGTAAGCCGTCGTCGAGGTCATGAGCATTATAAGCCAATTCATCAGAGACGTTAGCGATCTGGGCTTCTAAACTGCCGAAAGGGGTGACTTCCAGATCAGCGAGTTTACTCATGTCATATTCGGTTTCGTGCTTGGCGATTCCTTCCAGCGTTTCGTAGGTCAGGTTAAGCCCGACCCACTGCGGATAGCGTCGTTCCAATTCAGTCACGACACGATAACTCTGATGATTGTGATTAAAACCACCGTACTCACTCATACAAGCATTTAGGATGCCTTCTCCGGCATGACCAAAGGGGGGATGGCCTAAATCATGCGCCAAACAAATCACTTCGACCAAATCTTCATTCACCGCTAAGGCACGGGCTAAAGTCCGCCCGATTTGGGCGACTTCCAGCGTATGGGTTAGGCGGGTGCGATAATAATCGCCTGTGTCGTTGACGAACACCTGCGTTTTATATTCTAAGCGCCGGAACGCTGCTGAATGTACCACCCGATCTCGATCACGTTGAAAGGCAGTGCGATATTTTGGCTCGCCTTCATGATGGCGGCGGCCTTTACTCTCACGGCTTAAAAGGGCATACGGCGCGAGTATTTGTGACTCAATTGTTTCCAAGTGTTGTCTTGTTACAAACATTATGTTGGCTCCTCCCGACTAGGCTATTGTAACTGTTTTAGCGTTTGCCTGCCGTGAGTGTGTTATAATGCACCACAAAGTAAGGTAAAAAACAGGCGTAAAAGCACGTTTTGAGGAAATTAACATGGATATAAACCAGGCCGCCCGCATGATTGAGTGGTTAGACGAAGAACGGCGGCGTGACAAATCCACCATTGCCACGCTAGAAGAACGGCTGGAGCAGCAGCAGAGTGTCATCGAGACGCTGCAAAAACGGTTCAATGGGCTTGAATCTGACCAAACAGTGATGAAGACCCAATTTGCACCAAGCGCACGCGAAAATGACCTTTTAGAGCAAGTGCGCCGTGAGATGCGCCAGTTAATCGAAAGCACAGAAGCCAAACGACTCACTTCCGAGCGCGAGGCTGAGCGACGCTCGCAACTGAATCAAGAACAAGTCTCTCGGCCTGTTAAAGAACTCACCGATAAAATTTCAAAAATTGAGCGACAAACGACGGAAATGCCCGTCTTACAACTAGAACGTGATCGGTTGGTTTCATCGTTAAATGCTTTACAGCAGCGCGTGGAAGACCTCGTAAAAAAAGCTGAAGAACCTGATCGCCGTCTGGCGTTTATCGAAGAACAACGTCGTCAGGATGCCCGCCGCATCTCTGAATTAGAGACGCAGCAGCCGGAGATGCAAAAGCAGGTGGATGGCATTCGCCCTAAAGTGACGCTCCTAGAAGATTTGGCTTTACGGATTGAACGCCGTGTACAAGAAGTACAAAACAGTGAGCGTGAACGCCGCGAACAAATTCAGCAGTTTATTGACCAGCAAAATCTTCTCTTCCAACAGCGTGACCAACAAATTGATAGTTTGGTAAAGCGCTTTGGCGATCAGGAAGGGGCGATGGAACGTAATCTTGAACGCTTCGAGACATGGGCAGAAGCCTATCGCCAGATGAAGCAGATCATTGGTGACTTTCAGCGCATCGGGGAACGTTTGGAACGGCGGATTAACGAAGTTGCCGAAATGCAGCGCTTGAGCGAGGAGCGTTTCCGTCAGGAATGGAACGACTGGCGCTCAGAAGATCAAAAGCGCTGGAAGCAGTTTACGCTCTCCAATGATGAAGTGTGGCGTGGGCATGATAAAGACTTTCAACGATTTGTTGAGCAGTTCAATGATCTGTCAGGCCGGATTAATCCGTTAAATGAAAGCCTTGAGCGTCTGTGGCAGCTCGAGCGTGACCGGGCGCTGCTTTATAAAGAACGCTATCAAGCCATGTTGAGCGAATATGATAAATCGGGTTTGCCGCCTTCGACCAAAACCACTGGGACGATGCCTGCTGTTCGCTTGGATAATGGCGGCAACGGGACGAATACGCCTTAATTTCGATGATTGACCATTTGTTTCAGGACTTTCGCTTACCTCACCCCCCGGCCCCTCTCCAATACTTGGAGAGGGGGAGAAAAACGCATCTTGAAGTCCCCTCTCCATGCAATGGGGAGGGGATTTAGGGGTGGGGTAAATGCGTGAGCGAAAGTCCTATGTTTAAATACAGGAGACTCGCCGAGTCTCCTGTATTTTTGTGAAGCCCCCGAACTTTCTGCTTGAAAAACGGGATGGCTTATCTTCTATTACTATTTACCTGTTAAGATGCTTCAGTTGCCTCTGGTGTCGCTTCTGGGGTCATTTCCGGCTCTGATGTGGGCGGAAGTGGTCTTTCGGGAGCTTCTGGTTCCGGTTTTTCAATCGAAGCGACGGCCTCAAATAAAGGGCGCGGCTGACCATCAGGTGCGATGAGGGCGGCATAGCAGGCTTCTGGGCGGCTGGGTAAACCTTGGCAGCCATTGAGGTTGTCTAGGATCATTGGCCCGACATAACCTAATCCTTGCCCAAGCTCAAAGGCACGCGGCACATACAACGCTTGTTCACTCAGGCTGGTATAGGTGTAGAAGACGTTATTGGCAGAAGGCGCATCGCCATCTTCGCTGGATCCCCATCCAAACTTTGTAACCCAAATCGGCGTTCCGCCATTACCACCGTCAATCATGATTTGGCGATAGGCTTCCAGATTATCCAAGAAGTAGAAACTTGCATCTTCAAAATGCGTTTCCACCCCAGTGGATTGATCGCAGCAGACAGCATCGGGCGGATTTGCCCAGCCGCCGGGATGAGCGCCAATCGCATCGGAAACCGTGCCTGCGCCATTAGCGAGGATGGTCGCCAGATAGATGCGATCATTAATGGCGTTAATGCCATCATTGAAGCCTGTGGGGGCAAGTCCGCCTGTGATGACCATCGCACTGCTATCAGCGGATTTAACCGCGTCGTAGGCTGCCGTCAAAAGTTCGACATAATCAATATCGCAGATGGTGGGGTTGCCGTTGGTATCACATCGCCAGTTACGGCGGAGGTTGGGTTCATCCCAGACTTCATACGCATCGACACGGTCCGCATAACGCGCTGCCAATGCGCCGACAAAAGTCCCATAATCTGCCAGATCATCAGGCGGGCCGTTTTCATCAACAGCGGTACGCGCCCATGTCGGCGAGTTTGTGACGGTCAGCAGAATATTAAATTCATCGGTATTGAGCGCATTTACGATGCCGTCTAGTTCGGCAAAGTTAATTTCGCCCTGAACTGGCTCTAACGCCCGCCAATCCACACGTACTTTGACCCAGTTTGCGCCGACTTCACCCAATTCTTGCCGAATTGCAGCAAGGTCTTGCCCGAAAGCGAAGGCTTCAATCCCGTAGGCGAAACCTGCATTTTCGATGATGGTTGATTCCGGTGCAGCCGCTGCATCTGTATTTGAGCCAGCCGTTGTTGGCGCACTTGTTCCAGCGGCTGGGATGGTCAAGCGCTGTCCGGTAAAAATAATGTTCTGGTTAGGAATATTATTGGCACGGATAAGCGCAGAAACTGTCGTGGAGAAGCGCGACGCAATACTCAGGAGCGTATCGCCTCGCTGTACCACATACGCTTCGCCGCTGGCTGGTGGGGTGGCGGTGGGTGGCACAGCGGTGGCAGTAGCGGTTGGGGTGGCTGCCCCAGTTGATGGAATATTTAAAACCTGCCCTGTAAAGATCAGATTCGGGTTGACGATGCCATTAGCTTCCGCCATAGCGCGGGTTGTCGTGCCAAACCGCAGCGCGATACGGAACAGATTGTCGCCGTAACGCACGGTATAGGTCTGCTGGGCTGCGCCAGCAGTTGCGGTTGGCGTGGCTTGGGCTGCGGCAGGGCGGGTCGCAGTCGGGTTTGAGGCGGGCTGCTGTGTTGTTTCAGCTTGCGGTTCGGCAGTCGCATCCGTCTGTGCCATCGCCGCGCTTACGAACAACAACATCAATATCACAGAGAGACTGAAGGCGACTATTCGGCTTGGTCGCATGGCGCTTTCTCCTTGAGTTGGCTGATTCTCGTTAATTTAGGTCGAACACCTTTAAGTAACAAAATCTTACACTGTTTGTCGGAGTCTTGCCAGCAGATTGCGGGTAACATGCTATAATTAACCTCAAGAATTGGATTTGTACGGTGAGGGCGCATGAAAAAAACCCAATTGGGTCTCTTGTTAATTGGGTTAGGATTTATCTTGGCGATTAGCGGTGGGTTGTATCTGGCTGCTTCCGATTTCGAGACCAGTGCATTTGCCTTGCGCGGCGTGATCGTATTTGGCGTGATCGTACCGCTAATTGCGGTGGGAATTTATTTTTACAGCAGGCCGCAGGCGGAAGAAGCCGAACCAGAATCGTTTGTGCGCCAGCAGCGCGAACTCATGGATACCCTTCGCAGCCATCATCAGATGACGTTTAGCGAGGCCGCGCAGCAGCTAGCGGTGAGCGAAGAAGCTGTGGTCGAAATGGTCAATCAACTCATTACACTGGAAATTTTTAACGGCGAGGTCGATTGGCAAAAGGGCATTCTTTATGCGGGGCAAACGCTCATCGATGACATCCCCAATGATTAGGGCGCGGCATTTGGCAGTATCGCTTAAAATAGAAGTTGGGTTTTTATACGTGAGGGAAAAATATGTCTGATTTATATGACCGGATTGTCCAAGAGCGTGGTTCGTTTGAGCGTTTGATCGCTCGTATTCCGGGCTTCAAAGGCTATCAAGATAAGCAGGCACGGCGTAATGCAGATCGGATGCTGCGTGATTACATTGTCGATCTGATTCAGCAGCGATTAGATCGCGTCATCAGAATTGAGCAGCTTATCATCAACAGCGGCGGCATGGCCTATATGTCGCGCACCCGCAATGTGAAAAGCAAAATCCAACAACTCAAGGATAAGATGGATTCTGCTTCCGCTGGCTATTCGGGGATGTGGGCGCAGTTGAAAATCGGCGCGGACGAGATGGAAACACTTTATGCGTTTGATGAAGCGCAAGTAAAGTCGGTTGAAGGTTTTGATGAGGCGTTAGACTCGATGGAGCAGTCCGCAGGCGATCAAGCCAAACTTGATGAGGCGATTGTGAATCTGGACACGTTAGTGGTCGAAGCGCTCAGCGCTTTTGCGCTACGTGATGATCTTATCAGTGGATTCGGCGCGTAAGCATTAGGTCAATCAGTCTACTTCGCTACTTTGTTTTGAATTTGAAGATTAAGGAGATCAGGCATGCCCCGTATTATTGATGTGATCGACCATACCAACGTTGCCGAAGATGAGCTGACGTATCGTGAGCCACAGCAGGGCAGCGGCGATTGGCGTATGGGTTCGCAAGTGATCGTTGGCGAAAGCCAAGCGGCTGTTTTTGTACGCGGCGGGCAAGCGTTGGATGTCTTGGGAACAGGCCGTCACACCCTGTCTGTCGCCAATATCCCGATTCTTTCGGGCTTAATTGGTTTAGCGACCAGCGGACGCACCCCGTTTACGGCTGATCTTTATTTCATCAACTTGCGGAATATGCCGCAAGTGGGTTGGGGGACGGTTAAGCCGATTTATCTTCGCGTGACCACCGGGCTAGGGATTGCTTTGTTACGCACACACGGGTTGATCGACATCAATATCGCTGACCCAATGGTTTTCCTGAAGAAATATGGTGTTAATCGCCCGATGACGCGGCTTGCGGACATCAAAGAACGCCTTCAGACCACACTTTTAGGCGAGATTAACAGCTTGCTTTTGAAGTCCGGCGCACAAAACCTCGTCGAGGCCAATGGCATTCTTGAGGAAATTGAAGGCGCGGCACTCGTGCAGGTTAATGAACGCTTTAAAGAGATGGGCTTACAGATTAATGCCTTTGAAGCGAATTCATTTGATACCGTCAATGTGCCGATTGAAGAACTGCGTGATATTGTCCCGCTCGAAGTGTGGATGGAAGTTTTGGAACGGCAAAAGCGCCTCGATATTGGCATGGCAGCCGCGCAAAATCAGGGTATGGGAGGTGCTTTGGCGGGGGCTGGCTTGGGACTAGGCGTTGGTCAACAGATCGGCGGGATGCTTAACCCGAACCAACAGGCACAGCCCTCGGCGGATGTATCTGCGTTGCAAAATCAGATGATGCAGCAGCAAATGATGATGAATCAAATGATGCAGCAGATGATGAACCAGAACAATCCGAATCAGCAGCAAGCACAGCCCGCCGCTGCGCCTGCAAATCCACAGACGAAGGCCGAAATTCAGGCTATGATCGACAGCTTAGACATGAAATTAGCCAGCGGCGAAATTACTGAGGCGATCTATAACAAACTCTCGTCTAAATGGCAGGAACGACTTGATAGTCTGGGGTAAGTTATTGACTTAACACGTGACGTTACGCAGACACTCAAATCACTGGACACTGGCAGTTCAAAACTGCCAGCTAAAGCGTTTGGAAACCCCTGAAGGGGTTAAGTAAAGATTCTTTAACCTCTTTAGAGGTTTCCAAATTGAGGGGTAGCTCTGGGAACCCAGAGCGGATAGCTGCGTAACATCAGTTAATACATAAAACGAAAGGGCGTAGTATCACACTACGCCCCCTACAAACCTGCAATTATCTGAGTATTTAAAGGCGCTGATTAAGCGCTTTTTTGTTTCATCTGACGCACCGAGATTTTGCCGGACTTGGTGATTTCATCGAAGCGGTCAATTTCTTCCGGGAGCAAGGTGGCGCGGCTGTCTTTGGGAATATCTTTCAGATAATCCTTGATATTCGGGAATAATTTGCTATCCGCAAAGAGGACAGGCACTTGAGACGATTTTATTTCTAATTTTGCGCGTGGATCCACGAAGATAATGAGGGGCTGAACAGGCGCATTGATCCCAAGTGACTGCATAATGCGTTGGATGTGCTCTGCTGCTTGCACTGCGTCTTGGGTGGGGTTGCCAATGCCGTCCAGCCGGAAAATGCTAAACAAACGACTCAATGGGCTGCGATGGGTCTTCCAGCGATCCCCCTCAACGGTATAAGACCCGTCCTGATAGCGCGTGATAATGGCAAACACCCCTTGTGGGACGATCAAGACATGACGTGCCGGGAAGTGATAGTAATTGTAAAGTACGCCTTTTTTGCCGATCCCTTTGAGTCCTGCTTCGATGATGGTCTCTGGACGCGGCATCCGTACCCATAGATTGGTCATGCGGATGGAAAAAAGGGTGCTGGTCATGCCGACGATCAAGACGATAGGCATCACAAGGAGATAAAGGGAATCGGAAAAATTCTCAAGTGCTTCAATCCCGAAGGCCTGTCCGTTGGCGATGAAGAAGCCGCCGATTAAGATGGTCATGCTGAAAAGAAACAGATAAGTGGCAATCTGTTTGTTGCGTTGTATCAGTTTCTCGTTAGTTTCGATACGCATGTTAACTCGCTATTGATTGGGTATAAAGTAAGCAATGGTGCCGGCATGGGTGACTTCAGCACAGATGAGATCATTAAAACGGACGGTGGGCAAAATTGTCCAGCGGCGCGGCGCACCAAAGGCCAAACCAAAGACTGCGCGATCTAAGACATCGCCGGTTGGACGGAAGCAGTGCGTAATCCTATAAGGGAGTGGGCGTGTGCCTGTTTCGAGGCCATACATCGAAATATCGTAACTGAAACCGCTGCGTGTGTACCCCTCTGGATTGGGTGGTGATAGATAATCGGGCAAGACATAACAGAAAACCCGCACGCTGTTGCGATAGGTCACGATGATGTCTTGCAGATCGACCAACACAATCGAGCAAGATGTGGTGGTATCGTACTGCACCAGCGGCGACAAATCCGGCGCAGTACCGACGACTTGGCGAATCGGTGGCGCGGCGGACGGCACAGAAATCACGACACCTGCACCACCTTGCTGGCCTGCTTCTGTGCGAAGGCTTGGCGCGGGTGAAGGGCCAGCAGGCGGGTTATCCACAATCAGTTCGATGTTGATCCGTGCTGCGCCACCCATGTTGATATTGACAGGCGCAGACCCATTGGATGGCCCCAAGACCGCTGCTGCGCCCAAATTATTGATGTCAAATGCGGCATTCGGCTGCCATGCCCAATAGGTTACGCCGCTGTTGCCAGAGCGATCTGCGCGAAATTGAAAATCGACAGGGAGATAAAACCCCGCCCACACAAAGGGTTGGGTGATCGTGAGTGGCTGCGGAAAGGTATAGGTATAAACACCCGCCGCCGAAATATCGACCTGCGCGAAGCCGAGAATTTGGGCATCGTTGGGCGAACCGCCATTCGCATCTTGATAGACCACGACATTTTCTGCCACACCAGCGGCGGCACTGGCGACATTGATGCTGACGCGATCAAGACGTGTAGGCAGCGTAATGCCCCGCGCAAGCAGATCAAACCGATTGACGACGACGGATGCTTCGCCAGAAATAAACCAACTCGTACTCCCAGAAGTGGTGTTGTTGGTTAAAACCACATTCCCTGCCTGAGCCGTTTGCGCGGTTCGTAGTGATAAGCCGAGCAGCAGCGCGATGCACCCGACCAAGAACGATTTCTTAAAAATGAACATTTGAGCCTCCTCGAAAAGCGACTATCCTATAACAATCGCCTATCGTGTATAATGCGTCCGATTTTAGGGTCAATCTGCCAGATGGTCAAGCAAATCGGTGAATCTCCTAAACTGCGTCCCGATGATGACTATTGTAATCATGGGCGATGAGGATTAAAAAGGTATTGGTAAAATGGAATTCGCTTTTCTTGGCTTTGTGATGCTGTTGGCGTTGGGGGCATGGTGGTCGATGGTGACTTTCCCCAAACAGCGCGATTTTCAAAAGCGCCAGCGCTTCGCCCGTTCTTTGGCGCAGGGTGATGAAGTAATTACGTATGGCGGAATTATCGGCAAGGTGATCGCAATCGAAGACGGTGTTGCTTCTGTCGAAATTGCTGATGGTATCGTCGTCCGAATGATTACTGCCGCGCTTATGCAGCCTTTCGACCCCGAAGAAATCGCCCGGAACGCAAGGGCAGGCTTAGAAGACGAGCCAGAGGCCATTCAAGAAACAGTTTAGTAGATAAGTGCAGTTCAGCGGGGCAAATCGCAGCCCCGCTTTTATGTTGTCAAGAAAGGTTTTCTATGCGGCGCAATCTTTTATGGTTCGTGTTTATTGTAGCCTTAACGGCTTTTTCAGTTTATATTGCTTTGCCTGATACGCCTAAACCGAATTTCTTAAAACGCGGTGGTAATGAAGTACGGTTGCAAGAATGCCAACAACAAGCAGCGGCAGACCCGACGGCGACGGTGGATTGTTCGCGCTTTGAGCCTGAACTAGAATTTAGCCAAGGGCTGGATTTGGTCGGTGGGCTGCGTGTGCTGTTGCAAGCGGAAGTGCCGACAGACACTTTTACCCGTGCCGATTTGCAGGAAACGGCGAACAGTGTGGGACGGCGCGTAAATTCACTCGGTTTAAGCGAAGCTACTGTGATTTTGCAAGGCGACAGCCGTATTTTGGTCGAACTGCCGGGTGTTACTGATCCGCAGCAAGCCATCGATACCATTCAGCAAACCGCGCTGCTGGAATTTGTTGATTTTGGCGGACTCGGAACTCAGGCACAATCACTTGTGGGGCGCAGTATCCTGACTGATCAGCAAGAAGAAAGTCAAGCGCAGCGTGAAGCTGCTGCTGCACAGGAAGGGGCGCAAAATCCAGAAGCGACTGCCGAACCTACCGTCAGCCAAGCTGAAGCGCCCCTCGTTAATCCCAATACAGGCCTGCCTTTTGATACGATTATGACGGGCGCAGGCTTACAGGCGGCGGTTGCGGAATTCACTGGACAGCAGTGGGTAATTAACTTTGAATTAACCTCCGAGGGAAGCGCAGTGTTCGGGCCCTTCACAGCGCAGCGCATCGGCGAGCCGTTAGCGATTGTGCTGGATGGTGTTGTGCTTTCTGCACCCAGAATTAATGCCCAATTGGATACGGGTGGCGTTATCGAGGGGCAATTTACCGAGCAGGAAGCCAAGCAGTTGGCGCTTCAACTCCGTGCGGGTTCGCTGCCTATTCCGCTGCGTGTAGAAAGTGCGGAGTCGGTTGGCGCAACGCTCGGTCAAGAATCGGTTCAACTGAGTGTTCGTGCAGGTATCGTCGGCATTATCGTTGTACTGGCCTTTATGCTCATCTACTATCGCGTCCCCGGCATCGCGGCTGATCTGGCGCTTTTAGTGTTTGTCATACTCAACGTGGCCTTGTTTAAACTCATCCCGGTGACGTTAACATTACCTTCGATTGTTGGGTTTTTAATCTCGATTGGTACGGCGGTAGACGGTAATATTCTGATTTTTGAGCGCATTAAAGAAGAAATTCGTGGCGGGACACAGCTTGATACGGCGTTGATCGCCGGCTTTGACCGTGCTTGGACATCCATCCGCGATTCTAATCTCTCAACGATTATCATCTGCGGCGTGTTGTTCCTCTTTGGGCAAACGCCCGGTGCAAGTATCGTCAGCGGTTTCGCGGTGACATTGGCGCTAGGGTTGATCGTCAACCTCTTTACGGCAGTTCTGGTCACGCGCACATTCCTCTATTTATTGGTTGCTATTTTGCGGCGGCCCGTTACCGAGCGCAGTTGGCTGCTCGGCGTGAGCCAAGGAGCATAATCGATGTTTAATCTAGTGCAAAAACGGCGGTTCTTTTTTCTGTTTTCGGCTTCGATCATTGTCCCTGGCCTGCTTATCATGATCTACTCAACGATCACGACGGGTTCTCCCTTCCGCTTAAGCATTGATTTCGTCGGCGGCAGTATTTATGAAGTCAAATTTACGGCGGAAGGCGCAAACGAAGATAATATTCGCGCTGTGTTTGCTAATTTCGGCGAAGAGAATGTCATCGTACAAAGTTTGGGCGACGCAAATGAATATCGATGGTCGATACGCGGCGGTTTTGTAAGCCAACAGACCACCGAAGAAATCCTGAATGCGTTAGAGACCATCGCGCCCTTAGATCGCTCTAGTTTACGCATCGAGCAAGTCTCGGCGACGGTTGGGCGTGAAGTGGCGCAGGCCGCGTTCCTTGCGGTAATTGTCGCGTCCTTGATCGTGACCGGCTTTATCGTGATCGCCTTCAGACAGGTGCCAAAAGCAGCGCGTTACGGCGCGTGTGCGATTGCGGCGATGCTGCATGATGTGTTGGTGGTATGCGGCATCATGTCTTTGATGGGGCTGATCTTTGGATGGGAAATTGATGCACTTTTCCTGACGGCGCTGCTGACAGTAGTGGGGTATTCTGTTCAAGATACCATCGTGATGTTTGATCGTATCCGCGAAAATATCCCGAAACATATCGGTGAGCCTTATGAAGCAATCGTTAATCGCAGCATTTGGGAGACGATTCATCGTTCACTTGCAACACAGCTTAATGCCTTTTTTATCATGGCGGCAATCTTGTTGTTTGGTGGCGAGACGATCAAACAATTTATCGCGATCATGTTCATCGGCCTGATTAGCGGAACCTATTCGTCCATTTTTAATGCTGTCCCTTTGTTGGTCGCGTGGGAAAAAGGCGAAATCCCCTTCTTAAAGGGCGATGAATTTATCACCGCCAAGCCTGTAGAGGCTTAACTGAAGAACACCATGCGCGCCTTGATTTATGATGGGCAACTTCGGTTTGAACAATCTTCCCTCATCCCTACGCTAAAAGGGGACGAGGCGCTCCTCAAAATTCGCTCTGCCGGAATTTGTAATACCGATTTGGAACTCGTCGCGGGTTACATGGGTTTTTCTGGAATTTTAGGCCATGAGTTCGTGGGCGAAGTGCAGCAGGGTGACGATTCTTTGCTAGGACGGCGCGTCGTTGGGGAAATTAATGTCGCGGACGGCGAATGTGAATTTTGCAGGCGCGGCATCCCTAGCCAATGCAGCCATCGCACTACGGTTGGTATTGATCGTCATCCTGGAGCATTTGCCGACTATTTACAGCTTACAGCGCATAATCTTTACGTCGTGCCGGATACTGTGAGCGATGGTGCGGCTGTGTTTGTCGAGCCATTAGCGGCGGCGTTGCAAATTACGGAGGCCGTCCATGTCTCGCCGCGAGATCGCGTGATTATTCTCGGTGCAGGCAAGTTAGGAATGCTGGCGGCGCAGGTCTTAAAACTGACTGGCGCGGATGTGGCAGCAGTTGTCCGGCGGGAGAGGCAAGCACAATTGCTTTCAAGCTGGCATATTCCAGCCTATGAACGGCAAGAATTAGCGAATCGCAGCGCCGATGTCGTCATCGATTGTACGGGTAAGGCCGAGGGATTTGCTGATGCGCTGGCGCTCGTCAAGCCACGCGGCATAATTGTCCTCAAAAGCACCTATGTCGGACTGCCGCAGGCCGATTTAACCCGTGTGGCGGTGGACGAAATTCGTGTGGTCGGAAGTCGGTGCGGGCCATTTGCGGCTGCGCTGCGCCTTTTGGAGCGTGGCTTGATTGATGTCGAATCGCTCATCGAAGCCCGTTATCCGTTTGATGAGGCGCTGACCGCGGTGCAACATGCCGCACAAAAAGGGGCATTAAAAGTCATTTTGGATTTTTAAATTTGCAGAATGATAAAAAGGGCGTGACGCAAAGGCCACGCCCTTTTTAATTGTTCAGGGGCAGCGTGATAAAGAAGGTCGTGCCAACCCCTTCTTCGCTTTCAAGCCAGATTTTACCCCCATGTGCCTCAACAATGTGTTTGGTGATGACAAGACCAAGCCCTGTGCCTGTTTCACCCGCTGTCGATTGTGCGCGGAAAAATTTCTCGAACATCCGCTTCTGATTTTCTTTAGAGATGCCATACCCACTGTCGGCGACGGCAACCTGTACCATGGGCGTATTGTCGTCTTTTTCTACCTTGCAGTTGACTTTGATCGTGCCGTCTTTGCGATTGTATTTGATGGCATTCGTCATTAAGTTGAGAAGCACCTGCTTGAGCTTTCCACGATCTCCATTGACGATGTGTGAAGTGGGGTCGGTTGTGAACGCAATGCCTTTTTCTGTCGCCTGCGGCATCACAATTTGTGCACTTTCTGAAAGCAGTTTAGACAGCTCAAACGGTGACACATCCAAGCGCGTCCGCCCAGATTCCATCTGCGCCAGATCAAGAAAATCTGTTGTCAGCCGCATAAGACGATTGGTTTCTTCTTGCATGGTCGTAATCATATCTTCACGGCGTTCTGGGGGTAGGTCAGGTCGCATTAAAAGTGACGTACTGGCTTTAAGTGCCATCAACGGTGTGCGGAGTTCATGTACCATCTCTGCGATGAAGTCGCTTTGCCGAAACAGACGGGCGTTTTCGATGGCGATAGCTGCCAGCCCTGCGAGAGTAGTCAGTGTATTAGTATCGTCATCAGTAAATTTACCTTGCCGCTTATTGAGCGCTTCGAGTACACCGATAACACTTTTATGGGTCCGCATCGGAACCCCAAGTAAATTACGGCTCTGGAAACCTGTGGCGTTATCCACGACTTTAGAGTGAATTTTTTCCTGAGATACATCTTGGATGACACGCGGTTCGCCGTGCGAGAAAATCCACCCGGCGAGGCTGCCCTCCAGTGGGATGACAATATCCTGCATGGCGTTAGAAGCCATGTTGGTGGCGATTTCAAACCGGAGTTCGCCCGTAGTCGAGTCATACAGCATGATCGAGGCTTCTTCGGTGTTGGTCAGTTCCGTCGCGGCAGAAATAATCTGACGCAGAAGGGCTTTATGGTCAAAGGTTGAATTGAGCTGCTTGCTGATTTCGATCAATCGCTCATAATGGGCGAGGACATCACCATAAGCGGAAGTGTTACCATTGGTCGTATTACTCATTAGAGGCTCTCCACTCGCCGCGCAATTTCCGGCAATATTTCCGCTGCACGGGCATGAATAACAACTTCTGCCATTTTATCGGCTGGGGTTGGTTCCAGATTAATGATAATTAACTTTGTGCCGCGCCGTGCTGCCATCAGTGGAATATCCCCAGCCGGGGCGACTTCCAACGATGACCCGACCACCAGCATTAGATCACAGCGGCGGACGGCTTCTTGCGCGTTTTGAAATTCACGAATCGGAAGCTGCTCCCCGAACAGAATCACATCCGGTTTAAGCACACCATTACAGATTTTGCAATGTGGGACGCGACCATCTTCAATAAATTGTTTTAAGATAGGCTCACCTTCAAAAACTTTAAAACAACTAATACAGGTTGCAGTTCGCATGTGTCCATGTAGTTCATAAATGCACTGTGATCCAGCGCGTGTGTGCAGCATATCGATATTTTGTGTAATCACACCGTGTAAAAAGCCTCGTCGTTCAAGTTCCGCCAGCGTGATATGAGCATTGTTGGGACGGGCAGCGAGGGTTGTGCGTGTCAGCGGTGCGACCCAATCATAAAATGCTTGCGGATTACGCTTAAACCCAAAAATACTGGCAACCGTCATCGCATCTACATTATGCCACAGTCCTAATTCTTGGCTGCGAAAATCTGGAATGCCAGAATCAGTGCTAATGCCAGCGCCCGTAAATGCCAACGCATAATGACTTTGTTTAAATAAGGATGCTGCGTGAGCTATTTTGTCGTGCAGTGTTTCAAATATCATCAGAAAAACAAATCAATCTCAAAAAGTGGTTTTTCAATTACGCTTGTTCCATTTACGCGGGTGATCGCATTGTTACATTTAATCCCTCTGCCAACTTCACAATTTGGCTAGAAACAATCGCAGTCGGTTGATAATTGACCAATGGTACACCAGCCTCGCTCGCCGCTGCTGCAACCTCTGGCGCGGGCGAAATAATCGCTAAGAGTTCCTGCCCTAAGGCGTTTTCGACTTCATGCCAAGCTATTTGTGCATTCATCTGGTGTCTATTTACGACAACAACGTGAACCCGCTTTTTAACTTCGGGATCAAGCTCCTGCATCAACTCCCGCGCCATGACCAGCGTACTGGCGATGGGGTCTACGGTGAGGATGATGCTGTCCATCTCAACTTGGAGGCGGCTGATGAGTGTATTGTAACCGCTTCCCATGTCAATAACCACTGGTTTCCCTAATGTTCGCAGGGATTTGACTACCGAAATACTGGATTCAGTGGGGAAGTTCAACAAGGATTCTTTGGGACGGGCGGTGCAGAGTAAAGCGCGGAGACCGGTGGGATGGGTAATAAGCTCTTTTTCCACGAGATTAGGGCGGATTTCTGCAAGGGGGTGGGCCAACACAGTTGCCATCCCACCTGCGCGTCCTAATCCCATATACATGCCAAGATTGCCCGTGCCAAGACGGAAATCCGCAACAATCGGATTTTCGCCAGCGAGTTTCAACGCCGCGCCGATATTGAGTGTTAAAGTCGTTGTCGCCAAGCCGCCTTTTGCGCCCAGCACACCAATGGCTAAACCTTTGCCGACTTCTTTGCGGCGTTGGTTGGCGCTGCGCTGTAAAATCGATTTAACCCGCGAGGCGAGTTCGGCAGGATGGGTGGGCTTAGTGAGATAATCATCCGCTCCGGCTTCAAACCCGGCAACCTTATCATCAATAAGTGTTTTCGCGGTGAACATGATGATCGGGATGGGATGAGTTTCGGGGTTAGCCCGCAGGCGACGACAGACTTCATAGCCGTTCATATCTGGCATCATTACGTCGAGAATGATAAGATCGGGATGTTCGCTAAAGGCTTTAGAAATGGCTTGATTGCCAGCACCCGCCGCAATCACCTCATAGCCGTGCCGCTGCAACATTAAACCAATCAGCTTAAGACTATCAAGATCATCATCTACAATTAAGATTTTTTCCGACATAATAATTCACATTTTGTAACATTCACGTTACAAAAGTTTATCATAAAAGGTATGGTGGTGCAAGCAAGGCGAACTATTTTTCCTTAAGCTAACTTGCCCACAATTTAATACTTGCATTATAATTCCTCTAGGTAAAAAGATTGTTTTATAAATGACGCGGTTCATGTTTATGACGGGTAGTAAGGGTGGAATTTTTCATGACCCAGGTTGACGCTCAACATCAGCAGGATCAGCACGCTATCCTGCGGGATGTGCTGCACATTATCGCCACCAATCCAGAACCGCAATCGAGCATTCCGCCTATTTTAGAAGCCGCCCGAACATTGACTGGTGCGATAGGAGCGAGCTTATTGGTATTTAGCGAACCCTATTTGCTACTCACGGCGGGGACTACTGAATCTGCGCTGCCCACTGAGGAAGCGAAAGCACTTGCTTTGGCGCTGCCTTATGGTGTTCATATAAATCCGCCCCTGCCGGAAGCTATACCGGTTTTGCAGGGTGGTTGGGTCGCTGCACAAATCCGCATTCAAAAACAGATCGTTGGCTTGTTTTGGTTAGTCTTTGATTCGAAACCAGAATTTAGCGAGGTTGCGCTAGAAGGCATCCAGTCTATGGTGGATGGGCTGACGATTGTGACGATGAACACACGGACGATTGCGCGGCACGAAAAGTTAGGCCGGAATCAGAGCGAGTTTATGCGGATTGTATCTCATGATTTACGCTCTCCGCTGACCTCGATTCAAGGTTTCGCCAGCATGTTAGAACAGGGGACTGTGGGCGACATCAACGAGCGACAGGCGCATTTTGTGGAAAAGATTCTTTCTGGTGTGAATCAGATGACGCTGCTGGTTGACAACTTTCAGGATGCGGGGCGTTATGACCCCGAAACGGGTTTTTATGAGATGGAGCGCTCGCATTGTGACCTGACGGAGATGGTCAGCCGGATTATCAAGAATTATCTCGTCCCAGCCGAAAAACAGGAATTATCGGTTTCGGCGGTGATTAGCGACGATGTGCCGATTATCAGCGCCGATGTAAATATGTTGGAACGGGCGATCATCAATCTGGTTGATAACGCCATTAAATACACACCCAACGGCGGCAAGGTCGAAGTGGGTGTGCGGCGGCGTAACGATCAAGTGCTGGTGAGCGTCAAGGATTCTGGATTGGGAATCAGCGCGGAACATCAAAAAATGTTGTTTGAGCGTCACTTCCGTATTCCGCGCCGCGAACACAAGAAGGTTAAAGGCAGTGGCTTGGGCTTGTTTATCGTCCGCAGTGTGGCGCAGCGGCATGGTGGGCAGGCGTGGGTGGAAAGTGCGGAAGGGCAGGGCAGCACATTCTTCATCAGTATCCCGCTAGACTCTTCAAATTCGATTATCTCTGACGGTGGGTAGTTATCTATTTTCCCGCTGATTATTTGAAACCAAATCCCCCTTTTGACGGGGGATTGTTGTTTGTAGGAATTGATCATGTCTATTGAACGTTTATCAGAACATGTGATCGCCCAAATTGCGGCGGGTGAAGTGGTAGAGCGCCCGGCATCGGTAGTTAAGGAACTGCTGGAAAATGCGCTTGATGCTGGGGCAGCGACTTTGCATATCGCGGTAAATGGCGGCGGGCAAAAATTTATCCGTGTGAGTGACGATGGCAGCGGTATTCCGGCGGATGAAGTCGAACTGGCCTTAGCCCGTCATGCGACGAGCAAGCTGCGTACCGCCGATGATCTGTCTTTTATTGAAACGCTCGGTTTTCGTGGAGAAGCGCTCGCCAGTATTGCCGCCGTCAGCCGCGCAACACTGGTGACACGCCATCGCGAGGAAAATATTGGCACGCAACTGCGGGTAGAAGGCAGTACTTTACTTAATCGACAGGCGGTTGGCGCTCCAGCGGGAACGGTCATCACGATTGAAAATTTATTCTTTAATACGCCTGCTCGTCTTAAGTTCATGAAAAAAGAAAATACTGAAAAACGCTTTGTCGCTAACATCGTCACACGTTATGCGATGGCGTATCCTCATGTGCGTTTTGTCTTAGAGCAAGATGGGCGCGAGGTTTTTCGGTCTAGCGGGACGGGGAATCTGGCTGATGTGGTGGTGAAGTCATTAGGGTTAGACAGCTTTAAGCAGATGGTCGAGGTAAATGCGGAAGATGAAGCCCGCGAAGATCGCCCGGCAGTCACTGTTTTTGGTTATACCTCCGCGCCGGGGCTGAATCGGGCGGATCGCGCCCATATCACGTTATTTGTAAATGGGCGCTGGGTGCAGGATTCAAGCCTGACGTATGCTGTCATTCAGGCTTATCACACGCTGCTGATGAACGGACGCTATCCAGTTTCGGTTTTGATGGTGAATATTGATCCCCAAGAGGTCGATGTTAATGTTCATCCGACTAAGGCGGAAGTACGTTTTCGTGACGCGAATGCCGTTTTTTCTGCGGTGCAGCGGGCGGTGCGGCAATCAGTGGTCGCTCTGGCACAAACGCAGGATATTTCGGGTAGTCAATATCGCGGCTTTGCGGCTTCGCGTCCATCTTTACCAGAAAGCTATGCGCGGCAAAATCTGGGCTGGAATGGCGGCACACAACTTGATCTTGATCTTCCGCTAGACTCTCCGGGGCAATATCCGCAGCAGCGTGTTAATCCAGCAGAAACCCTGACTGAAGCTGAAGACCCAACCGCGATTCCGTCTGGATTAGGTGCGCCGCGCAAGCCGCGTACATTACCGATGCTGCGCGTTGTGGGGCAGATTGGCGCGATGTATATCGTGGCGGAGGGGCCTTCTGGGATGTATTTGATCGACCAACATGCAGCCCATGAGCGCATCCTCTACGAGCAGTTTATGGAAGATTATGAACGCCGGGAAAAAGTCCGTCAGTTGACTTTGGACGCACAAACGATTGATCTGCCGCCGCTAGAAGCACGTATGGTCGAAGAAAAGCTGGATGCGCTGGCACTCGTGGGTTTTGAAATTGAGCCATTTGGGGCGAATACCTTTGTGATTCGCAGCATTCCGGCGATGTTGGCAGATCAAAATCCAGTCGAGGCCGTCATGGATATTCTGGATGATCTGGCGCTGGATAAGCAACCGGGGCAGCAAACAATTGAAGAAAAGATTATCAAGCAAGTGTGCCGTCGTGCTGCTGTAAAAGCCGGACAAATTTTGAGTATAGACGAGATGCAAAGTATTATCCGCCAGTTAGAGCGTTGCGCTTCCCCGCATACCTGCCCACACGGGCGACCTACGATGCTGCACATGAGTGGCGATCAGTTAGCGCGTGAATTTGGGCGGGGGTAAAGATAGAATTCACGCAGTTCAGGAGATATTCCGTAGGGGCGACTCGCCGAGTCGCCCCTACTAACTAAAAGCTGGATTCTTACCTGCTTTGCCAGAAAAAGGTTCGTTGATTACCTGCTGAACCGACTAATCCATACGTCCCTTGGGCGTTTTGGGCGGCAATGCTGATTCGCCAGATAATTTCATGGATGCGCCCATCGGTTGGGATCAGAGATTCTGGCAGCGAGAGTTCGGTGTTTTTGGTCACGTCGCTCCAATTTGTGCCGAGCGTGACATCTGTTACCTCAATCAGGTAGAACTCGCTAGGGGCAAGAATCCCAACGCTAACCCATTCCAAATCAATAATCCCGCCGGGCGCAAGGCCACCTTCAGGGGGATAGGCTAATCTTGGCGCGGGATAAGTCGGCGTAGGAGTTGGTGTTTCACTGCCGGAGGGCGTGGGCGAAAGGGTAGGTGTGGTTGTAGGCAGAGGAACATTCACATTTTGTCCAATACTCAGTATCGGCGCACAGGTATCCCCTCCGCTGGGAATCTCGAAATTACAACCAAACCAGTTAATGTCGGGATTAAGATCGCGCAGATTTTCCAGCGTTACGCCATATTGATCGGCGATGCTAACAGCGCTTTCGCCTTCACGCACGGTATAGGGGCCAGTTTGTACGCCGATAACGCGGCATTCGGAATCAAGCCCCAATGCGATACAAGCGGCGGCGGTCAATTCCACGCCGACAGGAACAGGTGTCGGTGTGGGGCGCGGGATGAGAATCGTCTGTCCGGCGGTGATACTTTCCGAATTGCGGAGGTTATTCAGGGCTACAATATCGTCAATAACGTTAAAATTGCGATAATTAAACGGCGGACGCGCAATGATATTATTCAGGCTATCGCCGGGCTGCACCACATATTCCCACGGCCCCTCAGTGGCTTGCGGTGTTGTGGTTTCAGTGGGTAATCCGGCGGTAGGCGTGGGTGTGCCACTGGCAATCTGGATGATCGTTTGGGGCGATGGACTGGGTGCGAGGGTCGCTATGGTCGGCGCGGGCGTATCGGTGACTTCCGTCCGTTCTGGCAGCGGATTAATTGGTTCTTCAATCGGCGCATCAGAGGTCGGTGTGGCATCGGTATTGGTAAAATTGCAGGCGGTAAGGCCGCTGATGGCGATCACAGCCACAAAGATGAGACGAAATCGAAAGCAAGTTGTTTTCATGGTGTGGCTAGCCCCTCCCACGTAAAGCTGCGAACTTCAGTGGTAAAGTAAAGGGTATCAGGGGTATCAAGATCAATGACGCTGACCGTCCATGTATAAATGTGACGTTCTATGGCTTGCCCCTGCCAGTCCTCTGGCACAATAAATGAATTACTGAGGGTATCTACACTGTATACGATTCCCGCTGTCGTGTCTTCCACTTGCAGACGATAAGATTGTCCCTCGCCGAGTGTTCCGCTGCCTAGCCAACGCAGCGTAATCAATTGATCGCGCCGAAATAGAGCGCGATTATCTGGGCTTAACACACTGGGCGCATTAAAGGTCGGGGTTGGCATGGGTGTAGGTGTTTCACTCCCAGAAGGTGTGGGTGATAAAGTTGGGGTGGGCGTGGGCGCAGGCACACGAATTTGTTGGCCTTGAGAGAGCAAGGGCGCACAACGTGGCCCACCAAAGGTTTGCCCAAAATCACACTGCGGAAATTCAATTTCCGGGTTGAGCTGTGATAACGCCTCAACATTAGCACTATATTGAATGATTATACTGGTAATGCTATCGCCTTCGATGACAGTATGAAATTGAATACCAGGTTGTAAGGTAGCTGTTGGAATGAATAATGGATCGAAAGTCGCCTCTAATGGGCTTTCATTATCTGAAACGACGACATCACTTCCTGTAGAGGCTTCTCCGGTTCCTTCCGCAGTGGGTAAGGTACTCGGATCAGGGGTTTCGGTAGGCCAAGGAATTTCAATCCGCTGCCCCAAGACGACTAAGGCCGGGTCAGTGATGCCGTTGATTTCCTGTACAATCGGGAAAATCGACTCGAACTCATTATAGCCGCAGCGAGCCACCACACTATAAAGCGTATCGCCGGATTGCACATCTTGATAGCAAGGTTCGCGGGTGGGTGTCATGGTCGGTGTGGGTGATGGCGTTGCTGATGCCGTCGGTGAAGAGGTCGGCGGGCCGGTTGTGACAGTGGGTAAATCAAGTGTTGGACGGGGGGTGTTGGTATCCGCATCAGCTTCTATGCCGGGAAGGGCGATAGCGGGCATACTGGAAAAGAAACGTGGCCCAAGGAGTAAAGCGAGGCCGCCACACATAAACAGCGCCAAGAATACAATAACCCCTGCTAAATAATACTGGCCTGTACGCTTAAGGTTGCCTTCGTAGAGATCAGTTTCCCCATAGCGATAATCATATTTGAGTTTGTTGGCTTGTTGGGGGGAATTGGCCTTCGCCGTCTCGACGTGGGTTAAAACCGCGCCACAGTTAAGACAGCGCACCGCGTTACGATGGTTGGATGCGCCGCAAATTGGGCAGATTTTGTACGACTCGGACAACCGCTAAACCCCTTTAAGATCGACCACAGCCTCACATTATACGCCTTGCAATGCCGACGTGCGAGGGTAGGGTCATCATCACGGGATGGGGCCACGAGTCGAGATAATGGTGTCATAGACCGTCTTACGGGCAGGGACAACCGCCTTTTCTAAAATAATTGCGTTCCGCAGCACAACTTCATGACCAATGCTGCACCCCCGTTCAAGGTAAACATGCGGGCCAATCTTCGCACCTTGCCCGACGCTGACTTGTGGATCGACCCGCACAGGCGGAATGATCTGCACGGTATAGGGGATTTCGCTCAAAATGTGGTTATCTTGGCCCTCATTAAGCAGGTGTTTGTTGAGCGTGAGCAAGTCTCGATCTGCTTCAATTTGGAGTATCCATGAGGTTTCCGTCACTACTGCTGAACCACCCGTATGGATGTAGCGCTTGGCGATATCCATAAACTGCCAGTTAAATGTGCCATTTTGTGAGGTGGGCGGTTCTGCTAGATACTGGACGAAATCTTTACCGCAGACAGCTAGATCAGTCAGTGTAAATCCGCTTTGATCGATGGGGGCTGCTTGTGTAATTTCACGGACTTTTTGCCCATCCATCATGGCGAAATAATGCTGTTGTGATTTAGAAAGGGTGTTGGTCGCCCCGCCGAGGACGAGTTGATTCTGATAATCATTATGCTGGCGGATGAGGCTTTCTGGGAAATTTGTATGGGTAAAGCTGTTGTAGCTGCATACGATAAAAGGCTTGCCATAATTACGGGCGACTTGAGACAGCAGCGAATGAAGGCTGTCGGTACTAGATTTAAGTAAAAAATCCACCTTCGCATTTGGCACCCACTGTGCGTTAAGATAGGCGGCAACAGCACCTTCGTTTTCACCGATGACTATCGTAAATTCGCGTATGCCAGCGCGATGCAGACGATCCATCGCACGCGCAACCAACGGTTTGCCGAGTGCAGGGAGCATAGCATGAGTGCGATTGTAAGTTAATAAACTGCGGTGGTTAGGACTGCCGATTGCGAGGATGACGGCGCGTTCGATCAATGGTGAAACCTCTGGCAATAAAGCCGGTGTGTTGGAATTTTCAAACAAAATCTCTCCCGGCATTATATCAGGCATAGCTATTCTTTCCTACTTATAGGTGTGAAATTGGTAAAAAATTAAGGCGCGTTAGGCAACCTTTGTTATAATAAAGTTAGCTGCGTTATTTAAATTTTATATTTCGGCAAGGAATTTCGCCGTGACACTATTACCTAAAGTGATTGAATACCATATCAACCGTTTAAAAGATAAGAACCCTGATATTCGCTTGAAGGCGATTAAAGAGTTGGAGCTGTTGGCTCATCCTGATGCAATGGACGCGCTAAAGTCCGTTTACGAGGATGATGAGGACGAGGAAGTGCGTAAAGCGGCTAAAGAGGCCGGACGCACGATTTTCTTAAAACAGATGAAAGAAAAATCAAGCGATTGAATACATCAATAAAATAGGGGCAGCAATTGGCCCCTGTCTCGTGTCATGTTATTTGCACAGGGCGGTTAATCGTTCCGCGATCTGGGTCGCGCTGGCTTGAAGTTCCGCAAGTTTATCCTTTTCGCGTTGGACGACATCCGGGCGGGCGCGGCTCACAAAACCTTCATTCCCAAGCATGGTCTCCGATTTACCTATCTGTTCGGTCAGCTTGTCTTGTTCTTTGTTCAACCGCGCACATTCCGCGACCACATCAATCATGCCCGCAAGCGGGAGATACATCACCACATCACCGACCACAATCGAAGCGACATTTTCTGGCGCGGCGGCGTTTTCCGCTAAAAATTCGATTTTGGGTACGTTGCAAAGGCGAGCGAAAAGATAGTTGTAGGCTTCGATATTCGCTTTGTGACTTCCCGGCGCGACTATTGTTGTGATCTTCAGCCCTGGTTCCACTTCGTATTCTGAACGGACATTGCGGATGCCGCGCACGATGTCCATAAGGATAGTCATTTGTGCTTCCGCCTCGTCGCTGACATAAGCCAGATTTGCCACAGGCCACTGTGCCAGAATGAGTGGCTTATCTTCGTGCGGCAAGTAACGCCAGATGTCTTCCGTCACAAAAGGCATATACGGGTGCAGCAGCCGTAAGCACTGATCGAGGATATGGACTAAAACGCGGCGGGCATTTTCTTTGGCTTTTAGATCACTGCCGTAAAGCGGCGCTTTACTCACTTCAATATACCAATCGGCGAATTCGTCCCAGAGGAAACCGCGCACTTGCCGACCCGCTTCACCGTATTGGTAATTATCAAAGAGAATTTGCACACTGCCAATCAAGCGATTTAGGCGGCTTAGAATCCAGCGTGAAGGCAAATCCAACTCACTTGCTGGCGGAATGCCTGCTGCGAGATCGCCTTCGAGATTCCCTGTGACGAAATTAGTCATCTGCCAAATTTTATTGACGAAACGGAATTCGCCTTCGATTCGCGCCGGATCAACATTGACATCATTACCGGGTGTGCCGCTCGTCACCAATCCAAAACGGAGCGGATCCGCGCCGAATTTATCCACCAATTCCAGCGGGTCAATTGTATTGCCGAGTGTTTTGCTAATTTTGCGTCCTTTGGCATCACGCACTAAGCCATGCAGATAAACGGTATGGAAAGGCACATCGTCTGTGAACCACAGGCCCATCATAATCATCCGCGCTACCCAGAAGAATAGGATGTCGTAGCCTGTTTCCATGACTGAGGTTGGGTAAAAGCGCTTGAGATCAGACGTTTGTTGAGGCCAACCGAGCGTACTAAAAGGCCATAATCCGCTGCTGAACCACGTATCGAGGACATCTAATTCTGGTGTCCAGCCGTCGCCAGTCGGTGCAGTTTGGCCTACATAAATTTCGCCATTGTCATGAATCCACGCCGGGATGCGATGCCCCCACCACAATTGGCGGCTGATGCACCAATCTTCGATGTTTTCCATCCAATGATAGTAAATTTTCTCGAAGCGCTCCGGGACAATTTTAATGCGTCCGTCGCGGACGGCGGCGATTGCTTTGTCGGCAAGCGGCTTAATCTTCAAAAACCACTGCGTACTAATCAATGGCTCCACGACTTCGCCCCCGCGTTGGCTGCGCGGCACGACCTGAAGATGATCGTCTACGCGGATCGTCAGTCCAGCGGCTTCCATATCTGCCCACAGCTTTTTACGGCATTCAAAACGATCTAACCCGGCATAAACGCCAGCTTCGTCGTTCATTGTGGCTTTGCGCGTCATAACGTTAATCATGCGTAAGTTATGGCGCTGCCCAATTTCGTAATCGTTGAAGTCGTGTGCTGGCGTGATCTTGAGCGCCCCTGTGCCGAACTCACGATCTACATAATCGTCGGCAATCACTGGAATCTCGCGGTTAATCATCGGCACATAGGCTTTTTTACCGACTAAATGCTTATAACGATCATCGTCGGGATGGACGCATACAGCCGTATCGCCCAAAATCGTTTCGGGGCGGGTGGTGGCTACCGGGATAAATTCGCCGCCTTCCACCGGATAGTTGAAATAATAGAGCTTGCTTTGTTCTTCTTCGCGCTCCACTTCCAAATCAGAAACCGCCGTTTGCAGCCCCGGCGACCAATTCACAAGGCGCGGCCCACGATAGATCAAGCCTTGTTCATAAAGGCGGATAAACACAAGCTGCACGGCTTTTGAAAGGCCGTCGTCTAGGGTAAAACGTTCCCGTGACCAATCGACACTCGCGCCCATGCGCCGAAGCTGCCCTGTGATGTTGCCATGACTTTTTTCTTTAAACTCCCATGTACGCGCTAAGAATTCTTCGCGCCCCACTTCCTCACGGCTGGTGCCTTCGTCGCGCAGCAGCTTTTCGACTTGGAGTTGCGTAGCGATCCCGGCATGATCGGTTCCTGGCACCCACAGGGCGGCTTTACCACGCATCCGCTCATAGCGTGTCATCAAATCTTCCAGCGCGACGAACAACGCATGACCGATGTGCAGCGAACCTGTCACATTGGGCGGCGGGATGCTAATCGTGAACGATTCGGCATCTGGAGGTGCGGCTTCTGGCTTGAACCAACCATTCTCCTCCCACCACGCATAGAGGCGAGATTCCGCTTCCACGAAATCAAAGTTTTTTGGCATTGTCATAATTTAGTCCTTAGTTTTTAGTGATAAGTTGTACTGTGGCTTTTACGGTTTTCTTGCGACCAAGACGCGCTCACTGCGATCGGGTTGATCGGTAATATCCTCAAAACCGACTTCCAGTAAGACGACTTTCACTTCATCCGTCGAAAGTGGACGGAAAGCGACTTGTCGCTTGAGGGCGCTGTAATCCTTGCCCTGACCTTTGACGATGAACAGATTTTGTGTGGCGATGACAGGCGGGCCGTCCTCCCATTCCCACACATCAAAGGTGATAAACTCATGGTTGTCGTCATTGTTGATGAAGCCAGGAATGAAGCGCGGACGATCTTCCATAAAAGGGGCAAAATCGCGCATCCCGATGACTAATGTGCCGCCCGGCCTGAGCAGTTCGTAAAAAATCAGCAGGGTCGATTCAATTTCATCATCTAACAGCAGATGCGGTAAGGCATTCCCTTTGCTGACGATGGCATCAAAGGGTCCTGTGACACAATCCGGCAGATGCAAAAAATCGCTTTCGACAAACGTCATTTTGTCGTGAACGTTGTAGGTGCGTGCGGTTTCTTGCGCTTTTTTGAGCATACCCTGACTAGGGTCAGCAGCGACGACTTTAAAGCCGAGTTGTGCCATTGATACGGCCTGCGTACCCGCCCCGCAAGAAGCATCTAAGACCCGCTCAACCCCTTTGTTGCGGAAAATCGCACGCAAACTTAACCCTTCACGGTCAAGCTGGGTTTGCCAATCGCGGTAAAAATAGGGATAGAATTCAGCAATCGCATCATAAAATTCGCTGGTGTCATTGCTTATCGCCATATGCGTCCTTATCATCTTTCACCTCTGGGAACTAAAAAGCCCTCGCGTCCTATAAAAATACAAGGACGAAAGGGCGAGCTTTCGTGGTACCACCTTGCTTCGGTAAACTCAAGAATTTACCGCGCTCTTGATGCTGTAACGGGCTTACCCGGCTGATCTTAGAGGGTGAACATCAACGCTCACCCCTACACGACATAGGGTTCAGTTCAGCGACTCCTGGGTGACATTGCGCTCTCTGTTATGAGCAGGCTTTCAGCTAATGGCCTGCACTCTCTGACATAAGGGAGGTAGCGTATTTATCCCAATCAACGTCTTTAACTATAGAATTGTACAAAAGTATATCACGTCAGAAAAATGTGCGTCAATGCTGGGGACGATTTAGGGTCAACATACTGCGAATACGGTCAGCGACCATATCAATAGCGACCTCGTTATAGCCGCCTTCGGGAATAATCACATCGGCGTAACGTTTGGTCGGCTCGACAAATTCCATGTGCATCGGGCGCACGGTATTTAAGTATTGGTCGATTACCGATTCGGCGGTACGCCCACGTTCTTCGATATCGCGCTTTAAGCGGCGGATAAAGCGCAAATCCGCGTCGGTATCAACGAAAATTTTGACATCAAATAACTTGCGGAGTTCCGCTTCCACGAAGATCAGAATCCCTTCGACCAAAATAATCGGCTGGGGACGCACATGCTCGGTCTTTTCGATGCGGCGATGTTCGGTAAAGTCATAAATAGGGCATTCCGCTGGCTGCCACTGTTGTAATTGCTTGATATGCTCAATGAGAAGGGGGGTATCGAGTGCGTCTGGATGGTCGAAATTGATCGTCTTGCGGAAGGAAAGGGGCATATGATTCAGGTCTTTATAATAGGCATCATGCGGCAAATAGGCGATATTTTGGTGGCCTACCCGGTGTAAGAGCGCGTTAGAGATGGTTGTTTTTCCAGAACCGGTGCCGCCTGCGACGGCAATCGTGATCGGACTTGGAATGTCATTTTCTGGCATTGTGACGTGTCCTTACACACAAATGCCCGCAGACAAGGGGTGTCGCGGGCAAGAAAATAAGCCATCGGTGGGACTTGAACCCACAACCTCACGCTTACGAAGCGTATGCTCTGCCATTGAGCTACGATGGCTTGAAATTACCCGTTTATTATAACAGGCATTTGTTGGGCTATCAAGCCTGTTTTGGCGTTGCGTTGTGAGTGTCTAAAAGCGCGGTCATTGTATAATTGTAGGGACGCACCAATGTGTACCCCCGCTTGGAGCGACACATAGGTCGCTCCCTACACCTACGAAAATAGACACTCCCTTTGGCGCGGGCGGCTTGGCTTAGTGCCGAAAGTGACGTGTCCCTGTAAACACCATCGCAATATTCGCTTTATTGGCAGCTTCGATCACTTCACTATCGCGGATAGATCCGCCGGGTTGAATAACGGCTGTTATCCCCGCCGCTGCGACGGTTTCTAAGCCATCTGCAAAGGGGATTAAGCCATCCGAGGCCATCACCGCGCCTTTGGCACGATCACCTGCTTTTTGAACCGCGAGAACGGCTGCATCGACACGACTGGTCAAACCGCCGCCAATGCCGAGTGTCGCATCGGCAGATGCGATAAGGATAGCATTCGATTTAACATGCTGAACGGCTTTCCATGCAAATTGGAGCGCGACCATTTCTTCTGGGGAAGGGACACGTTGCGTAACGGCTTTCATCAATGTGCCTTCGGGGTCGCCCATATCGACGCGCTGGACGAGCAGGCCGCGATGCACTGTACGGATTTCCATGTGGCTGCCGTCATAGGGATGGGGGATTTGTAAAAGACGGCAGTTCTTGCGTTTTTCGCTAAGGGTTTCTAATGCGGATGGGGTAAAGGAAGGCGCGGCAAGATCATCAATCAACAGCGAACCGAGTGTAGCCACAAACGCATCATCGACTTCTCGATTAACCGCCATCGCACATCCAAAAGCCGACACAGGATCAGATGCGAGTGCTTTAGGGAAGGCTTGGGCGATGGTACTGCCAATCGCTATGCCACATGGCGTAAGATGTTTAACGATGACGACAGCAGGTTCATCAAAACTGCATACTGCCCGCCATGCCGCGTCCACATCCAGAATATTGGTGTATGACAGGGCTTTGCCGCTTAATAAAGTGCCGCCGAGCGGCCCGCCGCTGCCTTGTTGGCTGTAATAGGCGGCGACTTGATGTGGATTTTCCCCATAACGCAGGGTTTCCACTTTTTTCGTGCCGAGCGAGAGCTTTTCTGGCAGTTCATTCACCACCGCCGACATGCCCGTCATCGTGCCGCGCGAGAGATACGCATGAATCGCCGTATCATAATCGCGGGTATGGGCAAACGCTTTGATGGCTAGATCGCGCCGAGTCGCCAGATCAATTTCGCCCGCCGCCTTTAAAGACGCGATGATGCGGGTGTAATCCAAAGGGTCGCAGATCACCGCCACATGAAAGAAATTTTTCGCCGCGCCGCGCAAAAGGGTGACACCCCCTATATCAATTTGTTCAACCGCGTCTTGCAGCGTAATGCCTGTTTTGGTGACGGTTTCTTGAAACGGGTACAGATTGCAGATGACCATATTGATGGGCGCATACCCAAGCCGATTGAGGTCGTCAATATCTTCTTGGCGATCACGGGACAAAATCCCGGCATGAATCGCTGGATGGAGCGTTTTTACCCGTCCGCCGAGGATTTCAGGGACACCGGTAAGCTGTTCAATCGGGGTAACTTCCAAGCCTGCTTCCCGTAGTGATTTTTCTGTTCCACCGCTGGCGACTAAATCCCAGCCTAAATCAATTAATGTAGAAGCAAAACGTTCAAGATCGGTTTTATCATAAACACTAAGCAGTGCGCGAGGCATTTTCGATTGTCCTTGCTGATAGACGATGTGATAAAGTAGGATTAACTCAACTTTGTGATTATAACGTGCTGGTCAGCATTGTCCATTCCTTGATATAAAGTTGTGGAATTTTACGATTGTCAAGTGACAATTATCAAGTCTAAATTGTGATTTTTGTCACAAATTAAAAAGAATGTGATATAATTCACAATATTAGTGGAGGAGAATCTCATTATGACCATACAGCCAAAAGTTATCATCATTGGGGCGGGTTTCGGCGGGTTATTCGCCGCCCGTAAGCTCATTCAGCAGTCCGTCGATATTCTCATGATTGACCGAAATAACTTCCACACCTTTACGCCGCTGCTTTATCAAGTGGCGACTTGCGGGCTTGATCCAAGCCAAATCGCTTATCCCGTCCGCAGCATATTCCGCCGTAAGCAAAATATCCGCTTTATGTTGGGTGAAGTGACCGAAATCGACCCTAGCAACAAGCAGATTACTGTAAATTCAAATGGAGAAGCGCGGCAAGAAGTCTATGATTATTTGATTATTGCGGCTGGCAGCGTGACGAATTTTTTTACGCCGCAAATCGAACAAGCTGCTTTTGGCCTCAAAAGCCTGTCCGATGCGGTTGTACTCAGAAACCACATTCTGAAATTGTTCGAGAAAGCCGATTGGACGGACGACCCTCTAGAACGTGAAGCGTTGATGACTTTGGTGGTCGTGGGCGGCGGGCCAACCGGACTGGAAACAGCCGGTGCGCTGTATGAGCTATACAACTTCGTGCTAGGGCAAGAGTATGAAGGTAAACGCCGAATCAAAGCGCGGGTGATTCTCGTCGAGGCGGCGGCAAATCTGCTGCTGGCCTATCCTGATAAATTGCAGCAGGCAGCCCTGCGCCAACTCCAATCGCTGGGTGTAGAAGTTATCTTAGGTCAAGCAGTCGAAGAAACGGCGGACGATCATATTCGCTTAAAAAATGGCGAGATCATCAAAACGCATACGCTTGTGTGGGCGGCAGGAGTCAAAGGTTCACCTTTAGCGTCCCTGCTTGGTGTGGAATTGCAGCGCGGGGGTAGGATTCCTGTCGAGCCGACGATGCGTGTGATTGGGCTTGATAACGTTTACGCGGTTGGGGATATTGCCTATTTGGTCGATCCGAAAGGTCAGCCCTATGCCCAAGTGATTCAAGTCGCGCAGCAGCAGGGCAAACTGGTCGCACACAATATTGCTCAGCACCGTGCAGAGCAGTCGGAAGAAAAATTTGTCTACAAAGACCTCGGCATTATGGCGACGATTGGACGCAGAAGGGCAGTAGCGTGGCTGTACTACAAAATCCAATTGACGGGATTTGTCGGCTGGGTAGCATGGTTGGGTTTACATTTGATCTGGTTAATGGGCTTCCGCAACCGATTGAACGTGTTGGTCAATTGGACGTGGAATTATCTCACGTATGATCGCTCGGTGCGGATTATCTTGGAACGCGATGCTGATGATCGCCTCAAGGAGGAAGATCACCGTCATAAGGTGGAGGTTTTGGGCGGGGACTAAAGTGCATCGCGATGCGGTTAAGCACATATAGAGGTGTACCTGACCTATGGCATTTGCCGAGCATAAATTTGTTGATACAAGCGCCCGAAGAGCGAGAAAACCCGGCTTATCGACCAGAAAACGCGAAAGATGACCGACGGATGAACCGAGTTTCGGTCATTTTTTAGTCCCGCCATAATACGCCTTGCGACATAATCAGCCGTTTGTGCGGGAAACGGCAAAGGCGTACTGCCGCTGGCACGACTAAAAAAATTCGTCCGGGTGGCAATCGGATAGACCAGCATTAATCGCCCTGGAGTAGGAAGTTCAAAGCGATAGGCTTCGGCAAAGCGATCTAACGCGGCTTTGGTCGCAGAATAATAGGCATACCCTGGCACTGCCAGATAGCTCATGGCAGAAGCTGTGATGACAACACAATAAGGGCGGTTATCCGTGTGCAAATCGCGCATTTTGACAGCGGCATAAAGCGGTGAATAGACGTTCACGCGGAAAATTGCATCAATATGCGCCCAATCTGCAGCGCCAATTTTCTCATAATAGGCGAATCCTGCGTTGGCAATGAAAAGATCAATCCCGCCCATTTTTTCTAGGGCAAACGCAAATAAGCGATCAACTTCTGACTGTTGACCCAAATCCGCTGTAAGCGGTATGATGTCCGCTTTAGACGGCGCGAAATTCGCCTCGAATGGGTTCAAATCGACGGCAATAATTTGGGCAGGATAATTTACCAGTTGAATCAGCAGTGCTTTTCCTATCCCTGATGCTGCCCCCGTCAGGACGATGCGCTTGCCCTCAAGATTCATACTACTGCCTTACCCGCTTGGATTTGAGGGACAGGAAAGACCATCTTAAATTCATGAGCGCGAATCACAGACAGCGGTTTAATTGCTTTAAAATCGGGGAAATAGCGGTCATCAATGGCGATGCTGACGAGTTTCCCTAAGCCGACCCACCCCGTCGCGTGGGGGCGCGTAATCATCGTCTTATCATGCTGCTGCTGCACAAGCGATAAATTAAGCGGCATGATTCGGCTGTTAATGGGAATTTTTATGGCGTTGGATTTGAATGTCGCGGCAAGAAATGTCTGTCCATCGCGTCCGATAGTGATATTTTGGCTGCCGTCGGGTCGTGAATCAACTATAAAATTTGCCAGTTCCTTCGGGAGTCCCCAATTTTCTTGTCCGTTGACGACACTTTCAATCGTCGAGACATAAATTTTGGTGATAGAATAACGCTTGCTGCCGCCGTAATCGAATAGGCCGGGAATAAAGAGGAGTTCATGGTATGGGCCAACATCAGATTGATGATAATCCACCAGCATCACCGCCCCAAACCCGCCTTGATAATGTTTCTCCAAAAACGGAGGGATGAATCCATTCGATAAAACAAAATCACGCGGAAACTTAAACAACAAAATAAATCCGTTCCCGACTAAATTCCAAGGTGGTGCGGTGATGTTCTTCATGATGACCTTTATAATTTGTTTCGGCGGAGATAACGATGAGTATTAATCTTTTCTGGCAGCAGGCTTTCACCTTCTGCTCCGGGCTTTCCATACCCTAGTTCTTTCATCAACTGCGTTGGTGCATTGCGAAGCTGCATCGGAATCTCTAAATTGCCGTAGCGATTCACATCTTCTAAGGCTTCAAAAAAGCCATCGTAAGACGAGCGATCTTTGCTCGCAAGCGCGAGATAAGCTGTCCCGTGTGCCAAATTGATCTGACATTCCGGGTAGCCAATGAGGGTTACAGCTTGGAAAACGGCATTGGCAACGACTAGCGCTGTCGGCTGCGCTAACCCAATATCCTCGCTGGCGAAGATCACCATCCGGCGGGCGATAAAGACGGGATCTTCCCCGGCGGCAACCATACGCGCTAGATAGTAAAGCGCCGCATCCGCATCGCCAGCCCGCATACTTTTGATATAGGCGCTGATTGTGTTGTAATGTTCTTCTTGGGCTTTATCATAACGCAAATGCTTGGATTGTAGGGCGTTTTTGAGGTTATCAAGTGTGATGACGCGCTCACTCTGAGCATTCTCATCTTGTTTGGCGTACAAGCCGACAACGGCTTCTAACAAATTCAGCGCGTGGCGACCATCGCCGTTGGCATACGCCGCCAGAAAATCAGCCGCATCATCCAGCAAATATACCTCTAAGATTTCCGCGCCGCGTTGGATGACTTCGTGGACTTCCGCTTCAGATAGCGATTGCAAGACAAAAACTTGGCAGCGTGAAAGCAATGCAGCGATCACTTCAAAACTGGGATTTTCGGTTGTCGCACCAATCAATGTCACCGTGCCATCTTCGACATAGGGCAGTAGAAAATCCTGTTGGGCTTTACTAAAGCGGTGAATTTCGTCCAGAAAAAGCAAAATGCCGCGCTTTTGTGTCTGCGGCGTTTTTGCGCGGAGCAGTTTTTCCATCGGCGAGTCTTCGGCTTGGGCGGCAGTGACGAGTTCGCGGATGTCATTTTTGCTAGCGGAAACTGCCGAAAGCTGAATAAAGTTCATGTCGGTTTGGCCAGCGATGATGCGGGCTAAGGTCGTCTTACCGACACCGGGCGGCCCCCAAAGAATCATGGAGTGAACACTTTTATTTTTTATGGCTTGATAGAGGGGTTTGTCTTCACCGACCAAATGCGATTGACCGATGAAGTCCCCTAAAGAAGTCGGGCGGATTCGATCCGCAAGTGGTTGGGTGGTGGTTTTTGTTTGCATATAGGCAGAGTATCGCAAAGATTTAACAGGCGGTCAATGTTGTTTCGCTTGTCGTTATCGAGTCGCCTGTGTTACAACTTGCCAAAGTGATAAGGCAAGCCTTATCCACAATCTAGATTAATAAGGAGTCAGGTTGATGGCAGCCAAAAAGCCAGTGATGCTTATGATCCTCGATGGGTTGGGTATCCGTGAATTTGAACATGGAAATGCCGTAAAACAAGCCAATATGCCGAATTATCAGCATTGGATGGAAACGCGAGAACGTGCCGTGATTGATGCGTCCGGCGAAGCTGTCGGCTTAGTTCCCGATCAAATGGGCAATTCTGAAGTCGGGCATTTGAATCTTGGAGCGGGGCGGGTAGTGTATCAAGACATTACCGCGATTGACAAGGCGATTGAAGATGGCTCGCTCATTCAGCGTCCGGCATTGGTCAAAGCGCTGGAGAAAGTTAAACAAAATGGCGCAAACATACATCTGATTGGTCTGTTAGGATCGGGCGGCGTTCACAGCCATCAACGTCATCTTTACGTGCTGCTTGAACTGTGCAAAGAGCAGCACGTCAATCCGGTGCTGCATATCATTACTGATGGGCGCGATACGCCGACCAACAGCGGGATTGAATTTCTCCACAATTTGCGTACATTGATGGAACATTTGAACACAGGGGTAATCTCGACGGTCAGTGGACGGTATCAGGCGATGGACAGAGATAAGCGTTGGGAGCGCACGAAGGCTGCTTATGACGCAATCGCTTTTCGGAAAGGCGAACACTTTGCATCCGCCGAGGAAGCAATCCAAACTTCCTATGCCAAAGACGTGACCGACGAATTTATTGTCCCGGTTGTGATTGGTGATGACGATAATCTGCGCGTAAAGTCCGGTGATGTGCTGGTTTTCTATAATTTCCGCGCTGATCGGATGCGCCAAATCGTTAAAGCCTTCACGATGAAGGGATTAGATGGTTTCTCAGAATCAGACCACATCGATGGCTTGGAAATCATCACCTTCACCGAATATGAAGAAGGGCTGCCTGTCGAGATTCTCTTTGGCAAAGAAACGCTGGTGAATACGTTGGCAGAGGTCATTAGCAATCATGGGCTGAAGCAGTATCACTCGGCTGAAACGGAAAAATATCCGCACGTCACGTTTTTCTTCAACGGACGGCGGGAAGACCCGTTCCCCGGTGAAGATCGTGGTTTGATCCCCTCGCCCAAAGTTGCCACTTATGACCTTAAGCCAGAGATGAGCGCTTATGAACTAACGGAAGCGACGTTAGAACGCCTCAAAACACACGATGATGATTTTATCCTGATTAATTTTGCGAACCCTGATATGGTCGGGCATACCGGCTCATTAGAGGCGGCGATTAAAGCCGTCGAAACAGTAGATGGCTGCGCGGCACGATTAGTCGAGGCGGTCATGGCTAAAGGCGGCGCGGTGATTGTGACCGCCGATCATGGGAACTGTGAACGGATGATCGAGGAAATGACAGGCGAAGCGCATACCTATCACACGACCAACCCAGTCTCGTTGTTTGTCATTGAGCCGGAATATACCCTACTGCATCCACGCGGGAAGTTGGCAGATGTCGCGCCGACAGTGCTGGACTTGATGGGGATTCCCCAACCGCCGGAAATGACCGGACGGACGCTGATCGAGTTCCCGCGCTAGAGATGAATTCATCATGGGGGTGCAGATAAATGCACCCTTTTTATCGCCCGACTAAAATCACGACTGAACGCGCCCCAACAATAAAATAATGCTGATCTTCCACGACGGGTTCAGTACCCGGCGCACTGATGATTTGCGGAGCGCCATCGCTGGTATTGACGAACACGCGCCAGAGCATCCCATCCGGCAGGGCAGGCACTTCAAAAATATGTATTTCCCAGTGCATATTCATCGCCACATAAATCATATCATCTGGGGCGCTGCCTTCGGGAACATGGTTGCCATCCACCATAAAGGCAATGGTCAGCACAAACTCTGACCAATCGGTGTGCCAAGCACGTACCCCGTGCCAGCTAATATCGGGATAGCTGCTGCCGACGAGATCATGATGATGAAAATGATGTTTGCTGCGTAAAACCGGATGCGCCATGCGGAAGGCGATGCACTGTTGGAAGAAATCGGCAATATCGCGGTTATGATCGAGCAGCGACCAATCGAACCAATTGAGTTCGTTATCGTGGCAATAAGTGTTGTTGTTGCCGTATTTGGTATGCCCAACTTCATCGCCCATTAAGATCATCGGGACACCCCGGCTGACCATGAGCAGAGCGACCGCGTTTTGAACTAACCGGCGGCGCAGCGCGAGGATTTGAAGGTCATCGGTTTCGCCTTCGATGCCACAGTTCCAGCTATAATTATCATTCGCGCCGTCGCGGTTCTCTTCACCATTGGCTTCGTTGTGCTTGACGTTATAAGAGAACAAATCCATCATGCTAAAGCCATCATGACAGGTAATAAAGTTGATCGACGCAGAAGCGCCGCGCTCACCGTAAAGATCAGGCGAGCCCATCAACCGCTGCGAGACTTCCCACGATAAGCCTGTATCGCCCTTAAGAAAACGGCGCAGCACATCGCGGTATTTACCGTTCCATTCTGCCCATCGGCCATAAGCCGGAAACGTTCCAACTTGATACAATCCGCCCGCGTCCCATGCCTCCGCAATAAGTTTGCAGTTTGCCAGAATCGGGTCATGCGCCAGCATTTCTAACAATGGCGGATTTTTCAAAGGGTGGCCGTTTTGATCGCGCCCCAAAATGGAGGCCAGATCAAAGCGAAAACCGTCAATGTGATATTCCGATGCCCAATAACGCAGGCTGTCTAGCACCATATTACGGACAACCGGGTTATTGCAATTCATGGTGTTGCCTGTGCCGCTGAAATTCAGATAACGACCGTCGGGCGCAAGCATATAATAGACTTTATTATCCAAACCGCGATACGAAATTGTTGGGCCGCGTTCATCGCCCTCTGCTGTGTGATTATAGACCACATCAAGAATGATCTCGATACCGTTGCGATGCAGTTCGCGGATCACCGTTTTTAGTTCATCAATCTGCATTCCTCGATGGCCTGTAGCAGCATATCCCGCTTTAGGCGCGAAGAACCCAAGACTGCTGTAACCCCAGTAATTGATCAATTGTTCATCGGTGAGGGGATTTACGCGGTCGTATTCAAATTCATCGAACTCGAATACGGGCATTAGCTCGATGCAGTTAACCCCTAATGCCTTTAAGTAGGGGATTTTTTCGCGGATTGCCGTAAATGTGCCGGGATGCCGCACATCTGCCGAGGGGTGTTGGGTGAGACCTCGGACGTGCATTTCATAAATGACCAAATCTTCGGTAGGGATTCCAGGGGAACTATCGACACCCCAATCATAATCATCATAGGCGAGTTTAGCGCGATGATGATACGCTCCAATCTCCTGAGGAGGCTCGGCCCACACGTTACGTCCGCTGATAATCCGGGCATACGGGTCAAGTAGCACATTGGTGAAATCAAAACGATGGCCTTCATGAGGGCTATGTGGGCCATCCGCGCAGAAGCCGTATTCGATGACTTCAAAATTCAGGTCAAAGACGGTCATTGCAAACACATGACCAACGCGAAATTCTGGCGGGAAGGGGATTTCTATAAAGGGTTCAGGTTGATCTTTTTCATATAAGACCAGCCAACATGCTGTTGCATGGCGAGAAAAAACGGAAAAGTTTACGCCTTCCGGGACAAACGTTGCGCCAAAGGGAATGGGCTTTCCGGCACGCAGTCGATATCCTTCATAACTGTGCGTCGGTTCGCTGTCGATTCGTCCCTGCTGCTGCATATTAACCCAATGCCTTTAATCCTGCGGTTCGGTTTTCAAAGGTCGCAAAACAATCCAGAAAACCGGTGATTGCCATCACATCCCGCACTTCGTCTGATAACCCAGCGATGACGATATGCCCGATGTTATCGCGAATGCGACGATAGAGCAGGAGGAGGGTGCGTAAGCCTGCGCTCGACATATACGTCACATGAGACATATCGAGGAGGATTTTACTGTTTTTTTCAACAAGTGGCATTATTTGCTGTTGAATACCGGGCGCAGTATTTGAATCAAGCTCCCCAAACATTTCGATTACAGTGATTTGACCAATTTTTTCTACGTTGATGTCCATAGTGATTACATTCATGAATTAACCTATAATTAATGATAACTCGGTAAGTCTTTATTCTGCATAAATGTTTGAGAAAACGTTTACCTGAAAAACGTATGATAAATATAACTCAAAGATAGTGCAAAAGTCACGAGAAAAAAACGAATTTTTTGTAAAAAATAACGGATGTGTTAGTTTAGTTATGTTTTTCTAATTAAAAAGGCCATGCACACGCAAGACCTTTTTAAAAATGAGAGGATGGTTTTTGTCTATTCGGACTCGGTAATGCTTAGGATAAACGATCCTTCCAAGGAATCTTCAAAAGTTCCGATTTCAATAACGACTGTTGCATCTTGCGAACTCGAAATCTGCTCCAAAAATGAATTGCCACTGTCGGCAGATTGTTCATCTTCATTGGAAAGTATCAAATTGTCCTGTAAATCGTAGAAACGCACAATCGTTGTTAATTCGCCGGACTCGTCGCCCAAAAACACATCGAAGGCACGGTTGGCCTCTACTTCAAATGTATAGCGAATGCGCTGCCCAATGGTGAATTCGCCCGTAACCATGTCCCCAATTGCGATTGTCTCCGCTTCCTGAGAGTTACTGGTGCTGTCGCCACCCAAAGAGGCAATTGCTGCTTCCAACACGGGGTCGCCTGTACTAAAAAGGGTTGTTTCATCAACTGGGACATCAACAGTAGGTTCAACTCCCGTTCCTTCGATATGGATGTTGCCCTCCGCATCAACTGAGCGTCCTTTCGTCATACGTATGGTTATCCCTAGCGGCATACGAAAATCTGATACACTGCCGCCTAAACCTGCCGTTGGATACTGCCCCACAATCGCGGCACGATCTTGCAGCGTTAAGTTATAAGCAAAACGCTCACAAGCACTGGCACATTCGGGACCGACCAATACCGCAATGGAACCCTCAAAACGCAGGTCTGCCGCTGGCGGATACATGCGCTGAACGCCGCGTTCATCGAAGTAAAAGTCATCTAATTCTTCATTGTAAAACCCACGCTGCCCAACGACCAATTCTTCATCAAAGAAATAAGCCGCCATTTGGTCTGCAAGGAAACCGTTTCCGCCGCCATTTTGTCGCATGTCGATAATTAACCCCGGCGCACCTGTCTGATTTATTTCGCGGATCATACGCTCCCAAAGTTGAATGCTCAAGACATCGTTATCGAGGAAGCTGTAGATGCTGGCGTAAATATAACCACTCGGTAGGATTTGATATTCAACGGGCAGCTCATAGCCAGTTAATTGGTTTCCCGGCAGAAAATTGTTGAAGCTGTCGCCTTCGGGTACGGTATCAAGTGTTACGTTTTGGGCTTCATTTTCGTCTGGGTTGCGATAGGTAATATCGACGGAATCGGTATCCGCATTAAAACGGAAGACAAAACGTTCCTGTGCCAAGCGCAAATTATGTGGCGAACTAAATGGGCCTGACCAAGGCTGTACAGCATCAATGACTTGGTTGATCGCTTTGCCGTTAATTTCAAGAATCTCGGCGCGGAGTTGGATTCCGGCTTCTTCCGCCGGGCCGCCAACGGTGAGATAGGTGACGATTGCCCGTCCGTCATCTGTCTCACGAATGGCGAGTCCGAGACCGTTTGCGATGTCGAATTGATACTCATCCTGATAAACGGAGAAAGGATTGACGCTGACATGCCCATCTGGGATGCGCCAGATAAATTCCCGCAGCGCGTCCAGATAGGCTTGAGAGTCGTTATTTGCTTCTGCTTCCACAAAACGCGGACGGAATTCTACGCCAAGCGCCTCCCAATCAATTCCTTTATACTCGGTGAAGGCATATTCCCGACGGAATTTATCTAACATCGCATCAAAAGCTGCGCTGAAGCTCAGACCGCTAAAATCAACAAGTTCAGCGCCCTCCGGTTCGATAAGGTTAATCGTTTGCTCACGTCCGCGATCAAATGTAAACGGCTCGGAATCCATGCTGACGACAGTATAGCCTTGTGGAAGCCCGACAATGGGATCGTCTCCGGTAAAGAGCAGGCCGTCCGCACCGAAGCCAGATGGGAAGCCCTGTTGATCGTCGGGCGTATAAACGAGGTAGCTTCCGCCCACGATTTCACGCGGGGTATCGGGGTCTGTGCTAACACGGGTGGAGGCATACGCAGTTGACCAACCGCCACCGCCTAAGTCGCGCACTTCCAAAAATGGATCGCCCCACGTATTGTTCCAATAGGCGACTGCAAAGACCATCACGCCTGTGTCTTCGCCGCCATCTTGATCGACATCGCGCAGCGACCCTTGTGGTTCTATGGGGAGCGCCAAATTGTAACTAAAAGGCGACGTGTAAAAATCCGAGGTAAGCTGACCAATTGTTTGGGATTGTGGCGGGAAAATAAAATACTCGTTGCGGTCAACGAAGCCAGCTTGATCTTCAAGAATGATGATTGGTGCCGCTACGCCGCTGGTAAAAAATGGATTGGTGTAGGTCACATCTCCACGAATGACGACGGGACCCCCTTCATCATTGACAATCCGCGCAGGTTGGAATTCAGCATCTTGTGCCAATAATGAGCCAATATTCATTGCAATAAGCAGCAATGTACCGACCCACAAACCCATTACCCTAAATTTCTTAATCATGATGAATGCCTTGTTTAAAAATTTTAAACGCCTTTGTTGTCATTATATAGAAATCTGCGATTCATTGAGCCAATCTCACGTAACACTTATGTTCATGTCTGCTATGATATGAGAAGGATCGGTTAAAAAGGAGTTCGCACGATGTCATCTGCCCTTGCTACTATTCGTGGTATTTCATCATTATCGGAGGTCAATGTCCGTGCTTCTGCACTTAGGACGGCTGCCTTACTTTTTAAAAAACCTGTGGGGTTGGGAAGTTTGCCCATCATGGAAGTTGCGCCCGACTCTGCTAACGAAGGATTAAACGGTAAAACGTACCAATGGTTTCGCCTGACCTTTCCAGATAACACTACAGGCTGGGTACGGGATGATCTGATTGAGGTGCAGGGCGATTTATCTGCCTTTGGTTACGGCACGGTTGCTCAACCCGCAAATGCCTTTATGCTCACACGTCAACAGATGACCGGTGCCGCTGGAAATGCCCCCGCGCCTTCACCGTCTCCAGCACCTGCACAAACTGCGCCGCCCCCTGCTGCACAGATGGTTACACCACCTGCTGCGGGGACAGTTTCGTTTGACCTTCACCGTGTCAAAAAGGCTTCTTTTGTCGTGACCGCAGCTTTTGAAGGATCGGGCTATGCCGCCTACAATAATTATGATGCTGGTATCATTAGCTACGGGCTGATTCAATTTACCTTGGCGGCAGGCAGTTTATTTACAGTGGTCGATAAATATCTAGCCACTTCCGCCAGCGCCACAGCCAACGGATTACGCGGCTATGCAGATCGGATTAAAATGCACGATGCAAGCCTACGGGATGATATGAACCTTAAGCAGCTTCTTTTGGCTGCGGCGAATGAAGCCGAAATGCAACGCGCCCAAGATGAAGTTGCCAGTGCCAATTACTGGGATAAAGTTGTGGAAGGCTATATTACGCCACGCGGATTAAAGCTGCCGCTGTCTTATGCGCTTCTTTTCGATATGGGTGTGAACTTCGGCACTGGACATAAATTTGTGCGGATGGCGGAAGAGCAGCTTGGTGTACCTGTGCGGTCACGCCCCGGCGAAAATGGCATTACCGAAGAACAACTTATGGCAAAAGTTGCCGATTTACGCAAGACATCGCATTATAATCAAGCGGCGCGCGATAATTTACCTGGCTTGAAGGTGCGTGGCGATTTCTGGGTGACTCGTGTTAATAAGGGCGATTGGAATTTTATGGGGGATGCCGATGGATTGGTGGATGTCGGCGGACGCAAAGTGCAGATCAAAACGCCTTGATTGGGAAATAGGGATCACTGGGATGCACATGCAGGTAAGTTTGCTAGGAGTGACACATCGGTCATTCCCTACAGCTACCAAACAGCTTCTCTAAAATATGAGGGCGGCAAAGGGTCGCCCTTTTGGTATGATGGGGTTTTTGAGGATGGGTTCGCTTGGCTGAACAAAATCAAGACGATGTGTTTCCAGTTGTCATTATCGGTGGGGGCTTGGCAGGGCTGACGGCGGCGGCACATTTAGCAGCACGGGGTATACCGCCAATTGTGTTAGAGGCTGATTCGAAATGGCCGGGTGGCAGGCTTTCGGGCGGTGATGCCGACAGTTTTGACTATGAGGGGCGGCAGTGGGCGTTTAACCCCGATCATGGCGTTCATGCCGTTTGGGGCAATTACAATAACCTTCGTGCGACCCTAGAGCGATTTACCGATACGCAATTGATTACCTCTGGCGGTGAAGAGTGGATCAACCGCTGGGGGCGGGAAGTGCGGTCAATCGAGGCGGGTAACGCGGTGCGCTCACGTTGGCTGCCTGCACCGTTTCATTATTTGCAACTTTTGTTTCATCCGCGCATCTGGCAAACGATTACGCCTTTAGATTTTCTCTCGCTGCCGGGGGTCTTGTTTAGTATTTTGTGGACGGTAGGGTTCGATCCTATCCGTGAAGGTGTAGCGCTTGATGGATTAAAGATGAAAGAGTTTTTTCGCGGATGGACACCCAATCTCCGCGCCACCTTTACCGGCTTGGGCGCAAATCTGCTGGCGGCACATCCCGAAACAATTTCGCTGACGGCCTTCATCGCGGCGCTGCGATTTTACACGATGATGCGGCGCGACTCTTGGAAGATGCAATATTTCCCGGCTAATTCACATGAAAGCATAATCCAGCCGCTTGTAAATCATATTGAGCAAAGTGGCGGACGCGTTATTGGCGGGATAAACGCACAATCGCTTGAACGTGAGGGCGAATATTGGCGCATTGTTGTAGAGGATTCGGGTCGGCGGGGTCGGCGTTCATTCCGAGCGCGGCACATTATTCTGGCAACTTATGCCCCGGCTGCCCAGCGGATTTTGTGCGCGGGAGAAACTACGGCTTCGATTGCTAGTGGACTAAAATTCCCCTCGGCGGTGCGAAGCGTAGCTGTTCGGGTGTGGTTCAGCCGTTCTCCACGAGAAGGGACGCACGGAGGCATGTTCACTGGGGATTTTGTGCCGGATAATTTTTTTTGGCTGCATCGGATGTATGAGGAATTTCGGGAGTGGCACGAAACTATAGGCGGAAGTGCAATTGAGGTGCATCTTTATGGCAACGATGCGCTGCTGGATCAGCCCGAAAACAACTTACTTATTCTCGCTGTAGATGATATTCAACGGGCATTTCCCGAGCTAAAAGGTTCGTTTGTTTATGGGGCAGTACGGCGCAACAGCCGGACTCATACTCAATTTCGTGTTCCAACAGCGGACAGCTTGCATGTAAAAACACCTTGGGCGGAGATATTCGCTTGTGGGGATTGGGTCGGGTTTGATACGCCATCTTTGTGGATGGAACGCGCAACCGTGACGGGCATTGCGGCGGCGAATTATATTTTACAAGCAGAGGATGCCGAGGTTTATCCGATTCTTGCCGTACAACGCCCCGAAATTTTAGTGATTGTGTTAGCGCGGCTGGTGCGGCTGATTCGGTGGGTGTTTGCCCCAATGGTATCTTTTGGCCGAAGCCTACGCGGGAAATGAAGCCGAAATAGAGGCATAAAAACGGTATGCCTCTATCCGTTTTGGGGAATTACTCACATAATGGGTCAGTCTCAAGGCGATACTGCTCGCGCTCGTTACAGGTTAAAGCGCGTACATAACGATTTGCTTCTGCCCAAGCGACGATTTCATCAGGGGTGCGGGGAACTTGCCAGAGGCGCAGGGTATTGTCTTGCCCGCTGGAAAGCGCGAATTTGCCATCAGGCGTAAAGCCAACTTCTGAAGTCCAGTTAGTGTGTCCATTAAGCCGCCGAATTTCTTGTCCGCTGGCGATATCCCACATCCGCACGGTTGTATCCGACGAGGTAGAAAGAAAAACCTGCCCATCCGGGCTGAAGGCAAGGCCGAAAGTCGGGCCGTTATGACCTTCAAAGCTGCGAATTTGGCTGCCTGTCGCCACATCCCATAGCTTGATGGTGCTGTCCCATGAACTGGAGAGCAGCATCGTTCCGTCTGGGCTAAAGGCAACATCATTACCTGTGTCGTCATGGGCGATACCGTCTGTGCCAAAACGACGGATTTCGCTGCCCGTCGCTACGTCCCAAAGGCGTACCGTGCGATCATCAGATGCGGAAGCAAGGATCGTACCATCGGGGCTAAAGGCGATGTTGCCGACTTCGCCTTCATGCCCTTCAAAATTACGGATTTCGTCTCCCGTTGCGACATCCCATAAAATAATCAGGCCGTCGCTGTCGCAGGATGCGGCGGTTGTCCCGTCAGGACTGTAGGCGACATTAGTGACACGTCCGCTATGACTCCGTTCACCGTTACGGAAGCGGCGAATTTCCGCCCCGGTGGCGACATCCCAAAGAATGACATAACCATCCCAACCGCTCGATAAAACCGTCTCCCCATCAGGGCTAAATTCGACCCCTTCAACCGTGTCGATGTGACCCGTCATTTGATGCAGGACTTCTCCAGTTGCTATATCCCAAATACGCACACTGGAATCAGCGATGGGCGGACTCAGTGGCCCTGAACCTGAAACTGCTAATTGTCCATCCGGGCTGATGTCCATGCTCCAGACCCAATCTTGTGAGCCGGTAAAACGATGCACTTCATTACGGCTTTGCAGGTCAATCAGCCACACACTGGTATCTGTACTATTGTCGCGTTCCTGTTCGATCTCGTTACCGCCCAAATTACCCGATGGCACAAGCGCGTACTGCCCATCTGGGCTAATGGCAAGATTGAGCAAGCGGTCATTAAATACTTCAAATCGAGCGACTTCAATGCCATTGGTGATGTTCCATAAACGCAATGTCCGATCCCACGACGCAGAGATAATCGTCCCACCATCTGGCGAGAAAGCAACACCCGAAATAATATCAGTATGTCCATAAAAGCGGCGGGCTTCTTCGCCTGTTTCGAGATTCCACAGGCTCAGAATTCCTCCCGTTGTGCTGCTCCACGTAGCGGAAAGCGCATAGCGACTGTCGGGGCTGAACTTAACGGTTCGCATAAAGCCGCCGGGCGGCGCAAATTGCCAGAGTTGCTCGCCTGTTTCGATATCCCAAATACGGATGGTGCGGTCAGTGGCATCCGCCGTATCATTGCTGATGCTAACATCGCCTGAGCTAGAGGCCGCGTAACGCCCATCTGCGCTGAGATCAACATCAAGTACGACACCATTATGTCCTTCAAAAATACGAATGGCCTCGCCTGTTTCCACATCCCATAAACGCAGCGTATGGTCAAGCGAACCGGAAAGCGCCTGTCGTCCGTCTGCACTAAAGACAACCGATGTGGTTGCTTGTTCATGCCCTGCAAACGTGCGGATGAGATCGCTGCTTTCAGCATCCCATAAATAGAGTTTACTATCGGTGCCGCTGGTCAAAATTGTTTGGCTATCAGGGCTGTAAACCGCACTTGTAGGAATGTTATCGGGTGCATCAATCCGGCGTATTTCTTGGCCTGTTTGATTATCCCAAATCCGAATTGTGCCGTCAGCAGATGTGGACACGCTGGTGCGCCCATCAGGGCTGAAAGCGACATTGAGGGCGGCTTTTTCATGCCCTTCAAAGCGATAACGTACACCAGGACCAAAAGCGGCGCTGGCTAAAACACGCATCACTTCTACTGGGGCGGGTTGGTATGCGTTCTCGGCTTCTATGGCGAGCGATAAGCCGAGCGAGGTGTTGTCTTCTATCAAGGCATTGCGAGCATTGGCGGCGAGCGCCAGCCCATTGGTTTCTGCGGCGCTGGCTTCTGCATCGGTTCGTGCAGCCTGGGCGCGGCGGCCTTCGGAAAAAGCAATGAAGGCTAAAGCAAGGCCAATAACGGCGGCGACACTCATCACACCCACCAATGCACGGAGTCGATTACGCGAGCGCTGTTCCAAGCCTGCCTCGCGTTCTTGGCGGATTTTTTCTGCTGCTTCGGCCTGTTCACGTTCCGCGATGCTGGCACGGAGATATTCCGCCTCATCGCTATTGAGGGCAAGTTTGCTCGTCGTTTGCCATTCTTCAAACTGCTGCAATCGTGCGCCACGCACCAAATAACTGCGATCTTTCTTAGAGGCCAGCCACTCTTCGGTTGCCGAGATCAGTCTGCGCTGGGCGCGTAAATCTTCGCGGCTTTCGTTTAGCCATTCGCGCAGCTGTCCCCATTGACGGATAAGGGCTTCATGCGCCACTTCGACGGTAGAACTGCGCGTTCCGGGGTCATGATCGAAAGTCATGAGACGATAACGCCCAAAGGCATCAATCACCGTTGACATTTCATCACGGTCTTCGCCAATGGAAAGCAACTCAGCTAAATGAGCGCGACGACGGGTGTCTTCAGTGCCTTCGCCCAGGGTGACGAGCCGTAAAAAGAGCTGGCGAGCCGCTTCTTGCCCTTCATCGCCTAATCCTTCGTAGAGTTCATCAGCACGCTGCGCCAAGGCTCCTAGTGTTCCACCAATGTCGCTGTAGGCCTTCATCGTCAAGGTGCGCCCCTCTCGACGCTCAAAAAGCTCAGTGAGGGCATATTGCAAAAGCGGGAGCGCTCCAGGCTGCTCATTAACATCGGCGACGATGTGCGTCACAAGTCCGGGTTCTAGGATGATGCTAGACCGCAGCGCTGGCCCGGTGATGGATTGTTCCAATTCTTCCGGCGTAAGCGGCAGCACAATTTCTGTGCGACGGCGCATTAATTCGCCAAAGCGGGCGTAATTGAGGGGGCGATCATAGAAATCGGCACGTAACGTAATAATAACGCGCATTCGACTGCGCGATTCGCTCACGGCCATGAGCAAACTATCTAAGAAATGGGTGCGCTGTGCTTCATCATCGACCAGCGTAAATAATTCTTCAAATTGGTCAATGACGATAACTAGCTCGGTGTTGTCGTCCGGCAGCACCCGCTTAACGGCGCGGACGAGGCCGCGTGTATCCTCATTCAACTGCGTTAAGAGGCTGGCGGGTGGGTTGACGGCAATTCGCAAAAGTGCCGCTTCCAATTCTTCCATTGGGTCTACACCTGGCACCATTTCGACAATGAACCAATCTTCCGAGCCGATTAAGGCTCCACGTCGCAGAGCAGGAATGAGGCCGGCTTTCACGACGCTGGATTTGCCGCTTCCGCTTGGCCCCACGACAGCCAAGAAACTGGCATAGTCATCCGCTTCGTTTAGGCGATCCAGTAAACGCTCTACCAGATGCTTGCGCCCAAAAAAATCGGCTGCATCAGACTGCTGGAAGGCACGTAACCCTTTATAGGGGTTTTCTGGATCAGGCATCATAATGCCAGTAGACGTGATAAGGGCGGTTCCGGTCTCGCTGTAACTTTCCGCGTCGGACTTAATTGCCCTTCGGAAATCTGCCGCTAGTGAGATGGTATCTGCAAAACGTGCGTCGGGGTCTTTGGCGGTTGCGCGTTGAATAACATCATTCAAGGCAGGCGGCAGATCCGGCTTGAAGTTAAGCAGGTCTGGCAGGGGTTCGCTGAGATGTTTGTAAAGCAGAGTCGCCGGGCTGCTTTCTTCAAACGGCATTTTACCCGTCAGAAGTTCAAACAGCATAATACCGAGCGAATAAATGTCGGATTGGGGCGTGACATCCTCGCCTTTAATTTGCTCAGGCGATAGATACGCTGGCGAGCCGAGAATCGCATTGTTTTGGGTGATTCGATCTTTGCCAACAGTGTCTTTTGCGATGCCGAAGTCGCTTAGATAAGCGTTACCACTTTCATCTAAAAGGATATTTTCCAATTTAAGATCACGATGGATGACCCCTTGACGATGCGCGACAGTGAGTGCTTCGGCGATCTGGTTGAGCATTTTGCTCACTTTAACCGGATTCCACGCGCCATCTTTCTTGAGCGAGTCTTGTAGGCTGCCGCCGCGCAGCCAACGCATGACCAGATAGGCACCACTTGGCTCACGCCAGTAATCATATAGGGGGACGATGAAAGGATGCTCTAAGCGAGCGACAAGCTGGGCTTCTGTTTCAAACCGCCGGATGAACTCGGCACGGTTGGCATGTTGCGGCAGGATGATTTTGACAGCGACTTCACGACGGATCAACGGTTGATAGGCGCGATAGACCGCACCGAAACCGCCTTCCCCGATCATATCTTTCAGCTCATAACTTTTGATGACGCGACCCGCGTAATTTTCCATACGTAAAACCTATTTTTTGGGCATCGGTAATGGTGTGATGTGGCGGAATTATAGCACTAAGTGTCTTAAATTGAGAGGATTTTAGAAATAATTATTCCTGATAAGAAGTTAAGCTGATGTATCCCTGATGATTGACCTATGAGGACAGAACATCTATGCGCCTAATGTTATAATGAGGTCTGCCGACACAACTCAGGTCAGCGACCCCATAGCTAAAGCTAGGGACTTGTAGACGGCAAACGAAGTTTGCACCAAGTCCGGCGCTGACCAGACTCAGCCAGAAGGCATTTTGCCTTATCGGGCTACGTTAGCGGTAAGTGTTC
>Ga0209591_10000120_pt1 | contig 97473 bp, 76 predicted proteins | sample MAT01_FD_187207 | JGI IMG/M metagenome (GOLD analysis project Ga0209591, IMG submission 187207) | Freshwater microbial communities from Lake Fryxell liftoff mats and glacier meltwater in Antarctica - MAT-01 (SPAdes) (version 2) | ecosystem: Environmental > Aquatic > Freshwater > Ice > Liftoff...
CGGCCGGGCGGGTGAAGTCTGAATACAAGCGCGGCATGGTGGCGGCGTCGACGCCAAAGCCGCTCGCGGAACTGGACCTCGCACTACTCGAGTCCGCGCGAGGCGCAGGCGACGCGCGGCTCGGTGATTTCATGTGCGGTCCGCTTGCAGCGCTCGAGTCGGCGATGGCGCGCGGGCTCGCGAGTCCGCTCGGGAACTTCAGCGGAGGCGCGGCTGCGCTGGCGCGCAAGGCCAAGGAGACGGGCCGACGGTTCGTCGTTGCGGTGGCGGCGCTCGTCCCCGGCACGGCGCGACGTGTCGCAGCGGAGCGAGCACCGCCGGACGCAACCGAGTCGCCGCAACCGGCGAACTGTTAGGAGATCCGTCGACAAACTTAGGCGAAACAGCAACGGACGAACGAGCGTCTGCGCGATCGGTGCGCGCGGGCTGAGGCGTTTCGCAGTCGCGTCGCTCGTAACCGGCATCACGACGGCGGCAGATGCGGCCGCAAGGGGCATGACGCGCCTCGGACTGACGTCTCGGCCAGCAGTTCAGCCGTAGGCGCCGAGCGCCGAGTTACACTCGAACGGGTGTGGCCACTATGGCTTCCTGACAGCGGGCGACGGAGGTAGACTTCAGCGATGACCCCGGGAAACGCTGCCATCCTTCCGGAGATCCTCCGGCGCCTCGTGGCCGCGTACCAACCGCGACGGGTCTATCTATTCGGGTCGGAGGCGAGAGGCGACGCAGGCGCTGATAGCGACATTGACCTTGCAGTCATCGTCGAAGACGACGCGGATGAGCGTCGGCGCAGTCCGCGCACTGCCGCAGAGGTTCTGTGGGGTCTCGAACGCGGTGCCGATGTCGTGGTCCTCACGGAGTCCGAGTTCGAGGCCCGGCGTCGCGTGGTCGCGTCGCTGCCTTGGCTCGTCGATTGTGACGGACGGCTGTTGCGTGCCGCATGACGCGCCTGATCCCCGCGTCCTTGAGGTCCGGGCGTGGCTCGCGCGAGCGTCCGAGGACCTGCGCGCCGGTCGGCACGACTTGACCGCTTCTCCGCCGCTGCTCAACGACGCCGCATTCCACGCGCCGCATTGCGCCGAGAAGGCTCTCAACGCAGTCCTTGTGCACACCGAAACGCCGTTCCGCAAGACTCACAATCTGACTGAACTCGGGGCTGGGGTCGTGAGGGTCGCGCCCTCGCTCAACGAGGTCGCGCGCAAAGCGTCGTTGCTCACCGAGTTTGCATGGCGGTTTCGGTACCTAGGCGACCCGGTCACTATCAACGTGGCCGACGCCGAACGAGCGATCGAGCTAGCGGCGCGCACACTCGATTCGATCCTCGCTGCATTGCCATCGATGTGCCGGTCCGTTTGACCGATGGAAACGCTTCTTGGTTTCGCGTCGTCACTCGCACACGAAGGGGTGTGGCCACTATGGCTTCCGTGGGCTCCTTGAGTAACACTTTTGTCAGGTCACATGAGTGACAGGCGCACGGCCGCAGCCGATCCTTCGGCATGCCGTGGAAGGAAACATGTGCCGTGTCCGAAGGCAATCGTCTGATGGATCTGGTGGTCGATCATGGCGCGTCGGTCGCCGAGGCCCCGCGTCTCGCCGGCGTCTCGCGCAAGAGCGCATACAGGTTGCTGTCGCGCTTCCGCGAGGGCGGATGCGCGGCGCACGAGGCTGTCCACCATGCTCTGCATGGGGAACGAGCGATCCAAGTGCAGATCTCGATGGCGAGGGTGCCGTGGGAGCTGCTGATGTGGGGATTCTGTTTGGGGCGTGGACGGGCTGAGCTTCCAAGTGCAGCTCGGCAGCTCGGCGGGTTGCGCGATCGTCCTCGCACCCCCTCCGTCAGCCCTGCGCTGCGCTTCGGGCTGCCACCTCCCCCACGCTTCGCGTGGGGGAGGATGCTCTTGCATCTGCCCCCGAAACTCTGTTTTGGGAGGGTTTGGCGGAGCCACACTGGCTACACACATCCAAGTGCAGCTCGGCGCTTGGCGTGTGCGGCTGAACGGTTGAGTTAGACGTCAGTCCGACGCGCGTCGCGCGCCTTGTGGCCGCGGCTGGAGCTGGCGGCCGGGCGCGTGGGTGTGTCCCCGATGTTGTCCATGTCCACGATGTTGTCCACTTCCCGAAGCGTGCGACGCCGCCGCATCCTCCCCCAACGTTTCGTTGGGGGGCGGGGGACCGCGGCGTAGCGAAGCGCAGCCGTGGTGGTGGGGGTGCGCCCGACGTCCCCCGGCCGGCCATCGCGAGGCGCGGGTACGTTCCGGTCACGCAAGCCCGCAAGCGCATAACGGCCACACCCATTCGCCCTTCGCACACCCGCAAAAAGTCAGCACTTTCGCGGGTCGCGCGATTTCGCCAATGATAATCCCGCGTCATGGCAACTCCGCGTAAACACATCTTCGATCCTGTTCAGCCCCTTCCTTTGTCACGTCATCTCCCGCTGCGACAGGCGCTCGCGGCTCCTTGAAGAGGAGGAACGGTGCCGCGCTCTGGTCCGACCGCGAGGCCGTCACGCGCTTGCGCACGCTCTCGTTCGACTACACGTCGCAGCTGCGGAACACGATCGACGAATCGCTCCCCGGCCAGCTGGGCATCCACGAGGGCGTGCAGGTTCGGAGTACCGACGACGCGCTACGGCGAACTCGTCACCCCGCGCTGCCGCGCCTCATGCAATATCGGCGCGCCCTCTTCGGCCTTGCCGACACCGATGAGAAGTTCGCCGAGCGCCTGCTTGATCCGCCAGTCGTCGGGCGCGAGTTCCAGCGCCTTTCGCATCGCCCCTTCCGACTCGTCAAGCTTGCCGAGTCGGAAGTACGCCTCCGACAGCGCGCGATACGCGAACGGATTGTTCGGCGCGATCTCGAGCGTTCGGTCGGTCAGTTGGATTCCTTCTTCGATCTCTGGGCCAGCACCGAGTTGCATGAGCGCGAGCGAGAGTCGGCGCATGTACATCAACTCATCGGGTCGCCGCGCGAGCGCGCTTCGTGCCGCAGTAATCGCTTCGACAGTTCGCGCTTCTGCGGTGAGCCAGAGGACGTACTCCTCTTGCAAATCGCGCCACTCTGGATGCGCTGCAGTCGTCACTTCGTACCACGCGACCGCCTCGTCGTAACGGCGTTGGCCGCGCAGCACGCGCCCAAGCGCCGCCGCCGTGCGCTCGTTGGTGCCGTCGCGTTCAATCGTCTGCCGCAGCATCGGCTCAGCCTCTTCATAACGCCCGAGACAGGACAAAAGCCACGCGCGGCGCATGTCGATCGTCCCTTGCGCGACCGGAAGGATCGAGATGCCACCAGCGCGGATTCCACTCGCAGCTCCGTAGAGCGCGATCGCGCGCTCGGCGGTCTGCACGAGCGGCGGATCGAGCACCACCGGATTGCCCGAGAAGACGACTTCGGGCGGAAGCGTGATGCGATCGTCGAGCCAGACCGCGGCGAATCCCATCGTATTGACAGCCGCACTCCCGACTGCCAGCAGCATCACGACACTCGTCATGGCTAACCAAGCGAATCCAGCGGGCTTCATCGAGCCGTGCGTGCGCAGTCGCCATCGGTGAAAATTCACGTTCTCATCGCGGAGCGTGCGCCACGCCTTCCATGCGGCGAAGGTGACGCACGCCGTCACACCCGACGCGAAGAGCAGCGGCAACGTGACGCCTAACGTTCCGCGCACGGACATGAACACGACGAATGCGACGGCGGCAAACGCGAACTCTTCCTTCGTTGTGAGGTCGTAGCTCCGCGCCGCGGGAGGCGCGTCTCCGCGCGGTTTCGCGAGCGCCGCGGGCTTGCCGAATCCGAAGTACAGCGCGTCGTTCGGGCATGCACTGACGCAGTCCATGCACTTCATGCATCCAGGGTTCACGACCATGCCGAAGTCGCGCACCTCTTCGTGGACTCGAACGTTCGATGTGCACACCGATGTGCAATGACCGCAGTGTTCGCAATCACTCGTCACACGAATCCGACCGATCGCATACTCGTCGAGCGGTGCGAAGAAGCCGCCGTACGGACACGCGTACGTGCAATAGCCCTTGGCGCCGAGCAGATAGACAATGAGGAAGCCGCAGACAAAGAGGAATGGGATCGCCATCAACACGCCGGGCATCGATTGCCAATAGTCGGTCACGATGAAGTTAGTCGTGAACCCGGGCCACTTGAGGTCCGGTCGCACGTACGGCGCGATCGCGATGCGATAGACCACCGGCCACACGAACATGTAGAGCGCGAGCGCGAGCGGTACGAACATGAGGAGCCGCGAGCGGAACGGCTTGGGACGGATGCCAACTTTTCCGAGCATCCAAGCGCAGAGGTCCTGCAACATGATGACGTGACAGCCCCAGCCGCAGAACCACCGTCCGAGGACCACGGTTGAAAGGAGCGCGATCGCGAAGAGCACGGTGCCGGTGTTGACGATGCCGTCTTTGAGCGTCGCCATCGCTTCGCTCGGTTCGACTGGGCTCAACGTTCGACCTGACAAATACCACTGGACGAAATGCGCGATCATGAGGAACTGCACCGAGCCCAGCACGATGGCGCGCTTCCAACCCATCCGCGATCTTGGCCGAGACGTTGACGCCGAAGTGGGCTGGGAGCTGGTCCGCGAATGGGCGGGCACCGACGGCGTCACCACCGGCAGCGACACAGAGCGAGGCGCAGAATGCTTGGCATCACAGGTCATGAGCGTCGATTCAGTCTACGAGCCGCGTAGATTCGCGATGCGTACTCGTATACTGCGGTCGTAGACCGGACAAATTTCCCGACGGACCGATCGGACGCATGCCCCGCGATTACTACGAGATTCTTGGCGTTCCGCGCAGTGCCAGCGCCGACGACATCCGGAAAGCGCACCGCAAGCTGGCGCGAAAGCACCACCCAGACGTCAGTAAGGCCGCCGACGCTTCCGCGAAGTTTGCGGAAGCTCAAGAGGCGTACGACGTGCTCTCCGACATCGAGAAACGGAAGCGGTACGACCAGTACGGGCACGCCGGCGTGAGCGGTGCCGCGAGTCAGTCGGGTGGCCACGACGGCGGTGGCCCGTTCCGGCATTCAACTGGCCATACGACCGGGCGGAGCGGCGGACCCGGGACTGGCGGCTGGCCGTCGGGCGAGGCCACTGGCAACTGGTCGGAGATGGATGCCGAAGGTTTCGACTCAGTCTTCGGCGATCTCTTCGGTGCCCGCGGCGGGCGCGGTGGTCCTGCTCGCCCGACTTCGCGCGGCGCGGCGCAAGCTGGCGACGACATCGAACACACCGTTTCGGTTCCGTTTGCGGTCGCGGCTCACGGTGGCACCGAGACGGTGCGGATCACAGCCCCGGGCGGCAGCACCCAGTCGCTCGACGTCAAGATCCCGGCGGGCATCAAGAGCGGCGCACGAATGCGGGTGAAAGCAAAAGGCCAGCCCGGGCGCGGTGGCGGGCCCGCAGGCGACCTCATTCTCGCGGTCTCCGTTGGTGAGCATCCGTGGTTTCGTCGGGATGGGCTCGACTTGTATCTCGACGTGCCGATCACGATCGCGGAAGCCGCGCTCGGAACTGTCATACACGTGCCGCTCATGAAGGGCAGCGTTCGGCTGAAGGTGCCAGCTGGCACGTCGAGTGGCGCCAAACTTCGCGCGAAGGCGAAGGGCATCACCGACGCGAAGGGTGATGCTGGCGACTTCTATGCGGTCATTCGCATCACGGCTCCCGAGTCGCTTGACGACGAGAGTCGCGCAGCACTCGAGCACATTGCTGCGATTCTTCCCAACCCGCGCGAAGCCACGGTGTGGGCCGCAGAGGTCGAGCACGACTGAGCCAGCGTCGACGCGCGGCAGCGGCGGCTCGACGATCACGAGTCGCACGCAGCCTTCAGGAGGCAGACCATGTCGAATCTGACGAAGAAAACTCGAGGTTCGAACGATCCGAAACACTCGGGTGCACACAACGAGCCACCGCCGACCCGCATCGTCGTGGTGCGTGACGATCCGACTCGCCTCTTTCGCAGCGTGCGCCCACACGATGACACGAGCCGTTTCGGCGTGCGCACCGGATTCTGGACTGCGGTGACTGCTGGCGCGATCGTGCTGCTGTGGCTCAGCGGACATATCGGCGAGTCGCTCGGTTTCGCGCGCGTGCTCGGAGCGCCAGACCTCGTGTCATCGACCGATCACGGACTTGCCTCGGGTGTACGAATGGCTCTCGCGGCGCCGATGCGCGTATTCGAGATGGCCATGGCCGACCCAATGCGGCTAGCGGCGGCGTTCGTGCTCGTCAGCATTCCGGCAGCGAGTCTATCAATCGCTCGACCGCGCGTACCCGGTGGTCCAAAGCCAACAAAGTTAGCTACAACGTTCGCGTGGCTCGGACTCATCGCCGCATCGCTCGTGTGGATCATGATGGTGACGTGGATCGCTCTGCCAGCCCGACGGGCCGCGCTTTCGGCGCTTCCGCTCGATCGCTCGCTCTTCATGAGTTGGTCAGCAGACCTCGCGGCGACGGCAGGCTTCGACGCCTTCGCGTTCGTCGCCAGTGTGCTGTGGCTCGTCCTTTTGTTTCGTCTGTCGCTGCCACGTGTCGCTACCAACTTCGCAGGCGTCGTCGGTTTCCTCGCGACATTCGTGACATGGACGGGCTTCGCGACGAGTAATGGCATCGCCGATGCAATCAAGCTCAAACGCCCTGCCGTCACGGTCCTTGGCCTCGATCTGACCTCGTCTCCGAGTCTCCTCGTCGGGACGATCCACGGGCGCACGACCGTGCTGACGTCGGGACTCGATCGCAACTCGATCACGGACGGACGCGGGTCGCCAGCACTCATGGCCATCCCGGCGCCGGAATTTTTGCTCGGCGAGCGACAGAGCATCGCCGAGTGGCTGAAACCACCGAAGTAGCGGACCCCACAGAACGGTGGACGGTACGACGGGCAACGAAATATCGAGGAGCTGATTCAGATGTCGAACATCCGCGCACTCATTCTCACGACCGGTCTTCGATTCGGGCTTGCGTGCAGTCTGACGCTCGGTCCCGCGTGGGCGGGCTCCGCGTTCGCGCAGCAGTCAGCGACGCCGCCGGTTGCGGAAACGGCGCCGAAGGCATCCGCCGATCCGTACACACGAGTGCGCGACGACGCGGGCTCGCTGGTGCTTGAACTCGCGTCGCGAGCGTTTGTGCCAATCAAAGGCAACGGTCCGCGCATCACTCTAGTATCCGCCGTCCACGTGGCCGACTCGTCGTACTACACCGCCATGCAAGCGCTGCTCGACGCCGAGGACCTTGTGCTCTTCGAAGGTGTGCGTCCGCCAGGTTCCGGATCCATCGCGCCGAACGCTACCGACGCGGAGCGAATCGCGGCGACGCGCGGACGGCTCGGATTTCTGAAGGGCATGATCGAAGCGCATCGGCAGCGCGACGGCGCGTTTCCGGCCGACTTCAGCGATCTCGTAGAACACGCGGGCAAACGCTGGAAGGGCGTGATCGAGGGCTCGCGGTGCGACGCGTGGGGACACGCGATCCGTTTCGAGCGAATACCTGCGGGCGAAGGAACGAAGTCGCCCGCGCACATCGTTCTTACAAGCGACGGTCCCGATGGCGCGGCGCAGCCCATGGAAGGCGACGATCTGCGCGTCACGATCGACATCGACGCTGCGACCTCAGACGGCAAGTCGAAGCCCGCAGCCAAGGGTGGAGGAATCCAGACGAAGCTCGCGAAAGCGCTCGGGCTGACATTCCAACTTGACGCGATGGACTCATCGAAAGCGAACTGGCAGTCGAGCGATATGAGCATCGATCAGCTTGAGGCCAAGTTCGCCGAGAGCGGCGCGGATGCATCGATGCTGCTGGGGATGCTTGACGGTTCATCCCTGCTGGGCAAGCTCGCGGGGTTGTTGCTCGACATGATGGGCACGAGCCCTGAGATGCAGGCAATGGCGAAGATGCTGCTCGTTGAAACGCTCGGAGCCGCCGAGGGCGCGCCCGGTGGGTTGGGTGCCGGTGCGATGGGCGCGAGCCTTGACAAACTCATGAAGGTGATTCTGCTTGAACGCAACGCTGTCGTGATGAAGGACCTCAGCGCCGTGATCGCCGACCGCAAGGACGTGAAATCCGTCGCGGTGTTCTACGGTGCCGGGCACATGCATGACCTCGAGCGTCGACTCTCCGAAGAACTCGGATATCGCCCGGATGAAACGACGTGGACAGCTGCAATGCGAGTGAACCCGCGCGACGCGGGCTACACGCCGCAGCAGGCGAAGGCGCTGCGCGAGACGATGAAGAAGATGATGAATCGCGGAGCGAAGAACTAGCGCGCTAACGTCGTCCGTATCGCTCGACCGCTTCCGCGACGGTGCGCTGTACATCGAGCGGACGCGGAACGTATTCCCACAGTGCCACGAAACTCGCTGCTCCAGCGGTCGCGAAGCACACGGTTCCTAGGAAAAACACGCGTTCACGCAGGCTTTGATACACGGCAGTCTGTTGGAGTTGCTCGAGCCGACACTCGAACACGCTCACACGCAAGACACCGCGCCGACGGAGCACGCGCCGATCGGTGAGCACGTACAGGCGGGTCGCCCACTCAAGGAACTGCCACGCAAGGCGCACAGCGCCGAAGAAAACTCCGACCGCGATCGCTTGCTGATCAGACCACGGCAAGAGAGGGAATCGACGCGACAACCACGCGAAGACGAATGCGAGCAGTGCAACGACCAGCAACGACGACATCGACGCGAGCGGTACGAAGAGAATGCTCGGCTTGAGGAGCAGGATGATGATTTCACCGGGCTGAAGGAGGTGGGCAATGCCGTGCGAATCGTCACGGTCAGCATCGAGCGCTGGCGCAGCGACGACGATACGTTCTGGCGGCGTGACGGACATTGTGGTCACGCTGTTCCACCAATCCCGTCCGTACGTGCTCCTTCGGTTGCCTTCAGCACACCGACGTAGGGTAAGTTGCGATAGAAGCCGTCGTGGTCGAGGCCGTACCCGACGACGAATGCATCGGGGATGTCGAACCCCACGTAGTCGCAGTGCACCTCGCGGACGCGGCGACACGATTTCCGCAGGAAGACACACGTGCGCACGCTGCGCGGTCCGCGCTTCACGATCTCGTCGTGCAGTAGTCCGAGTGTCTGACCCGAATCGAGAATGTCGTCTATCACTAACACATCACGGCCTTCGAGATCCTGCGGAAGAACTCCAACGAGCGCCGCGCCCTTGCTCACGGTGCTCGCACCGGGGTAGCTCGACACCGTCACAACCTCGATCCGAATCTTCTGCGGGAGATGGCGGACGAGATCGGCGAGAAACATGAACGCGCCTGTCAGCACCGGCACAAGGACCAAACCCTTCGCGTGCGCTGCGTCGGCGGGGTAGTCACGGCAAATCTCACCCGCCATTTCGTGCACTCGCCGAGCAATGCGCTCGGCCGACACGAGCGTCTCGGTGACATCGGCTTCGAGCGGCGAAGGGCGTGATTGCATGGGAGTCAATCGTGGTTTGGAAAAGCAGCGATTGCAGAACTACCGACCAAGCTTTGCCCGCAGCTTCGCGGTGACCGTTTTCGCGTCGACAGCGCCCCCAGACAGCTTCATCACATGACCAACGAGGCGTCCAATCGCTGCGTCTTTTCCACCGCGCACGTCGTCAGCGGCCTGCGGTTGCGCGACGATCGCCGCAGCGCACCACTCATCGAGCTGGCCCTCGTCCTTCACTCGGAGTAGACCTAACCGCTCGGCGATTCGTTGCGGCGCCTCGTCGGTTCCACCCGATTCGGTGCACAGCGCGGCAAGCAGTGGGTCCACACTCTGTGGTCCGATCGCGCCTCGCTCTTTGAGAATTGCTACCTCGGCAAGCTGCGAAGCGCTCAATCCGAGTTCGCCAACTTCACGACCGAGCTCGTTCGCTCGCTTCGTGACGTTGTTGAGCAGCAGCTTGCACATGGCGAAACCGGCCTGCGGCTCGCCGCCGAACGCCCCCGAAATCGCGGCGATCTTCGTCGCTCGGTCGAAGAGGAAACAGACATCGCGCTCATCGGTGATTGCCGCCGCATCTTTCAGCGGCAGCCCGTATCCCTCGATGTAGCGAGCCTTGCGCTGGATAGGAAGCTCGGGGAGTTCGGCGCGAATCGACGCGAGCCACTCTTCGCCCACGACAACCGGCACGAGATCAGGATCAGGAAAGTAGCGATAGTCGTGCGCGTCTTCCTTCTCGCGCTGAAGCACCGTCGCCATCGCAACGTCGTCCCACCCGCGCGTGCTCTTCATGCCAGCGCCCATCGTGCGCCCCGTTGCCTTCCACTCTTCCACTTGCCGCTTCGCCTCAAATTCAATCGCCCCGCGCACAGCACGGAACGAATTCAAGTTCTTCACTTCGACAATTGGCGTCGCATAGCGATGACCGTCGGCCGTCTCGATGATGACGTTGACGTTCGGCTCGAATCGCATGTGACCCCTCTGCATGATGCCTTCGGTCACGCCGAGAAACCGGCAAATGTTGCGAAGCTCCTTTGCGAAACTCACGACGTCGTTGGCGCTGTCGAAATCTGGTTGCGTGACAATCTCTAGGAGCGGCGTGCCGGCGCGATTGAGATCGACTAACGAACCCCCAAACGAACAACCCGATGAACCAGCTTGGTAGACGTGGCCAGCTGGCAGCTCGTGCCCGAGCTTTCCGGTGTCCTCTTCGAGGTGCGCGCGGATGATGCCGATGCGCTTCGTACCACCGCCCGACGTGGGAATGTCAATCGCACCGTCTCCGCAGAGCGGAAGGTCGTACTGCGAAATCTGGTACCCCTTCGGAAGGTCGGGGTAGTAATAGTTTTTTCGATCCCACTTCGAAACGTGAGCGATGTCGCAGTTCAGCGCGAGCCCGACCATGATCGACATCTCGACCGCGCGACGATTCATGACGGGGAGCACGCCGGGAAGCGCAGCGACGATCGGATCAACGAGCGCATTGGGTTCAGCGCCGTAGTAGTCGGGGTGGGCCACATTCGGCGTCCGCGTGAACATCTTGGTCCGCGTGGCGAGCTCGACGTGAATCTCAAGACCCACTTTGAGCGCGGTTCGCACGATGTTGGCCTCGTTGCGGGTAGCCTGATGCGCAGTCGTCATGCGCGCATTCTAAGGAGTTGCAGATGAGCGTCCCCATCGCTGCCACGTTCCTCGTCCCTATATTGTTCGTCGCACTGAGCACGGATACGCACGGCGCTGCCCGCGACACGCCTTCCGCACCGAAACTTCGCATTGACGGGCTCTACCACGGCGTCAACCGGCCAATCCGCGCCGTCGTGGAAGGCGAGACGACGGCACCGCTGACGCTCAGGCTCGTCGCGTCGAACGGCGATCTCAGAGCCGCAGTGCCGATGCAGCCGGGCAAGTCCATCGACCTCGCCGCGGCGCTGCCGTCGCTCAATGAGATCGAAGTGGCGCACTGGCTTCAACTCACGAGTGGAGAAGAGGCGATCGGAACGCCATGGGTCGCGCAGCCGTTGATCTCGCGCCCGCTCACGCGCACGACGACCGCCCTGCGTCCCGACGGCACGACGAGCTACACGCGCATCATTGGTTGGGGTGATCGTCTGCTTGAGCCCGACAACGCCGACTACGTGAAACTCAAGGAGACGTGGCCCAAGCCCGACCCCACCCCGCGCAGCGGATTGCGGATCTACCTCGACCGCGACGTCGTCCTGCATACCGACAAGGGCGATGTGCGCATCGCACTCGCACCGGAGTACGCACCGAACACCGCGTGGAACTTTCGTTCGCTCGCTGAAGGCGGAATGTACGAACACACGCCGTTCCACCGGGTCGTGAAATTCGATCGCGAAGGTCGGTCATTCGTGATTCAAGGCGGTGATCCAACTGGCACCGGCGACGGCGCTGCGGGGTACGACTTACCTCTTGAGCCGAGTAGTTTGGCGCACGACTTCGGCGTCGTATCGATGGCGAGGAACGACACGCCGGATTCAGCGGGATCGCAGTTCTTCGTTTGCCTTTCGCGCGAGGGCACCGCGCGGCTTGACAATCAATACTGCGCATTCGGATGGGCCGTGAGTGGAGCCGACACAATCCTGGCGATCGCCGATGGCGAGATCGCCGATCTCGCAACGGGACGACCGAAAGAGCCAGTTCTTGTGCGCGAAGCGGAACTTGTGCCAGCGCCGCCTCGAACTCCCGGCAAGGGACGCCCGGACGCGCGGGTCGTGCGCCCCGCGGGAAACGCGGCGAAACCCGACAACACAAAGCCCGCGGAGCCCGATCGGTGAGTCGACGTCCGCTCTGGAACCGAGGGTTTCTTTCTCTGTTCGCGACACAGTTCTTCGAAGCTGCAAGCGATAACGTCATCAAGGGCGCGATCACGTTCGCAGTCGCTGAGAATGGTCCTTGGCAGAGTCGCATCGGAGCTGGCGGCCAGGGATGGATCACAGTCCTCTTCACGCTGCCGTTCGTCTTGCTCTCAGCATTCGGCGGGCGTTTGGCCGATCGCTATCCGAAGAACCGTTCAACGGTCGTACTCAAGCTTGCAAGCATTGGCGTCGCGCTCATCACCGTGCTCGCATTCGGGTGTGACAGTCTCATGCTCGCGATCACCGCGCTCGTCGCGTTCGCGTGTGTGAGCAGTTTCTTCGGTCCGATCAAGTACGGGATGATCGCGGAGCTCGTGGAGCGGGAGCAGCTCGGACGCGCGAACGCACTCATCAATCTCGGTACGAATCTCGCGGTGATCACTGGCATGGTCATCGCTGGCTCGGTGGCGTATCAATTTCGTGTGGCGCACGAGAGTGGAGCTGCGTCATCCGGAATCGGATGGTGGCTGCCTGGACTGGTGATGCTCGGCTTTACGATCTGCGGCTTGCTCAGTTGCCTCACCCTACCGCGTCTCCGCGCCCAATCACCGAATCTTCCGCTCAACCCAGACCCGTTCTCGACCTACTTCGCGGTGTTGAAGCAGATGAAGCAAGGTCCCGCGCTCGCAGTTGCGCTGGCGTGGACATTTTTCTACCTGCTGGCATCGGTGGTCCTTCAGATCCTGCCGGACTACGCGTCACTGTTGAAAGTGACCGAAGACGAAACGGGCTACCTCATGGCAATCATGGCGGTCGCAATCGGTATCGGCTGCATGGCGGCCGCGTGGCTGTCGGGCGCGCGACTTCGCCTCGGCCTCGTGCCTTTCGGTGCGGCGGGCCTCGCGATCGCGTTTCTCGCACTCGGTCTCGCGCCGCTCAACTATGCATTCACCGCGATGGGGCTTTTCGCTCTGGGCTTCGTTGCTGGCTTCTACATCATTCCACTACAGGCATCACTTCAAGCGCTCGCGCCTGACGACGAGCGTGGACGCTTCCTCGGTACAGCGAATGCGATGAGCTTCGCGATGGGCGGCGCGGGCGGCGCGATCTTCTCGGGTGCTCGCTGGCTCGGTGTTCCGAGCAACCGTATCTTCCTCATCATCGCGGCGCTCACCGCGATCGTCTGCGTCGTGTGCGTCGTGTGGCTGCGGCGCAATCGCGCCATCGTCGATGCCGCCGCTACACTCCGCACCCTTTCCAATCCGCGTACGACGAATCCAGCTTCACCGAGCCACCCATGACTTCTAAGCCCACTGCCTATCCCACCGCGACCATCGAGACCGACCATGGCCCGTTCACCGTCGAGCTTTGGAACGATGTCGCGCCAAAACACGCCGAAAGCTTTCTGAAACTCGCCCGCAAGGGCTTCTACGACAACCTAACGTTTCATCGCATCATCCCTGGGTTCGTGATTCAAGCGGGATGTCCGAAGGGTGACGGCACCGGCGGTCCCGGGTGGACCGTGAACGCTGAGTTCAATGATCGAAAGCACGAGCCGGGCGTCCTGTCCGCGGCTCGCTCGGCGCACGTTGACAGTGCTGGCAGTCAATTCTTCGTGTGTCTGACTCGTGAGAACTGCCAACATCTTGACAAGCAATACACCGCGTTCGGTAAGGTCACGAGCGGCATGGACGTGGTCAACAAGATTGCGGCGACGCCACTCAAGGACAGCCGCTCAGGCACGCCGACGAAGCCACCGAAGATGGTGAAAGTCACCGCAGCCTAACACTGCAGCTCGCTGCCGATTGTTAGGGCATTCGTTCGTTGGCGACCACTTCAGGCGGCAGAAGCATGAGCTGCCAGAAGCCGACATCGTGCCAGCGGCCGAACTTCCAGCCCGCTTGAGCGAAGAACGCAGTTTTCACGAAGCCTATGGCCTCGTGCAGGCGGACCGACGCTTCGTTCGGAAGCGTGATGCCACCGACGAGCGAGTGGAGTCCGCGCGCGCGGCAATCGGCGATCAGCCGAGCGTAGAGCGCGCGGCCGACACCGCTGCGTTGCGCACGTTCGATGACGTACACGCCGACCTCCGCAGTCCAGCGATACGCGGCTCGCTCCCGCCACACGCCAGCCTTCGCGTAGCCAAGAAACTCGTTTGAAGCGTCGACCGCGATGAGGAACGGATACCGCTCGCGCTTCGGCAGCCACGCGTCGCGCAACTCGTTCGCGGTCACAGGCTCGACACCGAAGTGAATCGCGGTGTTCAGGATGTATTCATTGGTGAGCGCTGCGACGGCTGCGAAATCGCCGTCACTCACAGCGCGAATCGGCAGCGTCACGGATTGACGCCCTTTCCACCCCGCGCGATGCGAAACGACGTGGGCAAAAGGAACGTTCGTCCTTCAAACGACGTCGTCGAACCAGAAACGAGGAGCGGCGCTTGGCTCTCCGTTTCTCGAACGAGTTGTTCAACTCGTTCGAGCGCAAGACACGGCAGAACCGGCATCGATGGGTCGCCGCCTTCCGCGAGTTGACCGTCGAACACGAATCGCCAACCGCCGGTGGATGCATCACGCAGCAGGTGGCCGCGTCGGCTCATCACGCGAGAGTCAGAACTTGGAACGGCTGTTGGAACAGCGACCGCACCGCTCTGGGCTCGCGGTATCGCTGGGGCCGCCGTGACAACTTTCGGAAGCGAGCCGATCCTCGCCGCGAGTCGGCGCTCGAGATCCGCCGCAATCGCTTCCTCGTCGACCGGCGTGGTCGGCGTCGCGGGCGATGCGGGCTTTGGCACCGGCTTCCCATCGGGCTTGACTGTGGGGGTTGGCGTTGGCGCTGGCGTCTCGACCGCAACGACCGGCGTCATCATCGACAAAAGGACATAGTTTCTACTGTGGTAAATGAACACCTCTCCCGTCGCCTCAAACCTGATCGGCGTCGGCGCGAGACGCTGGGTGCGGATCGCTTCTGCGAGTGTGTCGTTAGGAAGTAAGACGATCTCGCGCTGAAGGCCGCTTGCGTCGCGCGTGTTCGGAAGGAACAACCACTCGTTGCGCTTCTCGTCGCCGCGCATCTCACCTCCGGCGCGGACCATGAAACTGCTTTCGCGCAGGAGCGGCGGTCTGCGTTTTGGTTCCGGCGTCACTCCCGGCACCGCGCGCGTGCCATCGACCGGTGCCGGAGGATCGGCCGACGTGGTTCCCGGAACAGCCGACAGCGAAGCGAGGATTGCAGCGAGGACAATCGTGTGCATGGTCAAACTCCAAGGTAGCTTCGTCCGATCTTGTGCGGCGGCTTGAGAGAGGCACGAACTCGGAAACCCTGCGAATCTCTGAAGTGCGGGTTTGACGCTTCTCGTGTGGTTTGCCAAGATGCAAGGTCCTTCGACGGCCGGGTACCCAAGTGGCCTAAGGGAACGGATTGCAAATCCGTCTTTCGCGGGTTCGAATCCCGCCCCGGCCTTTCGCCGCGGCGACTCCCCTTCTCGGTGGGTCGCCGCGGCGATTGTCTTTAGCGACCCTCCGTCCTTGCGGGATCGGCCGCCACGCCCGACTCGACGTGGAGCGGGCGCGAACTTTGGAACTGGACAAGGGGATTTTGGACAACGCTTTTTGCTCTGTCTCGCAAATCACGAGGGCGAAGCCGTACCACTCTTCGAGCGGGCACTGCCGCGACCGACGGGGTCGCCCAGTGCCGGCTGTCCCGATTCGACCCGGTTCCGGTGCGTGCCCTGCCGCGCTGGCACCGTGTAGCTCCGGAGAATCCTGGATGCGAGTTCGTCCTGCCAATCTCGGTCGCACCCGACCCGTCGCTCACGCGGCCCTTCTCTCGGCGTTCCTGCTCGCATCAACGGGTGGTGTGTCGGCTGTGACTGCCCAGAGTTCCTCTCGCACGGGCGCGGAAACCTCGGCTCCGCACGCGCCAGGGGTGACGCCCGGCGATCCGAACCGCGATCGAGATCTACGGCCGACGATTCGATCACCGTCGTCTCGGCCGAGTCGCGAGCCCGGCAGACGCCCGCCAGGCCCTGGTATGCGCCCAAACTTGCCCGTATCGCCTGGCGGGTCTCCGGGCGTGCGCCCACCGGGTCCGCCGATCGAGCCGCCGAAGTCACTGACGTGCGCGGCGTCGACTGCGCTTCAGAACTGAGCGCCGAGAAAACTCACCACCGGTTTCACTGAATTCTTCGTTCGGGAATGTCACGGCATCTCCAAGCGTCGTAGATTCAACGTGCCCTCCGCGTCCGCCGTTGCGGTTGGTGCTCCGCCTCCACGTGAGGTTCTGCCTGTGTCGCTGCGTCCGCGCTCTCTCGTCGCCGTCAGCCTGCTGACCGCCCTTCTCACGCCGCCCATCATCCTCGCTGCGCCAAGTAGGGCTGACACTGAGTCTGCCCCGGTCGCCGATGGCGGAGGTCGTGGAGGTGCTGGTGGTGGGGCAGGCGCTCCCGCTGGTGGTGGGCGCGGTGGGTCGGGCGGGGGCTGGGGCGGCGGAAGTCGCGGAGGAGCCGGAAACGGATGGGGTGGAGGCGCTGGAGGCCGTAGTAGTGGTGGTGGCGGTGGTGGTGGTTGGGCGCCAGCGGGGCCGCAGGCGCCAAGTGGTCGGGGTGTCGGAGGCGTACCGAGCATGCCTTCGGCGCGCCCGTCAGCACCGCCAGCAAGTGCGCCCGTCGCGCGCCCGTCGACCCCGCCAGCCAGTGCGCCTGTCGCGCGCCCGTCAACCCCGCCAGCAAGCGCCCCGGTCGCGCGCCCTTCTGCTCCAGTCTCTCTGCCCCCGGCTGTCCGACCGTCGGGACCAACCCGAACACCCCCTAGCGTGGTTCCTAGCGCTGCGCCCACTATCCCCCCGGCATCGCGGCCGACGTCGTCGCCCGCGGCACCAGCTCGGAAATCCGTGAGCCCGCGAACGCCAACGGCGCCGCCGAGCGTACGTCCGTCGACGCCCGATGTCGTGCAGCCGCCCGCGGTTCAGCCGCCCGCTGCCCCGACTTCACGCCCAGCGGCTCCCAGCACGCCGGTTCCTCCGCGGCCGACCGCGAAGCCGACCGAAGCGCCGGCCGAAGCGCCGTCCGCACGCCCTTCGGCAACGCCCCCGGGGCAGACCGGGCAGCCTTCCAAGCCCGGGACCACTCGCGGGAACGCGGGCAACACGCCCTCGTCGCGCCCCTCGCTGCCCCCCCTCCCCAAGGCGGGCAGCAAGCCTGATGGCGCTCCAGCTCCTGGTCGTACTCCGACGGTGGGGACGCCCTCGTCGCGCGGTGATGGTGCCCCGACCCGGCCGGGACCGATGCCGAACGGTCGCCCCTTGCCGACTCCAGCCGACGCCCGACCGGACAAGCCGAGCAATCCGCGCAACGGCGGAGCTGGTGTTTCCCCGTCGAGGGGCAACGCGCCGGACCGAACGCCATCAGATCGAGCTGGCAAGACCACCCCAAACGTGACGCCGAGCGCAGTTCGGCCGACGCGCGACGCGAACCCAGCGGTCGAGCCGAAGCTGGTGCGTGATCTCCCTACCCGCACATCCAGTGGCGTGACGCGGCGCGATATTGCCAGCGGCGCTCGCGGCGCACCGACCGGTGGCGCGGTCACCTCGAATCGCCTCGGGGGCGTCAATCTCGACAACACCCGGCCGAGCCGCGGCCCGGGAGCTGGCTTGGGCACAGGGACTGGGACTGGCTCTGGCTCTGGCTCCGGCTCCGGCTCTGGCGGCCACGGCGACACGACGATCATTAATAATTCCATCACCAACAACAGCAGCACAGTCAATTACGTCACGAACGTCAACTACGCAAATAGCTGCTGGAACAACGGCTGGAATAACGGTTGGTGCGCGCCCGTGTACGGACCGGGCGCCTGCTGGAATAACTGGTCTTCCGGTAACGGCTTCTCGTTCGGCATCGGCTTCGGCACCGGCAACTTCTCATTCGGTTTTTTCTACGGGGCCAACAATGCCCCGTTCTGCTCCAGTTGGTGTAACCCGTGGTGGAACGGTTGGTCCGGGTTCGTCTCCGTTGGTTGCGGCCCGAGTTGGAACTGGTGTCGGCCGTGCTGGTCGCCGTGCGGTGGGCCGTGGTGGTCTAATTATGTTGTATACGAGAGCTACCCGTCGTGGTGTGTTCCTGTGTATTCATACACACCCGTCGCAGTTGTCCCGAGCGTGACCTATGTGAACTACACAACCTACTCGCCACTCCCGAGCGTTGTAGTAGTTCCACCGCCCTTCTCTGCGGCGTCGATTCCAATGGTCGCCCAAGAAAGTCAGGCATGGGACCTGTTGGGCAACGGATTCCCTCGCAGCGCGGCCGACGGCTTCGCACAGCTCCATGACGCGAACCCAGCGAACGCCCGCGCACTCGCGGGATACGGCATCGCACTCGCGATGCTCGACGACATCTCGGCCGCAGCCGCCGTCATGCGCGATGCCGTTGCGATAGATCCGGCGGTCGTCAGCCTCGTCCCGCTGACCCCGTCGCTCACCCAACGGATGCAGTTACTGGAGTCAAGCGCCGAAGTGGCATCGCGACAGGCAGCGAGTTCGCGTGACGCACTGTTCCTTCTTGCTGCGTGGCGATCAACCCTCGGTCAATACGGCGAAGCGCAGTTGGCGCTCGTCGTCGCGCAGCAACAGGGAGAGACATCAACGGCAGCGACCGTCCTGAGGACTTGGTTGGAACTCAGGCTCGCTGGGCGAATCTGAACTTAGCCGGTCCAACCACCTAGAAGCGTCCCTAGGTCGGCACCGTTGACGGCCCCACTCGCGTCGAAATCTCCGCTTCCGCTGGCGCCCCACTGGCCGAGCAGGATCGCAAGGTCGGCGCCGTTCACTTTGAGGTCGCCGTTGAGGTCGCCGATCATCGGCGCCGGTGGCGCGTAGGTCACCGTCAAGATCGGCTGAGTACTCGCGGCGGCTTCGTGAGTGTCGAATCGCTTCACCGATTGCAGCGTGACTTCGTTTCCTTGAACGAGCCATCCGTAGTTCACGGCTGAATTATTTACCCAGCCCTGTACGTCGCTCACAAGCAGCGGCGTCGACGTCCAGGTGTATGGCCCCGTGCCGCTGACCGACTTGCTCGCGCTCGCTGCGGCAACGAAGTCGCCCCCAGGAACGGTCCAATAGAGGTTGGGATATGACCGATGGATCCACGTCGCGTCACCAATACTCGGGGGTGAACCGCCTCCACCGAACGAGAAAGAGGACCCTTCGCCGAAGGATTGCGTGAGGCGTTTGAGATTCACGACGAACGCCGAGCCGCTGCCAGACTTCGAGCAATACAGCTTGACCGTCACTGACTGGATCGTCGATCCCACTGGGATTGCGGCAACGTCGAACTTGATGACGCCGCGACGAAGTTTCGACTCGCCGTTGGGACCAACCCTACCGGCGTAGAAGTTCAAACTTGCACCTGAAGACCAGGCACCGCCAGAGTCCTCGATCAGCGTGTTGTCGTCGATCGTTGTAACGATAAGAGTGTCCGCGACGGCCGACACGCAGAGGCCGCCGAGGGTCGCGGCTGCGGTCACTGACGCGTTCGCAAGACTTGAGCGAAGAATAGAGGATCGTTTGGGCATGGCGCAGGCTTCGTTGAGTTTCGGATAGTCGATGCGGTCTTCGGCGTCACATCCAAGCGCCTAACAGAGTTGCCAAGTCAGCCCCATCGACGACTCCGTCACCGGTGATGTCGGCGCTACCGTCGGCCCCCCATTGACCCAATAGGATCGCGAGATCGGCGCCATCGACGGTTCCGTTGCCGTCTAGATCGGCGGGATTTCCCACCGCATTCACGGTAACGGTGAGCGTGAGTTGCAGCAGCGACGACATGGCACCTGGAATGTCTTGGTCGCTCGCGCTGACGGTGACGTTCTGGGAGTACATGCCCGCTGTCGCACCCGCACCATCGAACGCGAACGTCAGCACGGCCGGATTCGCGCCGACACCCGATTGAATCCCGCTGAAGAGCGAGAAGCGTGAACCGAGGCCAGCGACGAGATCGATGTCCAGAAGCGCCTGATTCGAGTCGTAAAGATAGTTAAACACGCTCGCCGGAATGGTCAACCCCGCGTCGCCCTCGGTCATTGCTGAGGCCGCGACTGCGGCGTTGGTGTCAGCGATCGCGCTGAACGATCCGTTCGCGGCGCGGACGACCTGGCCACTGGTGGGCAAGAGCTGTGAAGCACCTTGCGTGGCCTCAGAGACTGCGGTCACCAGCGCGCTACCGGAGACAAATCCCACTGTCGAGGTGTTCACGGGCACCTGCACGATCGCGCTCGAGGGAGCGAGCGGCGCGGTTCCAGCGAAGTTCCCCGACAGCACGCCATTGCCCTGTACTTCGTAATCAAGCGCGTCAATGCCGACTGGCACGCCAGCGGCGATATTCTGAATAGAAACGTTCAGCGAATAGACGGCGTTTTTGATGACTTTGCCAAAGCTACCCGTCAGCGATGCGCTCATCACTGCGGGGAGTTGGTAGTCACACACCACCGCGATGTGATCCGACGCGTCGAAGAGGTTGTCTGCGAGCGTGTTCGAACGGGGGATGTCGTTCGGGTAGTAGGTGTTGTTGCCGACGTTGATCCCGATATCAAAATGGTTGCCGTCGTTGCCAAGGCTTCGATATGTCCCAGCGATGATCGAGAGTCCGTTGCCGTCCTGAAACTCGGAGGTCGAGAGTTGGAAATCGAATCGGTCGTCCATGCCGCCGCCAACGAGTCCACCGGCCACGATGTCGCGCGGCGACTGGGAGTGTTTGATGGCATTCGCCGCGCCACTCCACGAACCAGTTCCAAGAGGATCGAACGCTTGCCCGTTTCCTGCCGCAAGGAACGCCGCGTACGCGCTCTCGTTATTCGAATACAGATTGAAATCGCCGGAATAAATGATGTGAATTCCCTGCCCAAGTCCATCGGCGTTCGCGCGAATCGTCTGCGCGCCAGCGAGCCGAATCGCCTCGTTCGCCGCACCTTGGCTCGCCTTGAGATGCATCCCATAGACGTAGAACTTGGCGCTGGCGCTTGAGTAGCCGACGAGTTGCAGTTGCCAGCGATCGGTCTTCCGCCCCGCACCGGTATCTAAATCGACGTGGCCAGCGACGATCTCGGCCACCACGTCGCTTCGATAGAACATTGCTTCAGCACCGCCGGAGCCATCCTCGGACGGACTCGTGGTGTACGTCGCCCGCGTGTAGTTGAACCCAGCTATCGCCGAATCGAGCAACGACTCGATCTCGTCAATCTTCGACGATGGGGCCTCCTGAACCACCACCACATGGGGCGCGACCGCGAAGCCAAACTTGTCATCGGCAGCAATCGCGGCAAAAACCGCTTTCATGGCGATCGGATCGCCCTTGGCTGCCGCAACGTTGTAGTTCGCGACGCGCAGTTGGGCGTTGGCGGCGGATGTCAAGAGACCGGCGAGCGCTACCGCAGCTGGCGCCACGGCATTGACGAAGGTACACATGCAGTCGAACTCCCGAGGACGGCAGTCGGCCGCAGTCCTCGTTCAATCTAGCTCGCGAAACGATCGAGCGGAAGCGGGAACGTTCCCGAACCCCGATCGACGCCACCCGACACCGCCCCACACCACTTCGCCCGGCGCTTCGACCGCAACTTGGACCGTCGTCGAGGCGGTCCGGTATAACCACCCACTCGCGCTGTGGCGACTGCCGATCGGACGATCCAGTCGCGGGCGCGAACCGCTGCGGGGCGCGCTCCTCGCGCCTCGGGTTCGGGTCACCCCATTGGAGATTTGCATGCGTCTCTTCGCTGCCGCGGCCTTGGCTGTCGCCATCGTCGCCCCTGCCTACGCACAGAAAGTCGAAGTCGAGACCCTAGTCCTCGACAACGGCATGAAGTTCCTTCTCGTTCCGCGCCACGATCAGCCCAACAGCATGGCGGCCGGTTGGCTAGCGAAAGTGGGAAGCGTCAACGAGCGACCGGGCATCACCGGGCTCAGCCACTTCTTCGAACACATGATGTTCAAGGGAACCAACACGATCGGCACGCTCGACCCACGGAAGGACGCGGAGTACCGCGCGAAGCAGAAGGAGCTTCGGGACGAAATAAACCGTCTCGTGTGGACCGAACAATACGCCCGCTACTTTCGTGGTGAGATCGACGATCCGTGGAACCCCGCGAACGACTCACCGCGGTTGAAGGAGCTGCGCACGCAGCTCAAGGCGCAGATGGACGCGCAACAGGGGAAAGCGTTCGGCGATCAGATCGCGAGCCTCAAAAGCGACCTCACGAAAGTCGACGGCACCAGCGCTGACGGCGCGGCGAAGTCCGCTGGTCTGAAGAAAGAGATCGAGCGCCTCGAACTTGAGTCAAAGGGCAAGGCATCGATCGTCAAGGACGAGTTCGACCAGATCTATACGAAGGCTGGCGGCTCGGGGATGAATGCGTTTACGAGCTACGACCTAACTTTCTTCTTCATCAACGTGCCGAGTAACAAGTTCGAGCTCTGGGCTTGGATGGAATCTGACCGACTGAACGACAGCGTGTTCCGCGAGTTCTACTCGGAGCGCGACGTCGTGCACGAAGAGCGCCGGCTCCGAACCGAGAGCACGCCGACAGGCACCTTCCAAGAGCAGTTCGAATCGATGTTCTGGATGTCGAGCGGATACTCGTGGCCGGTCATCGGCTGGACGAGCGACCTCAACTCCTACACGATGGAAGAGGCCGAGCGCTATTGGGACCTCTACTACCGCCCGAACAATCTCGTCGGCGTGATCGTTGGCGACTTCATTCCGGCTGACGTGAAACCAGTCATCCAGCAGTATTTTGGGCGCTTAAAGCCCGGGAAACAGGCGCCGCCTCCAGTTGTCACGCTCGAACAGAAGACCGTCGCAGAAATGCGCATGGATGCTGCGGTCGACGCGCAACCGTCGGTCGAGGTTCGCTGGCACGCAGTGCCCTTCCGACACAAGAATAGTTACGCGCTTGAAGTTCTCGCGAGCATCCTGAACGGCCGCACCGGACGGCTCTACAAGTCCATGATCGAAGGCTCGGCGATCGCTTCCAGTGCCCGCGCCGCTGCGGACACCCGCAAGTACGCCGGCGCGTTCTCGATTCAGGCGGAAACCAAGGGCGATTCCACACCCGCTCAGCTCGAGGCTGCGATCGACGCCGAGGTGAAGAAGTTGCAGGACACGCTCGTGACCGAGCACGAACTGCAAAAGGTCAAGAACCAGTCCGCCGCCGACCAATACCGCCGCCTGCAGAATAACTTCTTCCTGATGGTGCAGTTGGCAGCGGGCGAGGCGATGGGCGGATGGGAAGAGATCAACGAGGCACAGGCCAAGCTCGACGCCGTCACGGCGGCCGACATTCAGCGTGTCGCCCGCACGTACTTCAACGACGACGTCCGCGCGGTCGCGACGTATGTGCGCAAGCAAGGCAGCGCCCCCGCTGATGGAGGCGGCGAGGATCCAGATCTGGCAAAGGTCCCCGCGCAGATGCGCGGCAACATCAAGCAGGCGGCCAAACAGATTGAAGCCGAGACTGACCTCAGCAAGCTTCGTGAAGGGCTCGCGCAGATGGACGAGCAGCTTGGCAAGATCCCAGAGCAGGCTCGCGCGCAGATGGCACCAGCATTTGAGTACATGAAAAAGAAGGCCCAGCAGCGCATCGAACAGCTTGAGAAGAAATGACGCGATCCGCCGCTTCTGCCAGATTCCGCATACGAAACACAACACCATGACATCCATGAAGCACTGTTCCATCGCATTCATCGTCGCTGCCGCTTCGCTGGCGACGCCATTCGCTTCGGCAGACATTCCGCCACGGCCAGAAAACCTCGTCTTCGCTCCGCTCAAGTTTGAACCGCCATCACCGAAGGAGTTCCGTCACGTCCTCAAGGACGGCACCGTCGTCTACATGGCGCCGAGCAGCGAGTTTCCACTCGTCACTGTTTCGATCACGTTCAAGGGTGGCGACTTCCTCGACCCAGCCGAGGTTCCGGGGCTCGCGGGAATGACCGCAGCGATCATGCGCTCGGGCGGAACCGCAACGATCAACCCCGCTGATCTGGACGAACAACTCGACTTCTTGGCGACCCGCATCGGCGTCGGCGGCGGTGATACGACAACCACCGCAACGATGAATTGTCTGAAGACCACGCTGTCCGAAAGCATGAAACTCTTTATGGACATTCTTCGCAATCCGGCGTTCGATCAGGCACGCCTCGACGTGCAGAAGGGCGAAACGCTTGAGGGACTCAAGCAGCGCAACGATTCCGCCGACTCGATCATTGGTCGCGAGTGGCCAGCGCTGATGTACGGTCGGGATCACTTCGAAGCGCGTGACATGACCAAGGCGTCGCTTGACGCAATTTCGCGCGAGAAACTCGCCGAGATGCACGCGAAGATCTTCCACCCTGGCAACATGATTGTCGCGGTGACCGGCGACTTCGAGCCCAAGGCAATGCTCGCGATGCTCGAGACGGCGTTCGAAGGCTGGGCGAAGGGCGCGCCGGTTGCGGATCCGCCAGCGCCGAGAAGCGAGGTGAAGCCCGGCGTCTTCCATGTGCAGAAAGACATTCCGCAGGGCAAGGTGTTCATTGGCCTTCGCTCAATCAAGCGCGACGACCCGGATTACTTTCCGATGCTCGTGATGAACGACATCTTGGGAGGCGGCGGGTTTACGAGTCGCATCATGCAGAGCGTGCGTTCGAACGAAGGTTTGGCGTACAGCGCTGGTTCGCGCATGAAGACGAATCCCTGGTATCCAGGCGAGTTTCAAGCGCTGTTCCAAAGTAAGAGCCCGACCGTCGCTCTCGCGATCAAGCTCATCGACGAAGAGTTCAAGCGAATCCGCACTGAACCCGTCACGTCGCAAGAGCTCGATACTGCTAAGAACTCGTTTGTTGAGACGTTCCCGCAGACGTTCGCGAGCAAGGATGGAATGCTGCGGATCTTTGTGTCCGACGAATGGACGAATCGACCTGCTGGCTACTGGACGACGTATCGCGCGAAGGTCATGGCGGTCACGCCCGAGGACATTCAGCGCGTAGCCCAGAAGTATCTCGACCCTTCGAAGATGGCGATCCTCGTTGTCGGCAACTGGGATCCGATCTACGCAGGCAACGAACGTGCGAGCATGAAGGACTTCTTTGGCGGAAACGTAGAGCACTTACCGCTCCGCGACCCGCTGACGCTTGAGCCAATCAAGTAACTGAGACCTGTCTCCGGAGTTTCAGGGCACGCCGCGCGGCGTGCCCTTTCTCTTTTGGTGAATCGTTCGCTCCGTTCGCTCCGAAACGCACCCGGGACCGAATGGCATGACGACATCAATGCGACTGATCATCTGTGCCATCGTCGCGCTGTTGACCCTCTCGGATCAGTCGATCGCCCATCCACCCATGTCGGGTGTGGCTGAGGTCACCATCCATCGTGATGGCCGTTTCGTACTGACGCTTCGGCACGACGCGATCGCATTCGCGCTCGGCCAATCGCCGGTCGTTGTCACTGACGACGCGATGCTGGAACTGCTCAACGGTCCCGAAAGCGAAATCGTCGCGGCATTCGAACGCAGTCGATGCCGCCTCGCCGAGGAACTCCGACTCGTCGCGAACGGAGCACCGATCTCGCTTGAATTGACGAGCGCACCGTCGCTCGAATCGCTCCGCGCTTGGCAACGAGAGCATGTGAGCAAACCATTTCCAGTCGCGCTTCCCTTCGAGCTCCGCACCACACTTCCGGCGGGGACTTCCGCGATCACGCTGCGATTTCCACCGATTCTTGGAGACGTGATTTGGACCGTTGAACGTCCAGATGCAGCACTTGAGTCGGTACCGCTCCGACCCGGTGCGATTTCGCCTGACATTGCTGTGTCGGTCACGGCCGAGAATGCGAGCGACGATGTCTCTCCAGTCGCAACGCGCGTCGAGCCGATCGGCGCCGGCATCGTCGTGCGTGCGTGGCGATACATGAAATTCGGATTCGAGCACATCATTCCCGATGGTGCCGATCACGCGTTCTTTGTGCTCGGGCTTTTCCTCTTGAGCCCGCGCTTCAAGATCGTGCTCTGGCAGATCACCGCATTCACCGTGGCGCACACGCTTACTTTGACGCTCACGACGCTGAATCTCATCAGTCTTCCCAACGGCATCGTCGAACCGGTGATCGCGCTCTCGATCGCGTTCATCGCGGTGGAGAACCTCGTCACCACCAAGGTCCACGCGTGGCGGCCCGTCGTCGCGTTCCTCTTCGGATTGGTCCATGGCATGGGTGTCGCGAGCGCCTTCTGCGAGGCCGGTTTCCCAACCGTTGAACTTGTGATGAGTCTCACTGCGTTCACGCTCGGTGTAGAAGCAGGACATCTCGCGGTGCTCACGGTCGCGTTTCTTGGCTTGTCATGGTGGCGCGACCGACCGTGGTATCGCGCGGTGATCGTGATTCCGCTCTCACTGGTGATCGCGATTGTGGCGCTCTACTGGACCGTTCAGCGCCTGATGTAAGCGGACAGGGAGGCTGCCTTACGCCTTCCGCATGATGAACAGATAGTTGAACCCGCGTAGGAAAAAGTTCTCCGCCTCTGCGGCCTTATGCCAGTTGCCTTGCGCAAGCTTCTGGTTATGCCGCACCACCGCGATGATGTCCACCGGTTCGAATCGCTTGCTCAGCCGTGCGAACAGTTCGAAGCCAATGGCCATGAACGTGCCTTCGCCCGGAGCTCCACCGCGCGTTTTTCGCCACGAATCGCTCACGTAGAGCGCCATGTGGCGACTAGGCTTGAGAACGCGGTCGATCTCAGCGATCACCTTGTCCATCGCGTCAAAATACGCAGCACCGTTATTCACGCCTCCAGCATCAAGCTTGCCGATGCAGCGCGGATCGTCGGAGTAGTCGATGTGCGTGGAATACGGCGGATCGACGAAAACGAAGTCCGCGCTCTGCGCTGGCAGCGGAATCGCGCGGGCGTCGGCTTGAATGATTTCCTTGCGCGTCGGCGCGAGATCGAAGCCCTTCCCCTTGCGCTTCAGATCAATCGCGACATCGAGCGTGGTACCACTACCGCACATCGGGTCGACGACCACGTCCCCCGGCTTCGTGTAGCGCATCAAGAGCTGCCAGATCAACCACGACGGCGTCGCGCCGGTGTAATTCTTATCACCCTGCATGAAGCGCGTCTTGCCTTCGACGACTTCTTCGGGCGTCGGCTGACGCTCACTGGTGTAGTGTTGGCTCGGGTACTCCCAGAGCGTTGTCGTGAAGATGCCGAGTTTCGGTCGCTGCGAGATGCGCATCGGCTTCGGTCCGCCGGGCTTCTCGCGCGGGATGTTCGGATCGCGCGGAGCGAAGAAGTCGGGCTTGCGAGGAGCAGTCATGTGGTCAATGTACGTTCCGTTTGTTCCTATTTCGTCCCGCTCGTACCGCTGTGTTTCATACACTCGAAGCGCTTTGTCCGAGCCGCATCCAGCAATGAAGACCCCTATGACCGCCGAAGAGGCGATTGCGTGGATGATCGCGCATCCATATGGAGAGCGAGATCAGAACGGTGTTGATGTCGGACTCCTTCGACACTTCCTTCGCATGACTCCGCTGGAGCGCATACGACACGCCGAGGACGCGGCTAGATCGATGGAGCGACTGCATGAACGATTCCGACCGGACGCGACTTGAACGAGTCGTCGATGCGCTGATCGCCCATCACGTGTCGTTTGTCGTCATCGGCGGATGGGCGGAAGTCCTCCACGGTAGTCCGCGCGTTACACGCGACGTCGATGTGTGCTACCGGCGCAAGCCCGAAGACATGAAGAACATTTTGGCCGCGTTGCGCTCATTGGATGCCAAGCTCCGCGTCCCGGGAGGGACCGTTCCCATGCCGATCGACGAGCGAATGCTTGCCAGCGTCGAACAACTCACGCTTGATTCGCACGGACTCCCCTTCGATCTGCTCGCTCAGGTCGAGCCACTTGGAGACTTCGAGCGCGTAGCCAAGAACGCAGCGCGATTCGATATCAACAGCCGCGCCGTGCTTGCAATTTCTCTCGACGACCTGATCACCGTCAAACGTCACATCAATCGCCCGAGAGACCGCGAAGCTCTGCTGTACCTCGAGGCGATCAAGCGACTTCGAGACGATGAAGGCACTGAGGCTTCAAGCTGACGCGTCAACTCAAATCGTCACGCCATTCGGCGCAGTGAACATTGCATCGACGACGTTGCCCGTGTTGAGCGTCGCCGCAGGTTCAAAGATCAGGACCTCCGCTTCTTCTTCGGCGACCGTGCGATGCTCGATACCGCGATGTCCCTACGAAAATACTCGCACAGTCGAGGCGCGGGGCACCTCCTCGCGCCGCTGTTTACCACGTTTGTTTGCTCGAAGAGTGATCGACGCCAAGCGTCTCTCGACCTCTTCGATAACTCGCCAGCGCGGCACAGGAGCACCGCGTTGGCGAGTTGTACTTCCGACGTAGGCTCAGCGCCTTCGTCGCCGAGCGGGCAGCCCCGAGAGCGCAGCGAGCGCGATCGCCCCCGGCGCCGGGATCGTCGAGAAGTAGATGTTGTCGGAGTACACGTCGTCGCCAGGACTCTCGATGTACACGCCATCGAATGCGACGTCAGAGTAGAGACCGGAATATCCATTGGTGGCACCCGTCCACCAAGAGCTAACAAAAAACTGCTGTCCACCGGAATAGAGTCTGAATCGCCAGGCGCCTGGACCGTGTTGTCCGATGGCGTGAATGGGCTGGTCGAAAGCTAGGATGATTCCGTTATTGCCGTCGATACCTGCACTGTCTTGTGGAAATAGATCCCATGTGGGAAACGTCACCACATTCGGCCCGACGTTGGTGAAATTGACACCGAGCGCGGCGTACTGGTCAGTAATGAACGTGTTGGGCGCGAAGCCCGTGAAGTCGCACGTGCTGTACGCACCGGCGGCGTCCTGCCAACCGGAGAAGTCCTGAATGAACATCTGAACCGAGGCGATCGCGGAGTTGGCGGCAGCGACGAGTGACAGCGCCGCGCACAGCGCGAGCAATCTGCGGCTTTTACGCGAAGGACGTGTGTGCGTCATGGCTCGCCTCCCCCGAGAATCACTTGCAAAGTGGCGATGACTGCTTCTGCCTCATTTGGCGAGAGCGCGGCGAGCCATGTTCCGAATCCCTCGATCGAGTCTTGTCCGAACATGGAGATGGCCCCAGCGATCTCGGGTGGCAATGATGTGGCAGCTTCCGACTCGCCGCCCTCGCCACTCGTCATCGCCCCCGCAAGGAACTCCTCGCTGAGTCCGCCGCAATTCGCTGCGGCAAATGCGCTGGCCTCGCAGGCCAGTCCCCACGCGCCGAGGAACAGTGTCAGATCTGCGGCGTTGACGACGCCGTTGCCGTCCAAATCACCGGCGCAACATCCGGTGCAGGGTTGACCCGGCGGCGACCATCCGCCAAGTACCAGCGTCATGTCAGCGCCACCGACGACACCATCGCCGTTCAGGTCCGCAAGGCACCCGAGCGTCGACGGCACTGGGACGGGGAGGAATGCATGCAGAACGACTTCGGATCCGCTCGGGGTCGAAACCACTCGGCCACCATTTCCGACGATCCATCCTTGGTCGTTGACATCGGCGAATCTGAAGAGCTGCCAGATTCCTGAATTTCCTTGGTAGCACAGTGAATCCGCGCGGCGCGCGAGGTAGGGCGCGCTGCCCGGAGCCGCTGGCGTGCTCTCGCGCCACCAGATCACGCCTCGATCGGCCGACGGTTCACGACCAGCAATCAGCAGTCCGAGGCCCGCTGCATCAGCTTTTGTGAGTCCCAACGCCTCGGTCTCAGCCTGTGTTGGAAAGACGGGATCTGCCGCCAAGTCGATCGCGGCACTATTCGGTCTCCATAGGACCGCCCTGCTTCGACACGCTTGGAGCGGATCTTGATAGATACCAACAGCCTGTCGGTTCTCATTGACTGCGTTCGCTTGCGCCCGCCAGTTCAAGAGCTGGAGCGGATCACTTGCGCCGAGGAAATCCTCGCGCAGCAACTGATACGAAGGGGTCGATGCCTTGGTCCATCGAACGCCATCGACCACGAGTTCACTTCCGCAACCACCGGACCCTGACGGATAGCCGGTTCCACCCGCGACGCGCGGAGCATTGTCGGTCGGAGGATCGGTCGGGGGCGGCGTAGAAACACGAAACGCACGTCCGGTTTGTGGCGTTCCTGGGCTCCCCGCGAGCGGCGTCGGCAACGCTGGCAAACTCGTGAGGGGATCGACTCCCAACACGTGCGCGAACGGAGTATCGCCCGCGAACGACGACCCGCCGTGCGACCAACCGACAACTGTCGGATGACCCGCGGCGTTGTTATTGACGCCGCGCGCCTGCCCGGCCGTTCCGGTGCTTCCCAACAGTACCGAAGTCGTCGTGTTCGTCGTGGCGTTGTACGTGCCCAGCCGCCAAACCACTGGCCGATCGATGCGATCAACAATCTGCCAGCCCGGAACGTCACCTGCCTCGTTAACGTCCCACGCCGCGCTGGCGTCATCGAATGAATAGCTCGTCATCGCGGTCAGATCGAGCATCTGACGGGCTGGAAGCCCGTAGCTTCCGCAAAGCGACTTCACCCAAGCATGGGCAGGGCACTCCAAATCGATGTCGGACGAATATCCGACGATGACCCCGAGTTCGTTGATGGCGGTCGCGGTGTACGAGGCACGAAGGCTGCAATTCGGCAGCTCTATGAGATCAAACACGTAGTAGTGCACCGATGGGGGATCCGGCAAGCCTCTTCCGAATAGCTCACCGGAAGCGAGGCCTGCGGTCATTGCGGCGCGATCGAGAACTTGCCAGCTCGCGCGTCGCGCCGAGGACTTTCGTCTGTCCGTCTGTCGAATGGTAAGAATTGCTTCCCGTTTGAGGAGCCAAGGGGTACCAGTCGCACGGCTGTGCGCGCGACGTTCCGCGTTCCACCGCGGGTCTGAATGCTTCTCTCTCGCTGCCCCGTCGTCCGGCGCGCTTGTAGAAGCGCGACGAACGACATCGCCAAGCGGGCTGCCTTGCGGAAGGCAACCTCAGCGCGGTGAACGTGGGCCCACGTACGTCCTGACAAAAGCCCCTTGTTCCCCAAGCACTGTACGGAACAGCACTGCGCGCACATTCAAGTGAATCAACGTAGACCGGAGTTTTCTACGTCTCGATCGCGCTTGGATCATGCAAATCGCCACCACGCCAGTCGACCCCGAGCGTGGTCGGTCACAAGCAATCGAGACAATATGGGGCTGTTCTCGAGTCCCATACTTCACACTTTCAGCACTCCCCGACTGTCTCCAAACCGCTCCATTGCAACACCCATGCGCGACGCAACTGACACGAGCAAATCGCACAACGGAACATCGCCCTCAAACCGCCGATATGTGCCGTGCGCCGACGTGAGCGCCTCCCCTGCTGCGCCGCCAGCGACGAGAACGGGAAGATTGCGATGATCGTGTGCGTTGCCGTCGCCAATCGCGCCGCCGTAGACGACCATCGTTGAATCGAGCAGTGAACGGCCCTCGGCGTCTTTCTCCGCCACGAGTTTCTCCAGCACATACGCACACTGCTCACTGTGATGCCGATTGATTGCCGCAAATTTCGCTAACTTCTCTTCATTGCGATCGTGATGGCTCACGTCGTGATGACCGTCGCGCACGTCGATGGCCGGATAGGGACGATTTGAGCCTTCGTTCGCAAGCATGAACGTTGCGACGCGGGTGAGGTCGAGTCGGAACGCCAGCACCATCAGGTCGGCCATTAGCCGCGCATGCTCGTGCCACGCTTCCGGAACACCCGAGGGCTTCGGAGGCAGTCCGCTCGCAGCAGGGTCGCGCTCGCTCTTCTCCGCAATCTCGATACGCCGTTCGACCGAACGCACGCCGTCGAGATACTCATCGAGTTTGCGTTGGTCGTTGCCACCGAGCGCCGTTCGCAGTCGATTCGCCTCGACGCGTGCTCCGTCGAGAATGCTCCGCCGCGCCGCGAGACGCTGGCTCTTCGCCAGCGCCGACTCGCCCTCTGGCCCAACTGCAAACAGCCGTTCAAACAACACGCGCGGATCATGTTCTTTCGCCATCGGCGTATGAGCACTGCGCCACGAGATGTTCGCCGAATAGGCGCACGAGTAACCCGAGTCGCAGTTGCCTGCGGTCATGCCAGGCTCGAGCCCAAGTTCAAGCGAATCGAAGCGCGTTTTCCCCGCGAACTCGCGCGCGATCATCTGATCGATCGAGACGCCAGCTGTGATGCCGGCACCAGCGGTCTTCAGCGGATGCGCCCCCGTGAGGAAGCACGCGCCTGATCGGGCGTGATCGCCGGGACCGTCACCTTGCGGCTCGGCATTCACTTGCGCGAGCCCGCCCATCACGGTCAGTCGATCGACGAACGGCTTGAATGGCTCAAGACTCGATGGGAACGACGTGAGCGCACCAGTCTGCGTCGGAAACCAATGAGCGCGATTCACGCCGTTAGGAAAGAACATGAACGCGACGCGCTTTGGTGCTGCCGAGATGACGGAGCTCGGCGACGCCAGCACGCGTGGCGTCATAGCGTCGAGCCACGGCAAGGCGATCGCACAGCCGAGTCCACGTAGCGCTGTTCGGCGAGATATAGCGTTCACGATGACTCCTTTGATGAGCGTGTTTCTGCAGCGCCGCGACGTCGGAACTGCTCCGAAAGAACGATCGCCTCGAAGGCGTCGCGTAACGACGCACTCGAGCCAAGTGATCTCGCGATCCGGTCGACGGTCGCTTCATCATCATCACCGAGACCGCGTCCGAGGACGTACACAAAAAGATGACGAACGACCGAACGCACGATCGCGGGGTCGTCGGCTAAGAGCGCGGTGAGTGTGCGTGGTCCGTCAACCTGCCGACCGTCCGGTAGTTCCGTGCGAGCGTCGATGAGCAGACCACCATCGGTCGTGCGTTCGCGACCGACCGCATCCAACGGTTCGAGCGCAAGTCCGATGGCGTCCATTCGGCGATGGCACGCAGCGCAACTCGGATCGGCGCGATGCCGTGCAAGCAGTTCGCGCATCGACGCCCCGCCGGCTGGCTCTGCTCTCTCAGGCAGCGCTGGCACGCCAGGCGGTGGCGGCGGTGGTGGCGCATCGAGCAGCGCTTCGAGCACCCACTTGCCGCGCTTCACCGGACTGGTGCGCGTCGGATTGCTCGTCGAGACGAGCACACTTGCGTGTCCCAGCAGTCCATGCACGCGTTGATCACCGATACGCACGAGACGCAACCAGTCGCCGTCGACCCCTTCGATAGCGTAGTGCTTCGCGAGTCGCGCGTTGAGAAAACTCCAGTCTGCCGTGAGCAGTTCCCGGAGCGGACGACGTTCACGCAGCATGCGGTCGACGAACAGCGTCGTTTCAGCTTTCATGTCGCGAAGCAGCGATATGTCGACGCCGGGAAAGAGCTGCGGATCGGGCTGTTTCTCATCGACACCGCGCACGAAGAGCCACTGCTGACCGAAGTGCTCGGCGATCGCGAGCGATCGTGGATCGTCAAGCAACCGAGCGAGCACGCTGCGCAGTCCGTCCGACGAATCGAGCCGTCCGTCACGGGCTGCGGCGAACAGTTCATCATCTGGCATCGAACGCCAGCACGCGTAACTCAAGCGGGTTGCAATTTCATAGCCATCGAGGTCGCGGGTTGATCGACTATTCTCGGGATCGCGCTCGATGCGAAAGAGGAATCGCGGATCGACAAGCGCTGCGGTGATCGCAGTCCGCGCCACGAGCGGCCATGCGGTACCACTCGGCGTTGCTGCGCGAACACGGGCCGCGAATGCGTTCCGTTCGTCTTCCGTAACTGGTCTGCGAAAGGCGCGCGTAAGCAGTCCCTCAAGGAACTGCTCAAGCGTCGGCGTGTTCCCGGCGAACGCGGTCGCCTGGCGCGTCGGCGCAACCGTATCGATTGGACCGTCGAGCGAGAGTTCGAGCACGTGCAAATTTCGATCGCGATGTCCTTCCGGGAGATCTTCACGATAGAAGTCGTTGAGAAATTCGACGCCAAGACGACGCGTGCCGCGGCTGATCGTCGCTTCGCAGGTGCGGGTACCAGGCGCGGCGCGAGTCTCGCTCAGGTCGAAGTACGCGACTCGTCCTTTTCCTGCGGTGATGGCGAGCTTCACGGGCTCTGGCCCGGCCTGATCACCGAAGGCACGAACTCGAATTCGATAGCGCCCGTCGCGTGGAATCTCGAACTCTGCCTCCGCAGCGCCCGCCGACCACACCACCGCGTCATCGCCCTGCACTTTCCCGCCGCTTCGAATGCGCAGCTTCCCGCCCGAGATGATGTATTGCGTCGACTCAACAGCGTCAGGCCACGCGAAAAGCGCCGCGCGCTCCGCGACATCGAGGTACTTCTCAAACAAGATCGGCGGCATCGAGAGTACATCGCCGATGTGGTCGAAGCCTTCTCCAACATCGTCTGCGGGAAGCGCGCTATTGACGTCGACATCCACGCCGATGAGATCACGCACCGAGTTACGAAACTCGGTTCTATTGAGGCGCGGCAGGGTTGGACGTCCGGGCTGCGCGCGACCAGCGCGAGCGTCGATAGTCTCGTTGATCTCGTTGACGAGCGCAAGGTACGCGGCGGCATCAGGCCGATCCTTGCCTGACGGCGGCATGTCACCACTCCGCAAACGATCACGGATGGAGCGCAGCACTCGCGTACTCGCGCGCTCAGATGCGTCGGTTGCTGACGAGAGATCAAGCTGGCCCTTCGGCCGTTCGCCTGAATGACAGTCGAGGCAGTACCCCGACAGCACACCGCTCAGTTGCCGATCGTTCTTGGGCGCACCAGCGAGCGCGAGAACGAGCGGCATGCAAGTAAGCGCTGCAATCATTTCTTAGTGCGCCTTCTTTGCCGCGTCGACGGGCTCGTCAGTCTGAAAGCTCGACGCGGGAAAGCCAGCGCCGTTGACGAGGTTTGCGTTTGCGGGATTGCTCTGCCAGCCGTAGCGCACGGTTTTCGGTGCGGTCACCTTGTCGCTGCGCACGATCACCGAGATGCCCTCGATACGAGCGTCTGCCCAACTAAATACGCCGTCTTCGCCCGCAATCGCGAATCCTGCAAGCGCCTTGCCGTCGCGGGTTCGGAGTCCGCCAGCGTCGTCGAACGTAATCACGATCGCATCGCCGCGACGTTCCATCGACTTGTACTGAGGACCGGACCACGCCACGTCGCGGCCGTGGGTCGTCGCAAGCGCCCATCGCGCGAGTCGATTGCCCACCTCAGCTTTGCCCGGTGGCATGAGATTGCTTGCTTCACCGAGATCCATGAGCGAGATAAGTCCAGCGTCTTCCGCCTTTGCCGCGCGGCGCTGCGCCTCGCGCAGCTCGGCCCATCCGCCTGGTGCCGGAGCGCTCGCGTCAAAGTTGGAGTACGGCGCCAATTGCACAATCGCGATGGGGAGCGCCTCATCGCCACTCGCGCGGCGCACCCCGCGAATGAACCCGGGCAACATTCGCCGATATCGGGAGGGATCCGAAGCGTTCGACTCGCCCTGATACCAAGCGATCCCGCGCACACCGGAACTCATGATCGGTGCCATCCGCGCGTTCCAGATGGCGCCAGGAAACTCCTCGCCTATCTTCTTCGTAGTAGCATCTTCGTCGGCGAGACGTGGCGTCGGTGAGCCGCGCCAGCGCGGCCCCTTCAACCATTTCCACGTTCCTGCAAGACTGATCCGTGCCGACGCATCGGCATCGGTCGGCGCGATCCACAGTTCACTCGACGCGCTGGTGAATCCGCCACCGGTCTTACTGGAGATGATTCCAAGCGACAGCGTCATCGCACCCGCGCGGACGAGTTTCCCCGGAATGCGATAGGACCGAGCCTGTTCGGCAGCGGCGAACGTCTCCGCGATAAAAGTGCCGTTCGCCCAAAAGCGGTCGGTCTCGTCGAGCTCGCCCAGCGCGACGGTCAGCTCTTTACCTTCCCACGCTGCCGGAATTTCGACTGCACGCGAGACCACGAGCGAGCCGCGAAAACCAGCGAGCGAAGGATCGATGTCGTCAAACGTCGCAGGCAAGATCGTGTCGAGCCAGTCCACGCCCCAGCTAGCGCCAGGCACAGTCTTCGTCCAGTCGCTCGGGAGGTCGGGCAACTGTGATTGCCAAAAACGTTCGATGTACTTGCCGAGTGCCACCTCGCGCTGCGCTCGACGCTTCGCCTTTTCTGCATCCGAGGCTGGAGGCGCTTCGCGCCTTCGTCCTTCGAGTTGTCGCATGCTCATACTGAGATCTGAGTCGTTATCGATCGACCAGCGAGGCATCCACGATTCGATACGCGATCCTGGCCACGTCACCTGGATGACACCGACGGGAACATTGATCGCCGATCGCAGTTGATGACCGAAGTGATAGCCAATCGCACTCCATGCAGCCGCGGTTTCCGGCGTCGCGACCTGCCACGTCCCATTCACAAACTCTGCGTCGAGCGCGGTGTAGTCGCCACTCACAGTAAAAAAGCGGAGGAGTGTGTCGTTCGCGTTCGCGACCGCGATCGCGCCATCGGTCGAAGCGGACAGCGCAAGCGCCATGTTCGTCTGACCGGCGATGATCCAGAGTTCGCCAACCACGACATCCTTCGCGATGGCCACGCTCGATCCCTTCGCCACGAGATCGCGCGGGGTAACCGACGCGGGCTGCGCGGGCAACGTGGCGCGCCAACGCCCGGACTCGTCTGCTACCGCTGTGACAGTCGCGGCACCAAATGCGACTTCCACTTGTTCGCCGCGAGCGCCAGAGCCAGTAACAGCGATCGGGCGATCGGCCGCGAGTACGGCCGAGTCGCGGAAAAATGGGTCAAGCGTCACGCTTGCAGTAAGCGTCGATGCAAGCGCCGAGCCCGTCGCAATACCAACACACGACAACATCACCGGTCTCATGAAACCATCATCGGACGGAAGTTGAGTCGGGGCAACCGACGTCCAGCGAAGTTTCCTTTGGATCGTACGATTGCGGCACATGTCGTCTGTCGCGGTAGTACATCAGGCAACCCACGATCACTCGCCATCGCCAGCCGGGCGCAAGTACTCCGCGTTCGCTTCGCCCGCCATCAGCGCGACCGCGCTCATTGTGGGATTCGCTGCCGAGAAGCTAGGCGCTTCGACTTGGACAGTGCTCCCCTTCTACGGCGTAAGCTTTGTCGTGGCTGGCGTAACGCCTGCCGTCGAAGGCTTCCGCCAGCTTTTTCGGCTCCGATTGGATATCGACTTTCTCATGGTGATCGCAGCGATCGGCGCGGCGATCGTCGGCGAGTTCGCCGAGGGCTGTCTCCTACTCGTCCTCTTTTCGATAGGCCACGCGCTTGAACATCACGCGATGGGGCAGGCGCACAGCGCGATCGCAGCGCTCGGGGCACTCGCGCCACGCACGGCGCGGCGCAGGAGCGGAGGCGTCGAAGTGGAAGTCTCGGTCGAGGATCTCGCCGTCGGCGATGTGGTCGTCGTTCGACCAGCGGAACGCCTCGCTGCCGACGGAGTAGTGATCGAGGGCGAATCGGACGTCGACCAGAGTCCGATCACTGGTGAGAGCGTGCCAGTCGCGAAGAGTCCGGGCGGGGGAGTGTTTGCAGGCACACTCAACGGAGATGGCGGCCTCGTCATCCAAGTACGCAAGCTCGCGAGCGAATCCACGATGGCTCGCATGGCGCGGATGGTCGCCGAGGCGGAATCGCAGAAAGCGCCGACGCAGCGATTGGCCGAGCGATTCACCCGGGTCTACGTTCCGTGTGTTGTCATCGCGACGATTCTCGTTGCAGTCATTCCGCCGCAGATGGGCTGGCTCGCCGGGCGCGATGCGTTCTTGCGCGCAATGACGCTTCTCGTGGGCGCATCACCCTGCGCGCTCGGACTTTCGACACCGGCGGCCATTCTTGCCGCCGTCGCTCGCGCAGCGCGACAGGGTGTGCTCATCAAGGGCGGCGCGCATCTCGAGCGGCTCGGAACGGTCGTCGCCATTGCGATGGACAAAACCGGAACCATCACGTTAGGTAAGCCGACCGTCACGGATGTCATCGCGATCGAGGGTGACGAAGCAGAACTCCTCGGCGTGGCTGCTTCGGTTGAGGCTCTCTCGACCCATCCGCTCGCGCGAGCGATCGTCGCAGCTGCGGCCGAGCGCGGCATCGCTCCCGACCCCGCGACAGCGCCGGTGCAGCGACCGGGCAAGGGCATGCTTGCGATCGTGCATGGCCGCCGCGTCACGCTCGGAAGCGTTCGGGCGTTTGACGGCGTCAATGCCCCAAAACCTCCTGCGTCAGTGCTCACCGCGATTCATACGCTCGAGTCGAGCGCACGGACCGTCGTTGTCATCGAGCGCGAAGGGCGATTCCTCGGAATCATCGGCCTCGCCGATCGTCCGCGGCCGGAAGCCAAAGAATCGTTTGCTCGCCTCCGCGCGCTCGGCATTCGTGCAGTCGTCATGCTCACCGGCGACAACCGCCGGGTGGCGGAAGCAATCGGCAACGAAGTTGGCGTCGACCGCATTGAGGCCGAGCTGATGCCGGAGCAGAAGATCGCGCATGTCCACGCTCTCGAGCGCGAGCTGGGGCCGATCGCGATGATCGGCGACGGCGTCAACGACGCCCCGGCACTCGCAAGCGCGACGGTCGGTATCGCGATGGGTGCGGGCGGCACCGATGTGGCGCTCGAAGCTGCCGACGTCGCGCTCATGAATGACGATCTCGGCAAGTTGCCGTTCGCGATTGGGCTTAGTCGCGCAGCGCGGCGGATCATCTTCCAGAATGTCGGTATCGCAATGGGCGTGGTGTTAGTTCTCGTTATCCTCGCGAGCTTTGGGATGGTGCCCATGCCGATCGCTGTCGTCTTGCACGAAGGCAGCACCGTCGTCGTCGTACTGAACGCGCTTCGGCTGCTGCGATACACGGCAACGTAATGTCCTGGCAGTCCGTGGCGAAACCCATCCTGGCTGCGAACGAGCCTGAGCGGGCATCTGCTGCGTCGCCGCGACTTGCCGTATCTCGCGGACAAAGCTGCGTCGCGGCTCCCAGGCTAAAGCTGGGCATCTGCCCACTCATGCTCGCTCTCGCCGACGGAGCGGTTTCGCCACGGACTGCTAGCTTCAAAACACAGCCCCGACCGTGCGGTCGGGGCTGTGGAGTCATCGCGCGGAGCCACCTGCTCGGAGCGCTGGATGGTTTGCGAGTCGTCTGTCGGGGATTAGAACGTCAACTGCAACTGTGATCGAACAACAAACTGGCTGTCGCTTGAGTTACCGCTTGAAGTCGTCGCATCAGACTTCCAGCCGGCACCTGATGAGGCGAAGTCGCCCACTGGAGTGAACGCGAAGCCGAACTCGCTCGTCCATTTCAGCTCCTTGTTCGCCGCACCGAGTGGGAACAAGTTGAAACCCACAGTGGCCGCGCTGAGCCGACCGAGTGACGCGCGACGGCTATTGGCGACCGTTCGGAACTGATCGGTATCGAGATTGCCGTACTCGTAACGCGCGAACAGCTCAAGATCTTCAAGCACAAAAAATCCGCCCTGCACGACGAACCCGTACTGCCCAAGTTCGTTCTCCATCGACCCGTCGCGAACACCGACCGGGGCACCAAGCCCGACGCTGCGATACACGCCATACATGAAGAGGTTCGCGCCGCCAAAGTCTACGGACACATCGCCGCTCACGCCCCACATGTTGGTAGCGGTTGTCGCAACCACGTTGTTCGGACGCAGATTCTGCGACATTCCCGCGAGTCCGAAGAGCAGTCCGAACTCCTCGCCACGATAGGACGTGAGATCTTTGAACTGCTTCCAAGTCCCCGCGGCCTTGTACTCGGCTCGTGCTGCGATGGCGTACGCGGACCGATTTGTCTGAAAGTCGGTGTTGTAGGAACCTAGGTAATTGCTCGCCGTGGCGGCGTCCTTCGCGACGTTCACGGCGTTTTGGCGACCGGTGTCGCCGTAGAAGCCGTCAACTCGGAACATCTCCTGCTCCCACTCAAGCTGCACGCCCTGCACGAATTTCATCGTGAACACGTCGTTCACGAGCGAGCGTTCGACGGTGAGTTGGGCTGAGCTCGAGACGAGTTCTTCGCGCAGAAAGGGCGCCTTGAACTGTCCGGCTCGCACTGCGAAGCCCCCATCAAACGCCTTCTGAATGAAAATCTCCTCGACCGATCCGTTCACCTGCGTCGTGCTACCAGAGGTCGACGCCCGATTCCAGACAGGCTTGATCTCGAACGTGATCGATGGATCAACCACCGAACCCGCGAATGTGAGCTTGGTTCGGCGATTCTCGAAGCCCCAGTTCTGCTCGGGGCCCGTGGCAGAGCCGGTCGCGAGCGCACCCGACGGAAGGTCGCGCGAGTTGTACGCCCAACGAAACTGAATCTGCCCCTTGATGTTGAGCCTGAACGAGCCATCCGGACTTGCGAGGAAGAACCCTTTGTTCCAGCCCGCAGTCGCACCATCCGCTTGGAGGCTGGACCGCGCGGCGGCGTCGCTGAGAACATCGGTCACGAGCGAGCGGATTTGGGTTGCTCTCGCTTCAGTCAACCAAGCTCCTTCGTCAGTCGCGACTTGCTCAAGCTGCTGCACCTTCTTCGCAAGTTGCGCGTTCTGTTGCCGAAGCTCGTCGATCTGCCGCAGTACCTCGTCGTTGCCTGAGCGATCGGGAGCAGAATCGGCGGCGGTCCCAACACTCGCAAGCGAGATCGCCACTGCGCCCGCGACTAACAATCCGAATTGTGGCATGCACGGTCTCCTTCGCTCTGGTGCGCGGCCGAACAGCCACACGAATCGAGCGGAGCGAAGAATAAGAATGGATTGCCGATTCGAGAGCGTTCCGACTCGCGGGCCAAGCTGCTCCAAAAGTCTGAACATGACAGCCGACCACGCGATAGGCGTAAGATGCTGAAAGCACTTCACTTGCATCGATCGACAACCGGACGTTCGCATTTTCTGAACGCAATACAAACATGATTCATGGCATGAGTTCCTTTACATGCCGGTTCGATTGTGTGTGTGGGGTGAAGATTGCGCTGACGAACGACATGGAGACCTCCACGACGCTTGTTGCGCCGCGCGGATACGCCATCCTGCCGCGTCCACTCTTCTCGGAGTCCCTTCATGACTGCTCGCTCGTCCTCTTTCTTCGTCTGCATCGCACTCTCGCTCCCGATCGCCGCCTGTGCGACTGACGGCTCCAAGAGTGCCCCATCCGCGCCAACGGTGAACAGGGCGTATGTCACCGAGCCCGCCTCGATCGACGGCGAAATCCTCTGCCCGATCAGCGGTGAAATTGTGACGATCGAGAGCCCGCACGCGTGGTACGGCGTTTATCCGGTGTACTGCTCGTCCGTCGAGAACGCGCGACAGTTCGCCGCGCTGCCGAAGGAGAAGCGCGCGAAGCTCGCCGTTGCGCAGGTGCTTCCGCAGAAGCGGATCAAGAACTCGACGTGCCCGCTCACCGGCGACACGCTGACTGCTGCGGCCGCACCAGTCCTGTACTCAGACGTCAACGAGGAAGTCATCATTGGCTTTGCATCGCTCGCGGACGCAAATCAGTTCACCAGCCTGACTCCAAAGAAGAAGAAGGAGTGCATCGAAGCGTGGCGAGCTCCCTCGAGCGCGTGACGCCGCTGAGCACAGACCAGTCGCGGATGCGCAGGACGCTCGAACTCAGAACCGCGGCATGCGCAATTCGTCGATGGAAATCTCCAGCGCATCACGTTGGCGAACGGTGAGGCGCGCCAACGGTAGCCTGCGCTGCAACCGAATCGGCGACTCGTCGGTCGTTAGACGGCGCACGATGTATTCGACGGACTGCCGCTGCTGTTCATCTCCCTGTTGCCGCCACGGTTCGAGTGGCTGCGCGACGGCCGCTCCAAATCCTGCCAGTGCGCGAGCTGCAAGGACCGCATCGTTCTCGACCCCATTCTCAGCGAGATGACTGACGAGGATCGGCGTTGCTCGGTCCATCAACCTCGAACGCCCGGCGCAGCCCGCGATGGCTGCGCACAGCAGGCGCTGCCGTTGATCGTTGCCGCCAATGCCCTTTTCGAGCAACTCCTCGGCGGCCGCAGCGTGCTCGATCAGGTACTTGAAACTATCACGAGTCCGCGACTGGCCATGGCCACTGCCCAGGTCATCGAGGCTCAAGCGAAGAATCCTCGCGAAAACGTCCCCCGTCGCAGACGTCTCCCGGAGGAGGTCCTTCGCCGCGTCGCGCTGTTGGTCGTCATCGCTCATCAGCGCTTCGGCGAGCAGCGCCGTCGCTTCTTCAAGATGACCAGCCAAATACCCACGCGCCTCGAGCGCGTTCCAGCCGATACCGTCTGAACGAAGGTCTTCGATCGACGCCCGGAGAAGCGCCTTCGGGACGTCGCCATCGCGAGAAAGTGAGCGAAGCACTTCGGCGGCGAGTCGACGCTGCTGGCGGTCATCGGAGGAGAGTGCATCGATCAGCGGCCGCTCATCAAAGTTCCCAAAGATCGCAAGTCGCTGCAACGCCTCTCTCGCGTTACCGATGAGATTGTCGTCGCGCAGGTCACGGACGAGCAATGCAACGAGGCGGGATATCTGGTCATCGTCGAGTTCTAGATTCATTGCCCGGCGACGAACCTCATCGCGCACTTCGAGGGGCGTGCCGGCACCGAAGACGCTCTCACCGCGGAGAAGGATGTTTGTCGGCGTCATGGCGACGACCGTCGATCCAGCGATCGGCGGATGGCGATAGATGACATACCCAAACACAATGGCAACGAACGCGACGCCAGCGGGCCGCAATGCCCGCGCCGAGCGCACCATGTGTTGGGGTCGAACCTGACGTCCACACTCCGGACATACAACTCTGCCGCGAGGTCCAGGCACGTGGCCAGACAGCTCGTACCCGCAACGAGGTCGGTAGGCAATCCAAACACCGAGTAGACGCCGGCTCAAGCTCAGAACCGGACCGGGACACAATCGCTTCGTCCCCGCCCGAAGCCATTGCCAAACACTCACCACGAGGAAGATCGTGCCAATGACTCCCAAAATACTTGGCAGGATGAAGTTCACCACACACTCCTAGGCGCGCGACGCCAGCAGTACATCGGCGTTCGTTGGAAGCTGAGCTTGAGTCGTCGCGACAGATTTCTAGCGACCCTCAGCCGCGCCCTTCCATCCACGCGTCCGCGCAGCGTCCGCCAGCCCAGCCCTGCTTTGACTGGTCATTCACGAGTCCACCCGCCTTCATCTGATACTCGCCCTTCCACCGCCGCTCACGAAGGGCTCGCACACCATCGAGAAGCCGTTCGACATCGCCGAGGTTGTTGTACAGGCCGAAGCTCGCGCGCACAGCGCTTGGCGGCGCGTCGCCCAGCGGCGTGTGTCCGCCCTGATTCCGCAGCAAGTTGGCCGCGTGCACGTGGGCGCAGAACCGGCCATTGCGCACCGCGACGCCGTACTCCTCGCCTAACACTGCCGCCGCGAGCATGTCGTTCACACCTTCGACATTGAACGTAATGATCCCGACGCGTTCTTCCAGAGCGTCAGGGCCGTAGAGCGTGACACCACCCATCTCTTTCAATGCTGGCCACGCGCGACGCATGAGCTCGAGCTCGTGCTCGCGCACGCGCGGCATGCCGATCGCGCTGAGATACCGCAGCATTTCTGCATACGCGATCGCCCCAGCAATGTTAGGTGTACCGCCTTGGTGGCGGTCGGGGCTCAGCATGTATTCCGCGGACGAGTCGGTGACCGCAACTGCGGTCCCGCCGCCGGGGACGTGCGGCGGAGACGCATCGAGCAAATGCCGCTTTCCGTACACAAAGCCGATACCGAACGGTGCATACGCCTTGTGGCCCGCCGTAATCAGGAAGTCAATCGACTCGGCGTCGTCGTCCGCACGAACGTCGATCGGAACGTGCGCGACGAGCTGGGCTCCATCGACGGCAAACATCGCGCCGTGTTCGTGCGCCATTCGTGCGAGCTGTCGAATCGGCGGCATCCAACCGGTAACGTTGGTCGCTCCGCACACCGTCAAAAGCTTGATTCGCTCGCGGCGGAAGAGCTCCGCGACATGGTCGAGATCAAGGCGGCCTTCTCGCGTCACCCGCGCACGAACGACGTCGCCACGCTTGCGAAACGGGAGATCATTCGAGTGGTGCTCTAGGTCGGTCACCATCACCTTGCCAGGCAAATGCGCGACGACGTGGGCAACGAGATCGCAACCATGCGTTGTGTTCGAGGTGAACACGACGCAACCCGTCTCAAGATTGCCGCGGACAAACTGGGCGCACGTGCCGAACGCCTTGTCGAAACGATCGGTCGCCTCCCGCGCGAGCGCATAGGTCGCTCGGTGCACGTTGGCGTATTCCCGTTCGAGAAAGTGCGCGTACGCCGCGACGACCGTCGACGGTGGATGCGTGCTCGCGGCGTGATCGAGGTAGACGAGAGATTTCTCAAGTCCGTCGGCACAGCGCACCATCCGGCCCGTGATGCCAAAATCTGCACGCACCGAAGACCAGTCGTTCGGATCCACTGGCGAAGGAACCGCTGAAGCAGCCGACGCTCGACCGGATCGTTCGGTCGGCAGCGAGTCAGCCATCCAGCCTTCGATGCCACCCGCAAGACTCCGCACGTTGGCGTAGCCCATCGCCTGAAGTGTGTCCGCGACTAACGCACTGCGCTTGCCAGTTTGACAATAGACGATGAGAGGCTGATCGATCCGAGCGACATCCACGATATGCTTCTCGACGAGGCCACGCGGGAGACTCGATGCGCCGGGAATACGCGCGGCCGCGAACTCATCAGGCTCGCGAACGTCGATCACGATCGGACGCTCTTCGTTCGGGAAATCTCTCGACCGTTCGATCTCTGTGGCCAGCGCACTCGCCGCGATCTCGTTGATTCGGGAACGAGCTTCGCGACAGAGCTGGTCGTACGTGCGCGCCGAAGGATGTATCGCTGAATGCGTCACGAGCGCGATTCTAACGGCTCGTATACTTCCCCTCGATTTTGCTCGTGAATTGCATGTTGAGCGTGTTGAGCCCGAGGACGGCCAAGTCAATCCAGAAGGCTTTTGGAGGATTCGCGTGCGCAAGGATGCCGAGCTCGTCGTCGTACTCAAATGGTGCGGGATGTTTCTGGGAGTGACCGGAATACTAGCGGCTGCTCTCAACAAGTGGCCGCTCGCGCCAATCCTCCTGATCCTCAATTGCACAGTCTGGGCACTCGTCGGACGTGCGTGGCGAGAACCCACAGTGTGGGTGACCAACGTGTTCGCTGGACTCGTCTCGCTCGTCGTGCTGCTCGTGAAGCTATTTGATCGCGCGCTGTAACGAGGTCCGGCGCGAACGCCCCAACGAAACGCGAATCTAAAATCCAACAATCCTCAGCTACGGCGCCGCTGCGTCCGCGGATTTCCGATGACCGCCGGAATCGCAACTCGCTGCGCTTGTGCGGGCTCAACCGGTGACCCGTCGGCCGCGGCCTTCATCGCCTCCGCCAGCTTCTCGGTCATCTTGTGGATCCTCTCGCGCACTTGTTGGACCTGCTTGGCATTGCCACCTTGCAGGAGTGCCATCGCCGTTGCGTTGTGTTCGTTGAACGAACGGAGCGCCAGCTTGCCCTGCTCGAGGTCGACGACGAGTTCACCAACGCCGAGTCCCGCGATGACCTCGACGACCGCGCGGAACTCTGGGTCCTCGATCGTCTTGCCCGCCTTCATGTACGCGCCCACGGCACGGGCCGCCGTAAAGATGACATCTTCGTTCACGAGCCGATTCGTTTGAATCTGCTGAATGACCTTCTCGATCTCGGGCTTTGGCTGAGGAAAGGCCCGAACGATCTGGCCGTTGAGTCGAATTGCTCGCATCGTGACATTCGCGAGCGCCGCGATGTACGCGCGGCCAGACTCGATCGCGGCGACGGCGAGTGCGCGGGAATGACCGCGGCTTGAGTCTGTTTCGACAGCCTTGTCCACATCGACCTTCTTGTTCTCGACATCGACTCGCAGCTCTTCAACGCCCAAGTCAGACAACGCCCAGAGGGTGGTCTGTACCACCGCAGAGTCGAGTGGCACTGAGTTCGACATGGCGTCGAATAGCAGCCGGCAGACGGACTCCCTGATGTGGTCTTCGGGCTTCAGCCTCGCGTACAAAACTTGCGCGAGCTTCTGAAACTCGGCGAGCGGCTGCGACTTGAGATGGACGACTTCGCCATTGAGCTTCAGGGACGCCATAGTTCGCTCCGATGTGGAAAGCGACAGATCGTACCCTCCGCTACCATTGATTCACCGAGTATGACCACCGATTGTCCCCTCGTCGGCGTGATCATGGGATCCCAGAGTGACTGGGACACGATGCGGCACGCCACCGAGGTTCTCGCTCAACTCGGCATCCCTCACGAATGCCGTGTCGTGAGCGCTCACCGGACGCCCGATCTGTTGTTCGAGTACGCCACGTCTGCCGCGAGCCGCGGCCTCAGGGTGATTATCGCAGGCGCTGGCGGGGCAGCGCATCTTCCCGGCATGACCGCCGCCAAAACGATGCTGCCAGTTCTTGGCGTCCCCGTCGAAAGCAAGTCGTTGAACGGCGTCGACAGCCTCCTCTCCATTGTTCAAATGCCGGGAGGTGTGCCGGTGGCGACGTTCGCTATTGGGAAGGCTGGCGCGACGAACGCGGCACTCTTTGCGGCATCGCTGTTGTCCGCCACCCATCCCGAGATCGGCAGAAACTACGAAGCGTTCCGTCGAGCACAAACCGACCAAGTGCTCGCACAACCAGCGCCCGATTCCGAGGGCGGACGGCGGTGATCCGTTCGTCTTCAAGGGGACTTCGTATCGCCGTGGTCGGCGGCGGCCAATTGGGTCGAATGCTTGGACTCGCTGGCATCCCGCTCGGAATGTCGTTTCGGTTTCTCGATCCGTCGAGGAACTGTCCCGCGTCCGCAGTGGGCGACGTGATCGAAGGCGCGTACGACGATGAACTCGCGCTCGCGCGACTGATCGACGGCGCGGACGTTGCGACCTACGAGTTCGAGAATGTTCCACTCCGGACGGCTGAGTTCCTCGAAGGTCGTATTGCTTTCGCGCCGAATGGGCGCTCGCTCGCAATCGCGCAGGACCGCATCGCCGAGAAGGACTTCTTTAAGGCGTGCGGAGTGCCGGTGCAGCCGTACCGAGCAGTATCGAGCGACGACGAACTGCGGATCGCCGTTGAGGACGTCGGGACACCGGCTGTCCTCAAGACGCGGCGCTTCGGCTACGACGGAAAGGGGCAAGTCGTCGTCCACAGTGCCGTTGCGGCCCAGATGGCTTGGGAGAAGTTAGGCAAAGTGCCGTGCATCTTCGAGGCCCTTGTCGCATTTGATCGCGAGGTCTCACTGGTTGCGACACGCGGACGCCGCGGCTCCTTTGCGGCACATCCACTGACCTGCAACGCCCATCGAGAGGGCATCCTCCGAGTGAGCGTTGCACCAGACGGCGACGCGTCGCTCGGCCGCGCAGCGGAAATGCACGTTCGCACGCTGGCGGAGCGACTCGGGTACGTGGGGACGCTCGCGGTCGAATTCTTCGTCCTTGGTGGCTCGCTCGTCGCCAACGAGATGGCACCTCGCGTTCACAACTCGGGGCACTGGACGATCGAAGGTGCTGTTACGTCGCAGTTCGAAAATCATCTGCGTGCGATCACGGATCTACCGCTCGGCGAGACGCGTGCCCGGGGCGCTGCCGCGATGGTCAATCTCATTGGCACCGTGCCCCCAATCGACGAGCTCGTCGCGCTTCCAGGGGCTCGGCTTCATCTCTACGGAAAAGAGCCGATGCCTGGCCGAAAGCTCGGACACGTCACACTCACCGCAGCGGAGCACGAAGATTTTGCCGACGCACTCGCGCACCTCAGAGAACTCACGGGCGAGCCGAACCCCGTGCCAGTCGCCTAACAATGAAGTGAGCGGGTCAGGTGGCTGGAGGAAGTTTGACGCCGGCGCGGCCCCACGGTGCCGTGATTCATCGTCGCTTGCGGTGCGAGACCACACCGACGCTGTGCGATCGCGATAGCCTGAGGATTCTTGTCGAACCCGATAGCGCGACGTCCCGATTGCAGCGCCGCAACGAGGGTTGTGCCGCTGCCGCAACAGGGATCGAGCACGGTCCCACCGCTGGGGCAACAGGCCTCGACGAGGAGTGAGAGCAGCGCTATTGGCTTCTGTGTCGGATAGCCCGTGCGCTCATGAGCGAGATTGTTGATCGCAGGCACGTCGAGCACATCGGTTGCCTTCTTCATCAGTCCTGCCATTCGCCGACTCGTAGCCGGCACTCGCGGCACGTCGAAGTAATAAGCATCGGATTTCGCATAGAAGAGGATGTCGTCGTGCTTTCGCGCGAATGTGCGAGGACTCGATCCACCGAGTCCATACGCCCACACGAGATGGTTCACAAATCGTTCGGCACCGAAGATGTCGTCCAGCAGACAGCGCACGCGATGGCTTGTCCGCCAATCGCAGTGAACTAAGATCGAGCCGGACTCGCGCAGGACGCAATGGCACGCCTCGATGCGCGGCGCGAGAAAGTCGAGGTAGGCGGTGATCGAGGCGAACCTATCTGCGAATGCGCCGGCGCGGGCTGACAGTACGCGCCCGGTGTTGAACGGCGGATCGGCGTACACCAAGTCAACACTTGATGGCGCCTCGGCGCGCAAGAGTCCCAGACAGTCGCCCTGCTCGAGGCGAACGTTGACACCTGAGGTGGCAGTCGATGTGGCGAGAACCACGAGCGGTGCGTATCGGCACTCTCGCCTGCGGCGCTTGAAAGCGTGTGAGCGCTCGCCCAAGCAAACCGACCGCGCGATTGCTCACGCGGTCGGCGATGCTCAAGAAAGAGTTGATCGAAGTCGAGAAACGAGCCTATCAGGACGCTTCAGCTCTCGGATGCGCCTTGTCGTAGGCCTCGCGCATGCGCTGCGATGTGAGGTGCGTATACACCTGCGTGCTGGACAACGACTGATGGCCTAACAGCTCTTGGACACTTCGCAGATCTGCACCGTTGTCGAGTAGGTGCGTCGCGAATGAGTGACGGATCGTGTGCGGGCTGATGTCGGGATCGAGTCCGACTTGCATCAGGTACTTCGAGACCTTGCGCCGCACCGAACGACTCGACAGCCGCGTACCGTGCTTGTTGACGAAGAGAGGCGCGTCGGCGTCCGCTACCAGACCAGCCTTCTGGAGTTCGCCATCGAGCATGCGGACGTAGTGCCTGAGCGCCGTGAGCGCGTGGCTCCCGAGCGGAACAATCCGCTCGCGCTTGCCCTTGCCGCGGATGATGATTGACTCGCCGGCGTCGTTCACGTCGCAGCGATTGATGCCGACTACCTCGCTGACGCGAATGCCAGTTGAATAGAGCGTTTCAAGAATCGCTCGGTCGCGGGCACCAAGAAGGTCACGGTCGTCCGGTGCCGAGAGAAGGCGTTCAACTTGGTCGACGGTGATCGCCTTCGGTAGGCGCTTCGCCTGCTTCGGCGTCCGGATCATCAGCATCGGGTTGTTCGTGACGTGCCCCCGTTTCTCCATCCACTTGTGGAAGGAGCGGAGCGTCGCAATTTTCCGTGCCATCGTCGCCGCCGAGTAGTGTTGCTCGCTCATCTTCGCGAGGAACGCCCGAATGGTCTCGAGGTCGGCGAGCAGGATCTTTGCGGTGACCGTGTGCGCGTAGGCCTTGTCAGTCGGTCGCGCGAGCGCGGACTTCTCGGTGTCCTCGTCATGCTTGATCGCAAAGTGTGCGCCGAGGAAGTCGCTGTACTGCCGCAAATCGAGCCCGTAACAACGGGACGTGTACGGACTGAAATGTCGTTCGTCGATCAGGTACGAAAGGAACTGGGCGACGAGTGGAAGGTTGTCGTGCATAACACGGACCCATATTGAGGCGAGTGGGTGCGGACGCTTCGCAGAGATCCCCGCCGGACCTTGCTACGCGGGCGAGCATCGTGAACGAGACCCTCTCGCTATCGGTCGTTCTCGTTCCGAAGTTGAATCCCTTTATTGGACGCCTAGAGGTTCAGCGTAGGACCGGTGGGGTCCGGAAATCGAGCCCTTTCCAGCGAGTTCCGTAGTATCGCCGTCTCTTGAGTCCGTTTGGACTCAAACGAACGGAGCGGTGAAGATCTGGTTGTGTTGTATTGACTCTTACGAGAACGCCGCTCGCCCGTTTCCTCAATTGCTTGTCGGAAAGAGAGATGCGACGTCAGCAACCACGGCTACTCCGTCGGCGCGTCAGCCAAGTCGGGGCGTGATGCGCGTCGCGCGGCTTCCTCAGCGAGCAGCGAACGAACGACGTCGTACGCCACAAATCGCGAGTAACGCTCCATCGAGACGAGGTACGCGGTGCCTCGGAGGCCGGACTTTGGGTCTTCCCGACCAGCGGCATACGCCTTCACGCTCGACAAGGTGCCGTGATTGTTCGCGTCGTAGACGCGCGAGACCTGAAGTGATGGAGGAGGCGACCCAGGAGTCGTTTGGTTGCGCGGCTCACCGGTTGCCATTGTGAGCGCAGTCGCGTCAGCGGTTGCAGAATCCGATCGTTCGACGCTGATCACACGAACCGCGACACCCAGTTGGAGCGGCCGGTACGAGTCGTACGCCGTGACGGTGCCGAGGAGCACCGCGTCGACTTGGAGTATCGCCAAGACAGTTCGTGCATCAGACTCGGAGTTGATGGAGTTGATACCAGCCGCGCGCATCGCGGCGATCGCGCGATTCACTGGAACGCAATTCATCCGCTCGACTGCATCGATCTCGATGGCAAACTGGTCGGCGAGCGCCATGGCGTCGACAGCGGAAACGCCACTCTCGTTTGCGAACGGGAGCACCGCCCAAGTTCGTTCCGCATCCCATGGCGACTGAGTCGCGACAGGAGGCTGGAGCTTCGCGTCAGACGCGCAACCTGTCAGTGCGACTCCGACCGCGACTGCCGCGAGGAACCTTCGGCGCGAGCGGCGCGACGATGCGGATCGGTTCTCTTGAGATCGGAAGGACGGCTCAGCGTCCGCCGGGCGTGTGCTAGTGGTATCCATGGGCTTCCTGCCACTGCCGATGCTGAACGATCGGCGCTACCTTCTTATCGGCCGCAGCTCCGCGCGACCGCGAACTCTGGCATCAGTTCCGCAACCAACTCTGACTAGTTGTGGCGCGGAGCCTCGGGAATCGGTGCTGGCGACGAATCAGGCGCGATCTCGCCTGCTCCTTCTGCCGCCGAGCCATCCGTCGTTTCTTCTGCTGCCGCTTCATGCGCGCCCGCCACTGCGCCGTGCGGCGCGGTCATTTGGCCCGCCGGAGCCCCCACTGCTGCACTCACGGTCCAGACGTTCTCGATCCCCCCACGGTTGCTGACAAAGTAGACGCGATCCTCGGGTCCCCAGACCGGCTGCATGTTCCGGAACTTGCCAGAGGTGAGGCTCGTCCGACCGGTACCGTCGAGATTCACAATCCACAGGTCTGACTGCTCGGGAAGGTCGGTTCCCTGTGCTGAGGGATCGACAACTGTGGTGAAGACGATGCGCGATCCATCGGGCGACCAGTTCGGCTGGATGATCGCAGCGTTCTGCGCACTCACGATCTCGGTTGGATGCATCGCTTCGCCAGCCACAAGATCGACTGTCCAGATTCCGTACAGGCGGCTGCCTTGCTGGCGAGCCCGCTGGAACAGCAGCTTGCTTTGCTTCGCGTCGGGACACCAACGAGGAAGAAACCCATCGCACAGATAGGTGGCGCCCGAGGGTTGGGTCGCGTCCGATGACCAGATCTCCCAGCGCCCCGTCCGTCCGTTCTTACGCGAGAACGCCAGCGTCCGTCCGTCGGGAGACCACGTCGGCTGCACTTCATCGTCGGACTCGAAAGACAGTTGCGTCGCCGGTCCACCCTCGAACGGCATGACGAACACATCCCAGTTGCCGCTGCGGTTACTGACAAATGCGACCTTTGAGCCGTCCGGACTCAGTGTAGGCATCATGTCGTCAGCAGGATCACTGGAGAGCTGCGTCACGGTGCGTCCATCCACTGATTTGCGATAGAGGTCGAAGTTCTCGCTGTGTTGCTTCGAGGCATAGATCACAAAGCGGCCGTGGGGATCGATGTCGGGCGTGAAATCGCCGCCTTCGGTCGCGAATGAAATCTGCTTGAGGTTCGCCTCTGCTTCCGCAGGGCCAGCCGGTTCACCGCCTGAAGCGTTCTCACCGAAGAGACCGACGATCATCGCGCTTCCACTCATGCTCTCTGCATGCGCGCCCAAACGATGTTCTGACACGAACACCGGTGGCGGAAGCGTGCTCGATCCGACGTCACCGATCTGAGCCGAACTGCGCGGCGAACTCGCGTCACTGACGCCGGGGTCCGAAGGCGCGGTCGAGCAGCCCGCAATGGCGGCGACGAGTGAGAACGACGGAACGACAAGTCGACGAGCTGCGTGAAGCATGAGGGACCCTTCGGTAAGGATGGGACGCGTTGGACCGCGCCCGCTCGAGCACGTGAGTGAAGTGACAAGCTGCGGAGCGGAGAGACCGCTCCACGACGCCGCCCTTATCGGACGACTTTTTGGGGTGCTTGAGATGACTTCACAAGAAGCCGAAACGGCGACGGCAACTGATGCGCAGTCCGAGCGCGCGCATGCGAACGGACGCGCCAATCACCTTCCCGTCGACACACTGTCGCGTGATAACCCGGGGGTCGGGTAGACTCGTGGGTCTGGAAATCGGCGGCGTCTCCGGATTGGCCGGGATTGGCCGCAGCGGACCTGTTCCGATTGCGTAGCTCAGTTGGTAGAGCAGCGGACTTTTAATCCGCGGGTCCCGGGTTCGAGTCCCGGCGCAATCACTGGCCCCGAGTCCAGGTCGGCCACGCGTCGCGCGCCGCGCGACGTTTTGGCGACGGACCGACGTACGACGCGACACCGAGCGAGGCACGGATCCGCTGATGTTGGTGCTGCACGCCGCCTGGACCAAGGGTTCTCTCCACTGCTGGGCCGAAGAGACCGACACGGCGCTCACGGCCGCGCCAGTTGCCGCAAACGGTGACGCTGATGATGCTGCGCCGTTTGCGAGCGATGGCGCTGCAGCCGCAACGATGCTCGCGGCAGGGCTTCATCCGTTTGCCGCAAGCGCAGCAACTCTGGCGAACGCGCTTATCGGTGCGGGTCTCGCCTTGCGCGATGACTTCGATGTCGAAGACACGGTGGCCGCGACGCTTCCCTTCTGGATTCCGAACGTCTCCGGCGATGTCGTCGGCGCGCTTCCAGTTCCGAGCGATCGCGCGTCGAACCTTTTAGGTGTCGACGACGAGTCGCGCCTCGATGCCTATCCCGCGACCACGCTCATCCCGTGTGTCGTCGTACGCAACGATCGCGCGCTCTCGTTCCTCTTGCGACTCGATGTCGCGGCTCGCGACGAACGCACCGGCTCCATCGCGCTCGGTCACGACATTGCGTACTGGACTGCGACCGCCGGATTCGCCGCCGACCTTCTCACCGACCAGCGCCTTATTCCCACGCTCTGGCAGGAACGCACCGGCTCGGTGCGCGCCGCGTGGACCCCGTGGCTCGCGGACCAGAAGACCGCGTCGCATCTGTCGTCACTGATCGAAAGCATGCCGCCAGCGTGTCGCTGCATGCACGACGAATTCCGCGGGAGCGCATGGGCGATTCTCGAGTCGGCGGTCGGGCGCATGACCGACTCGTTTGTGCGCGGCGTGCTCGTCAGCGAAAACTATGGAGAGGCGATCGAAGATCGCGATCCGATCGGCGACCCACACGTCGCCTGGCTCAGTGGGTTGCTTGGTCAAGAGGACGCAGTTCGCGGATCCGCGCCGAGCGACACAGCGCTGATGCGCGGCGCTCGAGCATGGATCGCCCAGCTCGATGATGCGAGCGAAGGACGTCTCGTTCGCCTCTGTCTCGAACTGAATGAGCCGGAAGCCGACCCTGACACCGCGGAGTCGGCGCTGAAGGCAACATGGCGGCTGCGCTTCAAGCTCGTCACGACTGATGAGCCACCAGTCTTCATCGACGCAGAACAGGTGTGGGAACAAGGCGCGAGCGCACTCAAAGGACTCCTCGCTGGACTTGGGAAGGACGGCGAAGAGGCGTCGGATGTCCTTCTCGGAGAGCTTGGTCGCGCCAGTCGAATCTGGCCGCGCATTGAGAAGGCTCTTGACGAGAGCGCGCCGGCGGGCATCGATCTCACAACCGTTGAGGCATATCAGTTCCTTCGCGAGTACCGCCCGATTCTCGTTGAGGCGGGCTTCGAAGTGCTCGTACCAAGCTGGTGGGGGCAAGTCGCGAGCCGACTGGGTGCGCGATTGTTGATTGACAGCGAACCGTCCGATGCGTTCACACCGGGCGCTGCAACGGGCTCGATCGCGCGGCGCAGTGAACTCGGCTTGCACAGCCTCGTGAACTACACCTGGCAGATCGCACTCGGCGAGCAACCGATGACGCTCGACGCGTTTCGCGAGTTGGCGTCGTCAGGTTCACCGCTGCTCAAGGTGAACGGTCGATGGGTGGAGATTCGTCCCGAAGACCTCCAAGGCGCGAGCAAGTTCCTCGCCGATCACCCGGGCGGACAGATGACGCTCCTCGAAGCGTTGCGATTGGCGCACGGGCTCGAAGGCGCGACTGGAAGTCTGCCGATCCTTGGACTTGATTCGACCGGCTGGGTATCCGACTTGCTTCGCACGTCGGCTGGCTCGGAGAAGCTCATCCTCGTCGATCAACCGATTCTCTTCCGAGGCACGCTGCGCCCGTACCAACAGGCTGGCCTTTCGTGGATGGCATTCCTCGACAAGTTTGGCCTTGGCGCATGCCTCGCCGACGACATGGGACTCGGCAAGACGATCCAGCTCATCGCGCTGCTCCAGCACGAGCGTGAGGGTGGTAATGATCGTCCAGGCCCAACGCTTCTCGTGGCGCCGATGTCGGTCGTTGGCAACTGGGCCCGCGAGTTGTCTCGATTCGCGCCTGAGCTGAAGGCTCACGTCCATCACGGACTTGACCGCCCGAGCGGCGAACAGTTCGAGCAGATCGCGCTGGCGCGCGACGTGTGTATCACCACGTACGCGCTCGTCACTCGCGACAAAGAAACGCTCGCCCGTGTGCATTGGCGCCGCGTCGTTCTTGACGAGGCTCAGCACATCAAGAATCCGCCGACGAAACAAACTGCTGCGATCCGATCGTTGCGTTGCTCGCACCGCATCGCGCTCACTGGTACGCCAGTCGAGAACCGCCTCAGCGAACTCTGGTCGATCATGGAGTTTTGCTCGCCCGGATACCTCGGCACCCAAGCGGACTTCCGTCGGCGTTTCGCCGTGCCGATCGAGCGCCACCGCGACAAGCGTCAAGCGGAACGCCTACGTTCGCTCGTTCGACCATTCGTACTGCGACGATTGAAGACAGATCCGACCGTCATTACCGATCTACCGCCGCTGATCGAGACGAGACAACACGTACCACTGACACCCGAGCAGGCGCAGCTTTACGACTCCGTCGTGAACGACATGCTGCAGCGCGTCGACATGGCCGAAGGCATTCGTCGACGTGGCCTGGTGTTGTCGGCGCTCGTGAAGCTCAAGCAGATTTGCAACCATCCCGCGCACTTTTTGAAGGAAGCGACACAAGCGCCGATCGTGGAGTCGCCGGCGAGCGACGACGACATCAATGACGAAGTGGAAGGCGGTCTGCCGGGCACCGCTGCGGCGAGCGGAGTGGCGGACAAGTCGCTGTTGTCAGCTCGTTCCGGTAAGGCAACGCGGCTCATGGAGATGCTCGAAGAGGTGCTGGCCGCGGGCCATCGTGCCTTGATCTTCACGCAGTACCGTCAGATGGGACACCTCCTCGTCTCAATGCTGCGCCGCGAGCTCGACACCGAGGCGATGTTCCTCCACGGTGGAACGCCTCAGGGTCGTCGCGAACAGCTCATCGATCGATTCCAGTCCGACGATCCGCAGGTGCCCGTCTTCGTCCTGAGCCTCAAGGCGGGTGGCGTCGGCCTCAATCTCACATCGGCGAATCACGTCTTCCACTACGACCGTTGGTGGAACCCAGCGGTTGAGAACCAAGCAACGGACCGAGCGTTCCGCATCGGACAATTGCGCACCGTGAACGTTCACAAGATGATTTCTGCGGGCACCCTCGAAGAGCGCATCGACCAGATGATTGAGCAGAAGACCGAACTGGCGACGCAGATCATTGGTTCCGGCGAGTCGTGGCTCACCGAGCTTTCGACCGGCGCGTTGCGTGATCTCTTGTCACTTCGCCGAACGTCGATGGAGGATCCCTCGTGACCGTACCGCAGCCGACTGAGCCCGCGGTGCCACCCGTCCCCGAGATTTCGGCGACAGTCGGACCGAGCATGCCGCCGCAGCGCATGCAGCGCCGCAATGACGGTCCCCGTCGCATCAAGAACGGCGTTCGCCTTCGCCGCAAGGAAGGCGCCGACAACTTCGCGTGGCCAGCTGGAGCGTGGCTGCGTCTTCTCGCGACGCGCGAGCAACTCGACCTTTTCTCAGAGGCCCTCGACTACGCGAAGGCGGGACAGACTGCCTCGCTCGTCGTGACACCAGGCATGGTGGATGCCGTCGTGCAAGGCAGAGCGCCGCGCCCGTATCGGATCCAAGTTGCCGTCGCCGAGTTTTCCGCAGCCGAGTGGGATCGTGTTGTCGCAACGATGGCGGCAGAAGCGATCTGGAGCGCGAAGCTTCTCTCTGGAGAATTGCCACAGACAATCGAAGTCATCTTTCGCTCGCTGGGGCGATTGTTAGTTCCAGAGCGCGAAGATGAACTCCGTGCGACTTGCACCTGCACGTCGTTCATGGAGACGCCCACGACCGCATGCAAGCACATCCTGGTCACGTGGATGCTCATTGCGGAGCGCATCGAAGCGGATCCACTCATGTCGTTCACGTTGCGTGGGCTTGACGGACAGCGACTGCTCGAGCGCCTTCAAGAAGCACGAACCATTGCAACGCGTGGCATTTCCCGGGCGCATTCCGCGCCGCCCGCCGCCGAGACGGCATCCGCCTCGCTGCCTGTCGAGCGCTGTTTGCACGAGTTCTGGCGTCCTGGTCGGCGACTGGCTGAACTCGACGAACTCGTCAAGGACGATCACGTTCCACACGCGCTTCTCCGCCGGCTCGGGCCGAGTCCGTTTCAAGCGAACTCAAATCGCGCTGCGCACATTCAAGCGGCCCCGGCGAAGGGCATGCCAGCGCTGCCACCGCAGCAGTCATCGCAACCAACGAGCAAGTTTCCGCTCGTCGGGCTGCTTGCATCGATCTACGACTCCATCGCGCTTGCCGCCAACAAACTGCGCGATGCCGAAAGTGGCGAAGGCGCGGCAAAGTGAGTTCGACTTCTCTCGATCGCTCGCTGGACCGGCCAGCCGACCCGGGTGACCGGCGCACCGTGAAGCACGTGAACGTGGCGAGCGATCCTGGGATAGCGGTTGTTGTGCCGACGTACAACGAGGCCGCGAACATTCCACGTCTCGTCGAGCGACTCGCGGCACTCCGCGCGACGCTGGCGCAGCCGCTCGAACTGTGGCTGATGGACGATCGTGGCGGCGACGCCACACCCGATGTTGTCCGGAGCCTTCGCCTCGACTGGGTCCATCTCGTCGAGCGCGAAGGTCCGCGCGGGCTCGGGCCGGCCGTGATGGAAGGCTTTGAGCGTTCCTCGCGCGACACGGTCGTCGTGATGGACGCGGACCTCAGTCATCCTGCCGAGCGCATCCCTGAGCTTCTCGCTGCGCTCGACGGCGGCGCCGACATGGCATTCGGATCGCGCTACGTGCCCGGTGCGTCGATTGATGGCGCGTGGTCGTGGTTCCGGCGGCTCAATAGTGACATCGCGACGATGCTCGCCCGGCCCTTTGTGAAGCTCCGCGATCCGATGAGCGGCTTCTTCGCGATTCGACGCGCGCGGGTGATGCAGCCTGACACGTTCTCGCAGATTGAAGCAATCGGCTACAAGATCGGGCTTGAAATCGCGGTGAAGACCCGTGCTCAACGCATCGACGAGATTCCGATTCACTTTGCGGATCGCACCGCTGGCGAGAGCAAACTTCGACTCCGCACGCAGCTTCAATACTTGGTGCATCTCAAGCGACTCGCGCTGTGGATGTATCCCGAGCGCGTGCGAATCGTGTTGTTCTGCGCCGTCGGCGGCGCTGGTCTCGTCACCTACGTCACCGCGCTGACCGTACTCGCGCCGTGGTTCGGGATTTCCGTAGGCACGGTTTTCTCGATTGCGATCGCGATGTTCCAGAACTACGTCCTCAATCGATCAGTCACCTTCTACGAGCGCCGCGGTCGCGGTTTCTTGGCTGGGTTCCTTCGGTTCGCAGCGGTGTGTTCGCTCGGCGCGGTTGTCAACTGGCTCGTCACGACTACGACCGCGCGCAGTTTTGACGGCGTCACTGGAGGACTTCAGTTGGCGGGAGTAGCGGGCGCACTCGCAGGACTTCTCTTCAACTACCTCGGTGTGCGACTGTTCGTGTTCAAGCGGACGCGACCCATCACGCCGGGCTGACGGGGCTCATCGCAGAGAGCGACGTCGCTCACCACGGTTGTTCCCAGCGCCAGATAGGCCCGTCTTCGGGATCGTCGACTGGGCCGAAAAACACGAAGCCGAGCCGTTCGAGAAGGCGCGTCGACGCGTTCGTCTCGGGCGCGGTATGGGCACACATGCGACGGACGTCGGGTTCCAGACGGGCGCGCCGAATCAACTCCGTCGCCATCGCTGTTGCGTAGCCTCTTCGTTCGTACATGGGAAACGTGAAGTACGCGATCTCCACAACGCCCTCGGCGTCTGGAACACCTTTGAACGCGCAGGTGCCGACGACGAATCGCTCCTCGGCATCAAACGCCAGATAGCCGCACCACGCAGGCGGCGCGTCCTTCGCGCGGCGAAATCTCTCCGTGTGCTCTGCCACATCAGTGACGAGCGGATGCAATTCACCCAGCGTGAACGGGTGCGCCGCCTCGAAGCGGTTCTCCACGAGTTCCGTAACGATCTCGGGCGTCAGACAAAGGAGTTCAACAGCGGGCATCGCGTCGCGAGTCTCCGTCTCGACGCATTTCAGCGCTGCGCGAACGCGTCGCCGTACGTTTCGTCGTAGTCGGCGAGCGCAGCGCGAATCACCTTGAATGCGTGCTCGCGATGATAGACCTCGCGAATCACCGCATGCGGCGGTTCGCCGGGCGTGAGCTTGTACGTCGAGAAGTAATGCTGCAAGCGCTCGACGAACGCGCTAGGGATGTCGGCGATGTCTGATGCGCTCCCCCAGACGGGATCGTTCTTGAGAACGCCGATCACTTTGTCGTCAGCTTCGCCGTTGTCCACCATTTGAAGACCGCCCACGATGCGGGCATCGAGCAGGACTTCGCCACGGTTGATTGGACGCTCGCTCAGCACGCAGATGTCGAGCGGATCGCCGTCACCACGCTCACACCCTGGGCACAAATCGCGAACGCGATCGCCACAGAACGTGCGCGGAATGAAACCGTAGAGCGCTGGCGGCGTCGAACTTGTCCGCTGCGGGCGATCGACCTTCAAGTAGCCCGTCGGCTTGTGAACTTCGTACTTCACGAGGTCGAACGGCGTGATCTCGATGAACGCGCATACGAGCGCCGGTGGATTGTCGCCGGGCGATAGTCCATGCCACGGATGCGGTCGCCAGTGAAAGAAGCTTGTAGACATGTTTCCTCGGACGGATTCCTCGAGCGGGGCGTCCACACGACCGTCCCTAACGAACGCGCTTCATGAGGTCTTCAACCGCAGCCTTCAGTTGCGCATCGAGATTCGTTGACTCGTCCTCGGGCGTTTGGAGCACCACGAGATCAGGCATCGCGCCGTTGTTCTCCATGTCGCTTCCATCCTCGAGATACCAACCGCGGAAGGGAAGACGCACGGTCGTTCCATCGAGCAACGTCGTGCCACCGGTCGAGATGACACCACCATAGGTCTGCTGCCCAACGAGCGTGCCGCGCTCCAGCGTCTTGAATGCATGTGCCGTGATCTCTGCGTTTGAGAAACTCTTCTCGTTGCACAGCATGTCGATTGGCATCGTGTAGCGCTGGATGAACAGCCGATCTTGTGGATATCCGTCGCGTGCGTTGCGATCGCCGCCGCGCGGAATTGTGTACGCATGGGGCTTCACCATGATCGACGCGAGTAACAAGTCAGCAGTCGAGCCGCCGCCGTTGTTTCGAACATCGATCAAAAGTCCCTTCTTCCCATCGGCAGATGCGTACAAGTCGCGCTCGAAATCATCGAGCGACGCTTGATCCATGCCGCGAATGTGGATGTAGCCGAGCTTGCCGCCTGACCATTCGTCGACAAGCTTGCGATTTCGCAGCGTGCTCTGCTCGTACACGCGACCAGCCATCTCTGCTGCTGATGCGGGCACAACCAGCAAGTCGAGCGTGAGTGGTTCCGCGCCATCGACGGCTCGGCGCACCGTCACCACGACTTCCTTTCCCACCTTACCGGCGAGTCGCGCTTCGATGGTCTCTGTTGCGCCGTCGGCACCGAAGACGAACGGTACGAAGTCGATCGCAGTGATCACATCACCAAGTTTGAAGGGTTGTTTGGCAACAGAGCCCGGACCTCCCTCGATGATGTCGCGCACTTCAAAGCCGTCAGCTACGGGTGTCGTGCGCACGCCAAGACGTCCTTGCGGTTGTCGTAGCGGCGACGGCACCTCGGGCGATCGCACGCCGAGATGCGAGGCGTTCAGTTCTCCGAGGAATCGATTCGCGACCCAGTCGAACTCGTCATTCGTGCGTGAACGTTCCGCGATTTGAAGGTACTTCTCCGTGAGCTTCGGCCAATCAAGTCCCTTCATCGTTGGTTCGTAGAACTGCTGCCCGAGCACCCGCGCCGCTTCGATGAACTTCTGCTTCGCGAAAACGCCGAGATCGATGTCAACTGTTTCGGGCAACTCATAGCCCTTGATGTCACCGCCGCCGACAGCCAAGCTCGACGCTGCGCCAGCCGCGACGACGACAACGCGGCTTCCGTCGAAGTTGAGACCTTGCACTGATCCGGTCGCGCCGATCTTCTGTATACCGGTGCCGTCGGTCTTCATCGAGTAGAGGACCGTCGTCGTTCCTTCGGCACCGGTGAAGATCACCTTGTCGCCAGCAGGAAGGAGTTCGAGATTGCTCTCGTTGCCGGGCAGGTTCGTGACGCGGCGTACACGCAGATACGCGTCATTGAGATCGAGCTCGCCGAACGGCAGCTTGGGCTCGGCCGGTTTCGACTCTGGTTTCGGTTCCGGTGCTGGTTCTGGTTCTGGTTCGGGCTTGGTCGGCTCCGGTGCCGGATCTTGCGCGGGAGTTGCGACCGGCTGCGCTGGCTTCTCGTCAGCGCTTACAGCTGGCGTCGCGGCTTCCGGCTTCGTTACAGCGGCCTTCGGATCCTTCGGTTCCGGTGGCTTCCGCTTCTTCGCGGCTTCGCCGGCATCTTTGTAGTACTGCTCGAGATCCTTGCCCTTCAGTCCCTCCAGATCACGTTCGAGAAACACCGACCACACGTCGTTCTCTTCATTCGTGCGCTCCGAGATAAACACGAGCACCTTGCCGTCTGCCGACCAGCGCGGCGAGCGATCGGAGTCGGGATGCTTCGTCACGTTCGCAGCCGGAGCGCTACCGTCGACGGGCATGATCCAGATGTCGCTATTGAAGTTGCGATCGTCCATCGCGTACGCCATCAACTGAGAGTCAGGACTCCAGCGGAACTCAACGTCCGCGTCGAATCCCTGCGCCAGCGAGCGAATCGCTTTCGTCTCAAGATCCATCACCATGATGTCGCCGTTACCGCGGCGGAAGGCCAGCGATTTGTTGTCGGGCGACGGAGACGGCCGCGAGTCAAATGTCGCTTCGTGCACGAATGGCACGACGGTGAACGTGATCGCGTCTGCCCAGCGCGCCGGATCGAGGGTTGGATCTTTCTTCTTGTTTGCCTTCTCTTTGTCCTTCTCGGCATCCTTCGGCTTTTCGCTGTCCTTCTTATCGTCAGCGGGTTTCTCTGGCTGCTTCTCGTCGGCAGGTTTCTCGTCCTTTTCTTCATGCGGCGCTGCGTGTTCGTCCGCCTTTGGTTCGGTGGGCTTCGGGTGAAGGCGCTCTTCCGTGCGCTTTCGCACTTCGTCACGTGTCTTGTCGACGGTCACGGCATAGATCGATTCGCCAACGTCGCGATCGCTCACGAAGTACAACGTTAGTCCGTCTGCACTCCAAGCAACGTCGCGCTCGCGCCCGACGCCATCGGTGATGCGGCGCGGAACGCTCTTTTCCGCCGTTCCTTTCACCCACACATCTCCGTACGCGATGAGCGCGACGGTGAGTCCGTCAGGCGACAGCGCCGCTTCCGTCGTGTCCTTCGCGACGTTCTTCCGCTGCGCGTCGTCGAGACCATCGTCGTTTGCTGTGAATGACAGCTTGGTTGCGTTGGGCGAACCGACCGTGAGATCGACCGAATAGAGCGCGTCCCAAGCCGCGACGACCGCACGCTTGCCGTCGGCCGACACGGTGGCACCGTGAACGTCCTCGCCCGCAAAATCGGTGAGTCGACTGGCAGGCGCTCCCGGCGCGGTCGACTGCCGATAGAGGTTGACGGTGTCCTTCTCACGATCAGACAAGAAGACGAACGAGTCGTCGTTGATCCAGCGCGGCATTCCGTCGTTGCCTGCCCAATCCGTCAAGCGTGTGAACGCACCGCTCTTGACATCAAACATCCAAACGTCGCGCGCGTCAGGCCCGCGATATCCCCGGCGCAACCATGCAGATCCACCGCGCTCGAAGAGCACCTTCGAGCCGTCGCGCGAGTACTGAGCGAACGTACCGAACGCGTCGTGGACGCGGCGCGGCATGCCCGCAGCGAGTCCGCTCGGCGCGAGTTCGATTTGATACGGCCGCGGCGAGCGGAAGAGATCGCCCTCGATCGACGCGTCGAACGTAATCGTCGGCGCTCCGTCGGGTCCGACGCCAAATCCCGAAAGCGATTGCGGTACATCGAGCTTCGAGATCTGCACAATGTTTGTGCCGTCCGGCTTCATCGTGAAGAGGTTTCGATAGCCGTCGCGCTCGCTCTCAAATGCGATGCGGGCACCGTCCGCGCTCCACGCGGCCTTCAGGTCGTCAGCCGGGTTGCTGGTGAGTCGAACCGCGACCCCGCCATCCGTCGATGCCCGCCAAAGGTCCCCGCGCCACGAAAACACGAGCTCGCGGCCGTCCGGGCTCAGCGTGGGGTATCGCGGGAGGTCGACCGTCGCTCCCACGCTCGTTGATGCGATTGCTGCGGCAAGAACGAGGGAAATCGGCGTCGGAATCATCGTCTTTATAGCTCGGTGGGCGCTGAGTGGGCTTAGGGCACTTTCGAAGGGGGGCCAGTGTATACCGACCCATTTTGAATTCGGTCTGCGCGAAGGGCGCGGTTCGCGCCGGATGTTCAATGAAGGACCGGCGGTTCTCGCGCCCGATTTGGCATCGATCGTGAACCTCTGCCGAAGTCACCTGTCTCCCCTGCCGATAACGCAGGATCGCGGAGCTGCGGTCGGTACGAGCTCGCGTGTCCGGTTCTATCCGCTGGGTTCGGAGGATCTGCATGAGTCGCCAAATAAAGAATGTCGAGCAGATTCGAGCGCTCCTCGGCAAGATGGATCGCCTCATCGACGACGCACGTTGCAAGCGCGAAGGGAACGATCCGTTGAGTTCGTCACCTCCCTCGGCGACGACTGGTTCTGCTGCGGGCGCTCCGACGCGGCCGGTAGGATCACAGTCGAACCAGGCTCCGAGAGCACCCGCGCCGCATGCGTTGCCCAACTCGATCAGCGGAACTCCCGCGCGACAACCAGCCTCTGGTCCCGCGCCGAGCCTGCCGTCGCGACCCGTCCACGGTCAGTCGCCCAGCCAATCGAACGGACGTCCAGCGCAGCCCGGGCTTCCGCAACGACTGAAGGCGAAGCCTAAGCGTGCGGACTCACCAAATCCGCTCCAAGATTTCCAGCAGCGACAGGCGAGTTGACTCGAACTCGGGGCAGCCGCCGCAACGTTTACCCGCGCGCTCCGTATCATCGCGCTCCATGCGCCCTGAATCGCTCGCGTTCCTAACGCGCCTCCTCGATACGCCAAGTCCGTCCGGTCATGAGCGCGCAGGACAGAGTCTTTGGCTCGACTACGTCCGCCCGTTTTCAACGCGAACGTGGAACGACGCGTACGGCAACTGTTTCGCAGCCCTCGAACCGAACGGTGCGTCGACTACGCCCACGCTCACGGTAGCGGTGTGTGGGCACGCTGACGAAATCGGTTTGATGGTGAATCACTTTGACGACAAGGGATTCGTCTATTGCCGCGCGATTGGCGGCATCGACGTGGGATCGATTGTCGGCAAGCGCGTCCGTTTCCGATCGACTGTCCTCGACATCGGCGAAGTCATCGGCGTCATCGGTGCCACCGCGATTCATCTGCAAGATCGCTCAGGCGAGCTCAAAGTTCGCAAGTTGCACGACCTCTTCGTCGACATCGGCGCGATCGACGCTGACAGCGCGAAGAAGCGACTGAACATTGGCGACGCAGGCGTCTTCTGCGACTCGTTCCAGAAGATCACCGACGACATCGTGATCGCGCGAGCGCTTGATAATCGCGTGGGCACGTTCGCCGCAGCGGAAACACTTCGACTCTGTAGCGAACGCCGCAGCGAACTCACAGTGCGCGTCGTCGCGGTGTCGACGGTGCAAGAGGAAATCGGACTGCACGGCGCTTCGATGATCGCCGACTCGCTCAAGCCCGATGTCTGTCTTGTCACCGACGTTGGGCATGCGACGGACAGCCCGGGCATTTCGCATCCACAGCACGGTCTCTTCAAACTCGCTGGCGGACCGAAGCTCGCAATCGGCGCTGAGATGCACCCCGAGGTCGTCGCCCGTCTCGTGCGCTCAGCAGAGAGTCAATCGATCGCGCTTCAACGCTCCGCGACGCCGGGTTCGAGCGGCACTGACACAGACGCGATCTTCCTGATGCGCGGCGGAATCCCCTGCGGCCTCTTGAGCCTGCCGATTCGCTACATGCACACGACCGTGGAGATGACCAGTCTGAAGGATCTCAGGCAACTCTCTGAAGTCTTCGCAGGACTCTGTCTGAGCCTCACTCCGACCGACAACTTCATACCGACGCTCTGATCTCAACACTTTTACCGCCGGCTGTTATCGTGCGGGCAGCTTTCCGAACAAGCCTCCGCACGCGCCGCGAATCGTCGTGGTGTGCGCGTACTCCAAGCACACACGATGTTCTCATTCGTTCGACAGGCCATCCGAGACGTTCATCACACCGGGTCGGTCTGGCCGTCGTCGTCAGCCCTCGCGAAGGTGATGACGCGCTCGCTTCGCCACGCCTCCGGGCCGAAACGCTTGCTCGAAGTGGGCCCGGGAACCGGGCCATTTACGCGCCACATTCTTGGTGCGCTTCGGCGCGGCGACGAACTGCACATCGTCGAGATCAACGAGGCGTTCTGTCGTCAGCTTGAGAACGAGATCCTTGGTCCGTACCGCGCGAATCGCACTGGCGCAACTGTGCAGTTGCATTGTGCGGCGATAGAAGATGCACCTCTGCGCGGTAAGTTCGACCACATCGTCTGCGGACTGCCATTCAACAACTTCCCGCCAGCGCTCGTGCGATCCATCATGAAGCGCCTGATGGAACGACTTCGACCCGGCGGAGAGTTCGTCTACTTCGAGTACGCCGGCGTGCGCGCGATCAAAGCGCCGTTCCTCGATCCGGTTGGTCGGCAACGCCTCCGACGGATCGATGCGGTCGGTAAGAGTTTGCGGCGCAAACACGCTGGACGGCGCGAGTTTGTGCTGGGCAACCTGCCACCTGCATTCGCGGTCCGACTAACGAGTCGAACCGCACCGCTCACGCGCTCGTGACCGGACACTGCGGGCGAAGAAACGTACGATGGCCACATGGCCTTCGTGAATGAAAACTACCTTAAGCTCGCAGCGGGATACCTCTTTCCTGAGATCGAGCGGCGCGTCAGCTCGTATGCATCGGCCCATCCTGATCGCGCGCCGCGCATCATCCGCTGCGGCATCGGGGACGTGACCGAGCCGCTGCCATCGGCAGCGATCACCGCGATGCACCGCGCCGTCGATGAGTTGGCGAAGCGCGAGACATTCAAGGGCTACGGTCCAGGAACCGGCTACGAGTTCGTGCGAAAGGCGATCGCGGACAGCGAGTTTCGCGAGCGCGGCATAGCCATCGACGACGAGGAGATCTTCCTGTCCGATGGTAGTAAGGGCGATTGCGGATCGATTCTCGAAATCCTTGCGTTCGGCGCCGATGCGGGCAATCGCATCGCGATCACCGATCCGGTCTACCCGGTGTATGTCGACTCGAACGTCATGTTCGGCAACACCGGCGCGCCGCGCGGTGACGGAAGCTACGACGGCCTCGTCTACTTGCCGTGTACGCCGGAGAACGGCTTCGTCGCAGAGGTTCCATCGCAGCCAGTCGACTTGATCTATCTCTGCTTCCCGAACAATCCAACCGGTGCGATGATCGATCGCGCGCGACTCAACGCGTGGGTGGAGTACGCGCTGAAGCACCGCGCGATCATCCTCTACGACTGCGCGTACGACGCCTATATCCGTGACCCTTCGCTGCCGCGTTCGATCTACGAGATTGAAGGCGCGAAGGAGTGTGCGATCGAGTTCCACTCGTTCTCAAAGTCGGGCGGATTCACCGGCGTGCGGTGCGGATTCACCGTTCTGCCCAAGGCGTTGAACGCCTACACCCGCGCCGGTACGAAAGTCTCGCTCCATGGCCTCTGGTCGCGTCGCTGGAACACTCGCAGCAATGGCGTCTCGTATCCGATCCAAGTCGCAGCAGCCGCGCTCCACAACGCCGATGGCAAAGCCCAGATCCGACAGCTCGTCGATTTCTACATGGGCAACGCTGCGATCCTCCGCCAAGGATGCCGCAACGTCGGTCTCCGCGTGTGGGGAGGCGAGCACGCGCCGTACGTCTGGGTCGCAACGCCCGAGCGCATGAAGTCGTGGGACTTGTTCGACCTCATGCTTACCGAAGCGAACGTGGTCATCACGCCCGGCGCTGGCTTCGGACGATGCGGCGAGGGGTTCTTCCGCATCTCTGCGTTCAACAGCCGTCCCAACGTCGAAGAAGTCGTGCGACGAATCGGTCAGTTGAGCTTCGCAACCGCTGGCGCTGCAGGTGCGTGACGCACCGACGAAGGTCGCAGCCGAAGGTTAGGGCGCGACTGGCTCGCTCGCAGGTCGTCGGTCAGAAGGTCCGCGATAGCCCCGCCCGATTGCGATTTTGATCTTTGCCTGCGCGAGACGCGGATCGGTGACTACCTCGACGGAATCGAACGACGCCGGCAACTCGGCGAGCCATTCATCGGTCTTGCCAACGCACACGCAGTCAGTCCCGATCCATCGTGCCGGATCGGACCAGTACTCATATCCCAAGCCGTGTGCGCGAATGAACCACTGACTCGTTACCAAGTCGCCGCGGTCGCCAGTATCGTTGCGATAGAACGCAAGCATGCTCGCGAGTCGGTAGGGCTCTTGGGCGATGGTGAGCGCGTCCTGACCGGTCGCGCTCTTGATCGACGACGCGTACTCCTGCGCCAGCGCCGCTGCTGGTCGCCAAGGACCGAACGCCGAGAGCGTGTGCAGGATCGGCTGGGCAACGAGCAGGAAGCACACGATCCCCGCGCTGATCACTGCACAAATCAGGCCGGTCCACTGGACTTCGCGCAATCCGTCACGTCGTATTCCGCGGCTCTGAAGTCGTCGCGCGTTGGCGATAGAAATGTGTGCAATAGCGGGAAGCAAACTCAGATATGCGGGCAACGTCCAGTTGATGTGCGTTGAGTAGGTCAAGGACTTCCACGCCATCATCGCGAGGAGCGGCACGCTGAAACTCAAGGCGAACCACCGCCGCCGCGTGAGAGCGCGACGCGGATGACGGGCGACTCGACACGCCAACCAGCCGAGCGCCACGAGGCCGACCGGCGTCATGATGATGAGTTGAATGAAGAGGAACCCGGCGACGTTGGCCGCGCTGAACTCACGAGTCGCGAAGCGATCGACGAACTGAAAGCGGAAGCTCGCCCACTGGTGCTCGGCGTTCCAAATGAGAACCGGAGAAAAAATCGCGATCGCCAGCAGCGCGGCGAGGTAAGGGTGCGGCGACCGCAGTTGCCGTCGCCACGGTCGGCAGCCGACGCAGGCGATGATCGCACCGAGCCCGATGAACGCGCCAGTGTATTTGCAGAGCATCGCCGCTCCGATGCCCAGTCCCGCGAGATACCAACCGCTCGCACGACCGTCTTTCAGCGCGATCGTCATGCCGGTCAATGCGACAAGCGTGAAGAACATCTGCGCCGCATCCATCGTCGCGATGAAACCGATCGCGAAATACACCGGCAAGACGACAAGGGCGAGTGCTGCGAGAAGTCCAGCGCGGTGTCCGTACCACCGACGGCTGAACCAATACATCAACCCGCTCGACGCGAAGGACAGGAGACAACCGACGATCCGCACGCCGAACTCGCTGTCGCCGAACAACGTCGTACCGAGGCCGATGACCCAAGCGACCATGGGTGGGTGATCGAAGTAGCTCAGCGCCGGGTGCTGGGCGTACATCCAGTAGTACGCTTCTTCCGGTATGAGCGGCACGAACCACATCGCCACGAACCGAAGTACCAAGGCGACGCCGATCGACCAAGCGGCCCAGCGCGCGAGGAGCGAGACGTGCCCGCGCGCGGCATTGCCCCGGTTCAAGGTCAGTGTCGAGATGGCCGTTGATTCTGCCAGGTCTGGCACGCCTGAATGGTGCGTCAGGGGCTGGCACGTTCTACGCAACGGGTCACAGCTCAGAAGCGATCGAGACTGTACGTGCTCGCCCTCGATCGGCTCGCTCCAGTGGGTGCTTCCCAGGCAACAAAAAAACTCGGCCCGTCGCAACTGAACACGACGAGCCGGGAGGGGAGACGATTGTGTGAAACTCCTACGCGCGGGCGTTCACCGCCGGTGTCGCGTTCGTCGCGAATTGACGGCCGTAGGCACCGCGGGCCGCGATGGCCTGCGGATCTGCCCTGCCGAGGAACGCGTTCATCCAACGGTCGGCGATCCGGCTGAGATCGGCGTCCGGCCGCCGTGTTTGCACTTGCGTTAATTCTTGGGTGAGCTGCGCCCTCAGCTCCTCTCTTCCGATCACTCCATCGCGATCGGTGTCAGCCTTGCCAGCCAGCTTGGCCGAGCTTGCTGGGAGCTCCTCAACAGAGAGCTGATCGTCCTGATCCGCGTCGTGCGTCGTGAAGAGCGCGCTGACCAGCTTGTCCGCGACCGACTCCGGTGATGCTGGCGAGGGTTGACTACCTCCGCCAAGAGCGAGGCCGAGATCGGTGCCATCGACGGTGCCGTCCTTGTTCAGGTCGTACGTCGGGTTCGACGTGCCCCAACTCTTCTGGACACCAACTGCGGCGTCTTGGTTGTTTGCGGGCTTCGCGTCACCAAGCGCGAGGCCGAGGTCCACTGCGTCGACCGTCCCGTCGCCGTTGATGTCCCCAGCTCCCGAAGTCTGTCCCCACGAGTTCAGGACGTCCTGCGCCGTGACCTGCGGTTTCGGCACAGACTTTCCCGACGCATTGCCCAGATAGAGGGCAAGATCCTTCGCATCGACCGTGCCGTCCTTCGAGAGGTCGAATTTCGCGTTGGGGGTTCCCCACGCCGCGAAAAACTGCTGGAGGTCTAGAGGGCCGCCCGGGGTCGTCAACGGCCCGCCGAGCGGCGGATTTGTCGCGTTGATGTCAGCGGTGGGCGTGGTCGGCGCGGTCGTGGGCGCTTGCGTTCCCTTCTTGACTGCGAACATCGCGGCAAGCGCAGACGACCGCTGCGAAGGGAACGGAGAGGTGGACGGCATGATCTTCATGGCGCTGATCCTTTTCGAAAGGAGACGCCGCCCCAAGGCAAACCCGGTGCCAGTGGCCACGAGCCCGCCTGAGGCCTTGCCGACGTGTCATCACGCTGGAGCTGCGCACACACGCGCAACGATCGCGTCTACTCGCTCGTCTTCCATCCGCTCGAAGGCTTGCGCTTCGGAAGCATCGCCTCCTCAGCGTTGGGCGGTTTGAAGCGCAATCCGGTGAAGCCGTGGCAGATGACGAACATCTCAACCGACTCCGCCCTCGATGCCTTGGGCTTGAATCCCTTCGCCTCCGCGAAGAGACGTTCGGCGCGGCGAAGTAGATTTGGGTATTCCGCGCCCTCGTAGACCTTCATCACGAGGTTGCCACCCTTGCGCAGCCATCCGCCCGTGAGTTCGAGCAGATCGTTGCACAGCCGCGCCGAGACGAAGTGATCGCCAGACGGGTCACCCGTCGTGTCAGGTGCCATGTCCGAGATGATCGCGTCGAATGGTCGCCCGCCGAGGGCATCCAGAGTGACCGCGCGCAAGTCAGACTGGATCAGTCGCACGTTCGGTGGGTACCCGCTGGGGTCGATCGCTTTGAGATCCACAGCGACTACTTCGCCCCGAGGTCCGACCCGCGCCGCGGCGACTTGCGACCACGATCCAGGTGCAGCGCCAGCATCAAGCACTCGATCACCGCGGCGCAGAATGCGCTTGCGCTCATCGATTTCCTTGAGCTTGTAGGCCGCCCGAGAGCGAAAGCCCTCGTCCTTCGCCAAGCGGAAAAAGTGATCCTGCACGTCGCGCATGAACGCGCAGAGTACCGCACCCTTCGCCCACCGCTGGTAGCCCGAAGGGTCCCCATTGGGGAGTTTCTTCGTCTCACCAAATCGCGGGGAACGGATTGGCTGACACCGGCTCGGGCACGACCGAGAGCATCACGTCCGCGTTCGACGTCCGCATCACAATCGCATTGTTGCCACCGTTGAGCGACGCCCGGATCGAGTCCCGATCGTTCTTCTTGTCGAGAGCGATCCATCGCCCATACTTGACGACCGTCTTGACCTCGCCGCCCACGGTTTCAATGTCGAAATCACCTGAGGATTCGCCCCGGATCCGGAGGTCGATCGCTCCGTCGCTCGTCACCAGCGTCATTGGGGCATCCATCTTCCACGGCGTCATCACCCGGATGTCGCCCCGCGTGGTGACGATGTCCACCGGGCCCTGATTCTGTTCAACCCACACTGCACCGCGACTTGATCGGATGGTCACAGATCCGAGGAGCGGCACCGTGACAACGACATCGACGCGCTGAAAGTGTGGTTCAGGATGCTCGCTCTGCGCCCGAACGACTGCAACGTCGCCGCCAGCTCTGCGCTCGAGTGAAATCGTGTATCGGATGTCGCCGAGTGAGGCGACAGCCTCGTCACTGCGACCCCAGCCAAACGTGCCCGATCGCTTGACGGTGACCTCGGTCTCTTTCGCCGATTCGTCGCCAACAATCGTCACATCGCCCGCGAACGTCTCGACGTCCACCGCGACGAGTCCCTGCGTCGCGAGCGTCACGGTTTGATCGTGTTCGCTCTTCCATCCGATGACGCCCTCGTGCGCGGCCCCAGCCACAACGACTATGGGGTTCGGATTCGAATGACTGGCGCAGCCGGTCACCGCCCCGAATACAGCGATTGCGACGCAAAGAAAACTCGTAGTCGGCGTTCGTTCCATTCGGTCACACCTCGCTGGATGCCGGTCGCGGCAACGGCGACCCGAATCGACTGTATCGGCTCCTCAGCCGCAGGCGACCGCAGAAACCACGACGCTTTCGGGGCGGTTTCGGCCAGCGCCGGTCTCGTAGGATCTCATCTTCATGATCGCCATCCCCGCCTTACTCCTGTTCCTTCAGACCGCGCCGCCAGCCGAGGTGGCGACGCCAAACGAGCGCGACCATTACGTCATCAGCATTCCGAAGGGGTCCGACGATGGGCTCGGCATCAAGGACGGCGACGCGGGTCCGGGTCGGCTGCTGCTCTTCTTTATCAAAGACGGAGCCCGAGGCCCACGCGGCGAACCGATGGATGCGCCGTTCTATTCCAAGCCGCAGCCACTCGCGTCGGTCGACCTTCCGTCGCTGAAGCCGGGAACGAGCGTGACGATCGACGGAAAGACCTTGGCTTGGCCCAACTCGCTCGACAGCCTCGATGGATCGTTTCGCGTGCAAGCGGTCTATCGCCGTAACAGTCAAGCTCGCTCCCACCTCGCAGAAGGCAACATCTACAGCACTACGAAGACGATCGATCTCTCACCGGCGCGCGGCGACGACACGACGCTCGTACTCGATCAGGTGTATCACGACGAACCGTTGCCCGAGAAACAGAACCTGAAGTGGTTCTCGATGAAGAGCGACATCTTGAGTGCCGCGCTTGGACACACCGTGACGATGCGCGCTGGCGTCGTGTTTCCTCGCGACTACGACAAGCTCGACGCAAAACGACGCATCTGGCCGACGATCTATGTCATTCCCGGATTCGGTGGCGATCACACGATGGCGGCGCACTACGCGTCGATGATGACGACGCGCGGGACTGAGGCGATCGCGCCGCAAGCGGTGTACGTCGTACTTGATCCGGACTGTCGGCTCGGGCATCACGGTTTCGCCGACTCTGACAATAACGGACCGCGCGGCGCCGCGCTGGTGAAAGAGTTCATTCCAGCGCTCGAGAAACGATTTCGTCTTGAGCCGAAGCCCGAAGCCAGAATCGTCACCGGACACTCATCGGGCGGCTGGTCGAGCCTGTGGCTGCAGTTGAACTATCCTGAAACATTCGGCGCCTGCTATTCGAGCGCGCCCGATCCGGTTGATTTTTCGGCGTTTCAACTCGCGGATCTCTATCGCGACAAGAGTCTCATGACTGACACCGAGGGTCGCGAACAAGCGAGTTTTCGCCAACCCCTGGGCCCAAGTGACGACCGCGTCATGATGACCGTGCGCGAAGAGACCGGCGTCGAACACATCCTCGGACCAAAGAACGATTCGGGCGAGCAGTGGGGCGCGTGGGCATCCATGTTCTCAGCCCGCGATCCGAAGACGGGATTGCCGAGTCGTATGTTTAACGTGGAATCGGGCGCCATCGATCGCACGGTCGTCGAGAACGAGTGGTCGCGCTACGACATCACTCGCCTCGTCGAGAAAGACTGGGCGAAGTACGGGCCGATCTTGGCGAAGAACGTACATCTGGTGTGTGGCGATCGTGACTCGTACTACCTGAACCGCGCCGTCGAACGACTGCGCGACAAGGTCGAATCGCTCCGGAAGCGAGATGTCGATGCCGGAAGAAAGCCGCTCACCGGCTCCGGCTACATCGAGATCGTTCCCCGCGCCACCCATGAGACGATCGTGCCGTTGACGACGATGCGATTCAACACCGAGATGATCGAGCACCTCAAGCGACATGGGCTGCATGAGTGACCAGCCCGAGACGCGGTTTGATGCTCGTTACCGAAACTCTGCAATCACCTCGGGCCAAGCCGCGCGCTCGAACTCGCGAAAGAGCTTGGTGAGCGCCCGTCGCTCAGCACGATCGAGTGCATCGCGCGCCGCGTGATCCTTCGTCCAGTCGTTGCCGAGTTGCGACGTTGACTCCGACGTTTCCGCAGTCGCGAGCGAGAAGCCGGTGACCACGTCGAGCAATGTTGCGCTTGCCGTGAGATCGACCGCCGCGCTTTTCGTCGGGAGCATTCCGAGTGTGAGTACGTTGATCGGGCCGAGATCGAGTCGGTCAAGTGTTCCGATCGCGCCGACGGTGTAGATCAGCACTACGTCTGCTTGCACGCTTGCCGCCGCATCGCGCACCTCGTCAATGCTCGCAAGCTGTGACGGAATCAGTTGCGCGCCGATCGGCACCACGTCACGCACCAGCGACAATCGGCGCAGCGACTCGACGACCTCGTCGTCGACTGCGCTCCGCACAACGACCACGCGGGCATGCGACCTGTTGACAGCCTCGCCTTGCAGCCGCGCGATCGCGATCCGCGCAGGGAAACGCACGCGCGGAACTGCACTCACAGCCGTCGGCTTGCCAACGCCCGCGGCCGCCGCCAGCGGCTCGCGCCGTCCGCACCACGGGTCGTAACAAGCGAATGAACACGACAAGAATGCGAAAAGCAGAATCCACGGCAACGTGCGCATGCCATGGAAGCGATCAGATGCGTTCAGAGTTCGCGCGGAGTTCAGGAATGCGCGACAGAAATCAAGACCGCGTCCGATCGCTCCGTTCATCTGCGGTCACGCCCCAGCCGAGCGTGTCGGACCAACCGATGCCGTCGAGCCAACGATCAGCTCGGCGGTCACTTTCGCGGCGAAGATTCAGCTTCTCGGGGACGCGCCGACTCGCGTGATTCCGCGCGGCGCAGTAAATCTGAAGACGGCGCAATCCCCAGCCGCCAGCTGCCTGCGGTGCGAATGCCCAGTCGATGAGATGTTCTGTTGCCTCTGTGCACAACCCCTGACCGCGCCGCGACGGGCGCGTCCAGTAGCCAATCTCTGCTTCGTGCGTCGCGAGGTTCATGCGATGTAGGCCGGTGCCACCGACGACGTGCCCGGTCGCGCGATCGATGATGCCAATGACGAAGTTGTCTTTCGGTCCATCGATGCGCTCGCGGCGAAATCGCTCGATATTGAAATGCGCCTCCACGATGGTGCGATTGTCGATCGGCACCCACGGGAGCCACGGCATGAAGGACGCTCGGTCTTCGTCGAGCGCTGCAACGAGCGACTCTGCGTCGGTGGGCTCGAAATAGCGCAGCAGAAGTCGCGGCGTCTCGCGCCGAATCGGAAGCGGCGACGGCGCGCTCCATGGCAGGGGTTTCGGAGTCATCAATGCCACCGCTCTTACACGCCAACGCCAACGATCTTCGCGGCCTTCGCGGCAATCTGCGTGTGATGCAATCCGCACATCTTCAAGATTTCGTCTTCGGTGCGTGCCGACTTGGGAATGCGGCGCACATACATCTGCTCGAGCGTAAACCCGTCACCGGAATCGGTGCAGGCCTCGCTCACGGCGCCACCGATCGCAGCGCCGTAGTTGTCCTCGACGGTCAAGATGAATCCGCCGTTCTTGTTTGCGAGATCCATGAGCGCGTTCGCGTCAAACGGGATCGAATAGAGATCAACTAACGTCGCGTCGATGCCCTGCTTGTCGAGAATTGCGATCGCCTTATTGCACTCGTGCACCATGGCGCCTGCAGTCACGATCAGCAAGTCGCGACCTTCGCTGAGCACTTCGAACTTGCCAAGGTTAAAGACAGTCTTCTCGCTGTAAAGGAACTCGACTTCAGGGCGGAAGGTCCGCATGTAACAACAGCCTTCGTACTCTGCCATCACTTGCGTCAGCGCGTACGCGGCGTATGCGTCGGCGGGTTGAAGGATGTAGCAGCCTGGATTGCCACGATGATCGCGCACGGTCGACAGCGAGCGGAACCACGCAACGTCCGGCAACGCCATCTGGCTCGGTCCGTCGGCTGCGAGCGTGATGCCCGCGTGCGAACCGACGACCTTCAAGTTGGCACCGGAGTTGATCGCCATTTCTATCTGGTCATAGGCGCGGGTGAGGAATTTCGCGAAGGTCGACGCAAACGGGATTTTGCCCGCCGCAGACAACCCGGCAGCCACCGAAATCATGTTCTGTTCCGCAATACGACATTCCGCGAAGCGGCTGTTGATCGCGCGGTCGTTTGCGAACCACTCGGCAAACGTAGAGTTCTTGACGTCGGCATCGAGGCACCACACATCGGGATTCGCGTGGCCAAGGGCGCGGAGTGAGAGCCCATACGCTTTGCGCGTCGCGAACTTGCCGCTCGCGAGCACCGTCGCAAAGTCGTATGCCTTCATCGCCTGCGAGAAGGTCATCGGATCCTTCGCAGTGACCGTGGGTGCCTTTGACTCGGCAGGTGGATAGATCTTGAGCGCGTCGCCGGAGGCCAGCCCCGACGTGAGTGAGAGACGCTGCGCATTCAGTTCTTCCTTTGCCTGCTTCAGCTTGTCCCCCGTCGCGGGCTTGCCGTGCCAGCCGCCACCTTGAATGCACTGTGCGCCCCAGCCCTTCACCGTCTTCGCGACGATCGCCGTGACGCGTTCCGACGTCCGCGCCTTCTCGTACGCGTCGCGGATCGCCTTCGGATCATGACCATCGATGGTGAGGACCACGACGCCCGCAGCTTCCAGTTTCTTCGCGAGAACCTCGGGCGACTGCTGCGCCGAAACCGCGTCGGATTGGCCGTACTTGTTGCAGTTGAAGATGGCGATGACGTTTGACAGCTTGTGGTCCATCAGGAAGTCGACGGCTTCCCAGATCTGACCCTCGCGAGCCTCGCCGTCGCCGATGATGCACCAGATCCGCTTGTCATTGCCGTCGCGGTCAGCCGCGAGCCCAAGGCCGGCAGCGACTGAGAGCCCCTGACCAAGCGACCCGGTAGCGGCGTCGAAGAAGGGGAACCCTTCCATCGGATTCGGATGGCCATCGATCTCAGACTCCGCCTTTCGCAGGTTCTTCGCGTCGGCGATCGTCATCGGTCGGAGGTTCCCCTCGCGCCCGATCATCAGGCCAAGATCGGCGCCAGCGGCGTAGATGAACGGCACCGCGTGTCCTTCCGACAGGACCAAGCGGTCCGACGTCGGATAGCGGGGATCTTCAGGCGTCCACCGCATGGAGTGGTACATGAGGACGGTGACAAGGTGCCCGATCGAGAGGGAGCTCGTGGGATGCCCGCTCCCTGCCTCCGCGCAGATGTCCAAGACGAGTTGATCGAGTTGGATGGCCTTGGCGTGGACGGCGGCTTCGAAACTCATGAGGATCCCTTTGCGGAAGTGCGGTGGCGCGCCAGCGCGGACGTCGCCAGCCGTCGCCAGACGGTCGGAAACCCCGAGAAACGTCGATACGAGTCAATGGTCGGCTCGATGGTCTATTGGGGCAAGCAACGAAGTATCGTGGCGAATCGTGAAATCCGCAACCGCTCTGCTCCGCACGATGCGCGTCACCGATCACGCGTAATCCGCTGATTGCGTGGAGGTTGCGAGGTCGCGGGGTGGTTCCGCCCGGGCAGGACGGATTCCATCGATTGTGGCATCCTCCGCGGTACAACGTGATTCCCGCGCTCGCCGAGTCCCTTCAAGAATTCCGGTCGCGCGCGTTTTTCCCCGACGAAGGAGCCCGTCATGCGCGTGTGGTCTACCGTCGCCGTCGTTCTCGCCGTGCTCTTCTGCCGCGTGCCCACCGCCTCGGGCCAAGGGACGACCGACCTCTTCCCCGAGCCGATCACGAGCGCCGACGCGGGCACGATCATCGACCGCGCCGGGCTGACCGGCGATGCGAAACTGGCGTCGCTGAAGGCGTTTGAGGCCTACGTCGCGCGGTTCGTCGACCTGCAAAAGGGTGACATGGACGCCTTCGTCCAATCGCGGGCACCCATGGGCTCCTCCCCCGCGCGCGAGGAGATCGTGGCCCGCGTCGACCGGCGCCGCGCGCTCCTTCGGAAGATCGCAGGCATCGAGAATGACTTCTTCGACAGCGTTCAAGCTGCGGCTGGCGAAGCGAGCGCCCCGCGCGTCACTCGCGAACGGGCTCGAGCCGAGCGGCGGCGCGACTGGGCGGCGTCCAATGCGTACCTCGGGCGCGGGAGCAGAGTCGAGTTGGCCGACATTGCTTGGGAAGTCATGGCTTCAAGAGCTGTCGGAGAATCAGCATTGTCGGAGGAGACGCGCAGTGCGGTCGACGCCACCGTGAAGAGCTTCGAGCACCAGTACACCGCGCTTGCTCGCAAGCTGTTAGACCTTGCCGTGGAAGAGCCGATCGCGATGAGCGACGCAAAGGCGGCAGCGAATATCGCGGAGCCTCCCGTGAGCGACCACGACGTCCAGCCAACTGCGTGGCGCGACTATTTCGAGTCGATCGAGAAGGCGCGCCGAACGGCGCGCGAACCGCAACTTGAAGTTCGCGCCAAGATCCGGTCGAACGCGCGAACGAGCGCCAAGACCATCTGTGAGTTGCTACCTGCCGACGTCGCCGCCGAGTTCCGCCAGAAGTTCCTTGAGAAGTCGTATGCCGTTGTCGCCAACCCGCGCGATCCCGTGCCCGGAGTCGTCAAGCAAGCTCGCGCCGCGGTAGAGACGGGCGAACTCACCAAGGACGAACTCAAGACGATCGAAGATCTCGCTGCGAACCATGCGCTCCGCCGCGCCGATCTCGTCGACAAGATGATGACTGCGGCCGACAAGGGTGCCGCCGACAGTTCAGGTTTAGCGTTCCGGCTGCGTCTCGTTGGCGACTCTCCAGACGAGCAGAGCGACCTGGAGCAGCTCGCCAAGGAGCGACGCTCGCTCGACACGGAGTCTATGGCCGCGATCAGCGGTGCCGCTCCGACGCTAGCGGCGGCGAAGAGCTCCGACGACAAGCAAGGGGGCGGCGACATCGTCATCAACGGCATGCATCTTGAGATGCCCGACATGATCGAGGCCGGCGGGATTTCGGGTGGCAGCGCCAGCATCGTGGTAGTGGCGCGCGACGATGGCGGCGACGGTGGCGGCGCGGTCATTTCTACGTTCACGCTCGACGCAGGATCAGGTGATCGCCTTGGCACGCCAGCGCCGCTCTCGCGGCAAGACGTCGATGCGCTCCGCGAGCAGTTCAAACTCTCGACCGATGAAGCGGCAGTGCTCGACGTTCTGTTCGAGGACTACCAAGCGAAGTGGCACGAGATCGAAGCGGCTGAGCTTGCGGAACTGAGGTCGCTGCCCACGGGCGGCTTCACGAGCATGACCGTTCGGGGCACCGAGCCAACCGCACCATCCGCCTACGACGTGTCTCGCAGTTTCGAACTGCGTCGCGCCGTCCTCGATCGCTCGCTTGCACTCGAGCTTGAATTCACCGAGGGACTCAGTGCGGCCCTGTCGGCGAAGATCACGAAAGACGGGACTGCGCGAGTGTTCCGAGCGCGGCAACGCGCGGCGTACCTCAGCAGCTCCGACGGTGGGAGCGGCTTCGACATGCTCCACTTCGGCGGTTCAGGGGCGTCGTCACAGGACCTCGCCGCCATCGTGCGCAGCGCCGGGCTGCCTACAGAGACGTTAGCGGCAATGGTGCCGAAACTTGACGACTGGGACCGTACCTCGGTTGATCTCTTGAGGAGCCGATTTGAAGCGCGATTTGCCGAGCAACGCGTACGCAGTGAGATGGATCGAAAGCTCGCTGAGGAGGCCGCGTCGGAAGGGCGTGCGGGTGAAATCGTTTTCGACTCCAACAATCAGGAGTTCGCCAAGGTCAATGATGCCGCTGAGAAAGCGCGTGTGATGGACCGTGCGGTGGAGACCGCGAACAAGCAGGCACTTGCGGCAGTCCTCGCGGCGACACGAGACGAAGCCGCGCGCGAAACGCTCAGCGAGGTGTGGAACCGCAAGGTCTGGCCGTCGGTGTATCGCGATCGGCGCGACGTCGAACCATTGATCGCGAAGGCAATGGCCTTGAAGGATCTCGCTCCCGAGACAAAGGCCAAGCTGGAGACGATCGCGACGGAACATCGCGCCGAGTACCGGCGCATCTGTCACGAGATGATCGCCGCGAACGAGAAGAGTATCGAGACGAAGGAGCCGAATTCGGGCGGACCTAACATCGACATCCGCGCGATCCAGGCCCGGCAAGACGCGACAACCCGGCTCAAGTTCGAGCGCAACGAGCTCAACGAAAAGACACTGCGCCGTGTGAAGGAGTCGCTCTCGCCAGCACAAGCGGAGAAGATCGGCGATTTATCGCAGGCGAAGCAGGCGATCAGGTTTGGGCCAGGGGGTTGAGTTTCCTCGAAATGTAATTCGCAGGTTGCGTCGGGGCTGCTTGATGAGAGCACCCCAAGCTGCGAGGCCCGTACGATCCGCGACATGTCCGCAGCTCCTGAACCGCCGTCGTCGCGCCTCACAGTTCTTGACTGGATCGAGCGAATCGGCAATCGGTTGCCTGAGCCCGCGCTCTTGTTCGCGATTCTTGCAGCGCTAGTGATCGCCGCTTCCGCCGCTGGATCGTGGTTCGGGTGGACTGTTCATCCGATGCAGCCGCGCGTGACCCTCGTCGACAAGTTCGACGCCAGCGGCGCGCCCATCTTTAACGCCGACGGCACGCCAGCGCGAGTGCCGGAATACGACGCGCGCGGTCGCCCGGTCATCACGTTAGTGCCGCAGCTCAATGCCGACGGCACGCCGCTTGAGCTACGCACGAAGAGCCTGCTTACCCGCGACGGCGTGTACTGGATGCTCTCGTCGATGATCCGTAACTTCACGACGTTGCCAGCGCTCGGGCTCGTGTTCGTTGCCATGCTGGGTATCGGTGTCGCGGAGAAGTTTGGGCTGTTCAGCGCGCTCATGCGGTTTCTCGCACTGATCACGCCGAAGTCGCTTCTCACTCCCGTCGTCGTGTTCGTCGGTGCGAACGCGGCGATCGCCAGCGACGCTGGATACGTGATCCTTCCGCCACTCGCGGCAGCGCTGTACCTCGCGGCGGGTCGCTCCCCGATCGCCGGAATGGCCGCAGCATTCGCAGGAGTCGCCGGTGGATTTGGCGGCGGTTTCTTCCCAAACGCCGCTGATGGATTTCTCGCTGGCGAAGCCACGCGCTCGGCGCACATCATCGACGCGGCGTACGCGACCGTGACTCCTCTGCACAATTGGTACTTCAAGATGGGTTCGGCGCTGGTGGTCACGTTGGCTGGCTGGCTGGTGACGGATCTCCTAGTCGAACCGCGCTTGCGCCGGGCGCGCAGTGAACCGCACGACGCCTCTACCACGACGAACGACCAAGAGGTCCCGCCGGAACCGCATGGTCTGAGCCTCACCGCGCGAGAGAGAAGCGGCCTCATCTTGGCGCTTCTGTCCATGGCCTGCGTCGTCGCTGTGTTCGTCGCGATGATGATGATTGAAGGCGCGCCGCTTCACGGCGATGGCCAGCCGACATTGGCCAGCGGTGCCGCTGCGCCTGGCGAGCGCGCCGGAGGACGCTGGTCGCACGTCATCGTGCCGCTGATCTTCTTCGCATTCATGATCCCAGGCGTGGTCTACGGTTTCACCCAGGGACTCCTGCGCACACAGCGCGACTTCATTGAAGCGATCTACCACGGCATCCGGTCCATCGTGCCCGTCCTCACGATCGCGTTTTTCATGGGGCAGTTCGTCAATTACTTTTCCTACGCTGGCCTCGACAAGATGCTCGCATTCGCGGGTGGCTCACTTCTTGTGCAAGCGGACTTACCGACTCCCATGTTGATCGTGCTCTTTGTCGCGCTCGTCATCGCAGGCGACTTTGCAATCAGCGGCATGCTGAGCAAGTACGGGATCTTGGCGCCGATCTTCATTCCTATGTTCATGATGGTGGGCATCAGTCCCGAACTCACAACAGCGGCGTACCGGATCGGCGACTCGGTGGTGAACATCGTCACTCCGCTCAACACCTATCTCCTCATCATCCTCGCGGTCTTTCAGAAGTACCGGCGCGGTGCCGGACTCGGCAGTCTCATCGCGCTGATGCTGCCGTACTCCGTCGTTTTCTTCGTGGTATGGACGAGCTTTCTGCTTCTGTGGTGGCTCACTGGCTTCCCGCTCGGACCAAACGCGCCGCTCACGTATGTGCCGCCTCACTAAGACGGAACGACTCATCACCCGGCGCGACTCTTCGTCGCCTTCTACCCGCAGGACCACTCGCTCGGCACAGCTCCGTAGCTCGCGATGATGCGCGAGCGGATCCCGCCCCTGCCCTTCCAGTCGGTGATGACCTGCATCCACGCGGGACTCATCGCCTCGGCGAGATCGTCGCGGATCTGGTTCGTCACCGCCTCGTAGAAGATGCCTTCGTTGCGGAACGATTGGCAGTAGAGCTTGAGGCTCTTGAGTTCGACGCACACCGCGCTCGGCACATAGCGCAGCGTGATCGTGCCGAAGTCGGGGTGCCCCGTCTTCGGGCACACGCTCGTGAACTCCTCGTTCACGTGCTCGATGAGGAACGGCGTCTCGGACGGAGAATCGAAGAACTCAAGAAGAGAGGGGTTAGGCATGGGAGCAGGAGGAGCAGGCTCGCGGCGGCGGATTGATGAATCTGGGGGCGGCCGCCATCGTCACGGCTGATACCGCGTCATGATCGCTACGACCTTCGGCTGGTCCGGGTTGATTTGAAGCGACCTCTGAAAGCTCGTACGGGCCTCCACTCGCGCGGCGTCGTCGCTTCGCCCACTCGTCAGCCATTTGTTCAGCGCATTCGTCGCGACACCGTTGTAGGACGGCCAATGACTCGGGTCGATCTGGATGCCCTTTCGGTAGGCGTCGGCGGATTTCGCGTAATCGCCGGTCCGAAAGAGCGCCCAACCGAGGCGCTCGTACGCGTTGGCACTTGGGGCGACGCGGATGAGTTCGTTCGCCGCGTTTACCGCCTCGACCAACCGCTTTTCCGCAGCGTAGAGATTGATCAGGCTCGTCAACAGGTCTGCTCGAGGCTCGACGAGCTCGAGCGCCGTCTCGTAGGCGGCGATCGCTTCTTCATTCCGCCCGAGGCGCTCGAGTGCGACCGCGAGATTCACGCGAGCCTCGCCATCGGCCGACGCCAGTTCGACCGCCTTCTGCGCGAAGACGAGCGCTTCGGTCGCTTGCCCTTCTTTCAGATAGGTCATCGCCATGCCGACGTTCGCCTCGATGTTCTCGGGGCGAATCACGAGTGCCCGGTGAAAGGCGCGGACCGCCTCTTTGTAGCGATGCAATCCGGCGAGGACTCGCGCGTGACCGAGCTGGGCGTCAAAGTTCTCGGAGTCGAGCGACGCTGCCCTCGCATACGGCGGTTCGGCCTTGTCGAGATCTCCCATCCGCTCGTACGTCCGCCCGAGTCCGAGATGGGCGTCCACCAACGTGGGATTCTCGGAAAGCAGATCCCGAAAGAGAAGGAGCGCGTCTTGGTAGTCGCCGCTTTCCGACGCGGCGTTCGCTTCGACGAGCACTGGCTCTTGCGCAGCCGTGGGCTCGGTCACAATCGTGGGGCGCGGTGCTGCGGTTTTTCCGCCGACTCGCCCCGACTCTGACCCCGCTTGGGTGCTTTGCGGCGCGCAGCCCCCCGTAACGAACATGGCGGCAGCTAGGACCGCAGCAAGCGACGCTCCCCCAATCGCGGTCCATCCAATCCGTCGCATGTGCATCAGGCGAGTTCCTTCTCGGTGTCGGAGACTTTCCGTCGACGCTCCGCTCGTCGGGCGACGCGGAGCATAGTCCTGAGTCGCTCTGCGTTCACGGCGTCCCAAGGTTGGCCGTGCTCGTCAGACTCCTTCGCGGTCTCAAGGATCTTCGGCACAAGCGGGAGGTCCGCATCACGCATGATCGTCTGGAAGCACTCGATTGAGCAGGTTCCGAGTCCGATGTGCTCGTGACGGTCGGCTCGCGATCCGGGTGGCGACTTCGAGTCGTTCACGTGAATCACGTTGAGCCGCTCTTTTCCGCAGAGTTTCGAGAATTCTTCAAGCGTCGCGGTCGCCGCAGCCGTGGTCGACATGTCGTACCCCGCACTCACCACGTGGCAAGTGTCGAAACAAAACCCGATTCGCTCGGGAGCGGCGACGAGTTCGCGGATTCGACTCAGATGCGCGAAGTCGTAGCCGAGATTGGTGCCGCTACCGGTCGTCGTCTCAATGCAGACGCGCACTCGATAGCCCGGCAACGACTTATGAATTGCGTCGAGCGACGTGGCGATGCGCCGGAGCCCCGCGACTTCGTCGGCGCTCGGGGGGCTGCGGAGCAGATTCGGACTCCGCGGCGCTCGAGCGGCGCCGAGGTGCGCACCGGGATGCGCCACCGAGTAGGCAATCCCGAGCATCTCGCAGCGCTCGAGCTCGTCGCGCTCTAGTGCGATCGATCGTTTCCTCGCCGCAGCATCTGGTGACGCTAGATTCACAAGATAGGAATTGTGACTCACGACGCGCTGTGGAAGATCGTCCCACCCAGCGGCGAGTCGCGCGTCGTTCCATGATTTGATCGCCTCCGCCGTGAGCGGCGCTGCGTTCCACTGCCGCTGGTTCCGCGTGAATACTTGAATGCAGTCGAGCCCGAGGCGCAACGCCTCGCTGATGGCAAGGTGCATACCACCCGCTACGGAGAGATGCGATCCGACCATGCCGCGAATGGGTGGTGCTTGTGTCATGCGAGTCACCTGTTCCTTCGTTCCACAAGGCGTCGGAGTTGAGCTTCGCGGGCCTCTTCCATGCGCGTCTCGCGCTCAAGGGACTCACCAGCGAGGCGCAGAGTATGGATCGCCAGTCGTAGCGCCCGGATCGTCCGCCACGCCAGATCGACCGATGCGGTCCCAAGAATCCAGCCGTCGATGCGCCAGACAACCATCGCGAGTGGAAGCGACGACAAGTTCATCATCGCGTCGACGAAACCAATGATGAGCGTAGGCCCGAAGATCATGACTCCCGTCGCGCCGGTGAAGAGCGACCCTTCGACGTCGCCGGTCATCCAGCGCTCGACGCCGCGGAGCCGTGCCGCAGCAAATGCGAAGAAGCAGATCGTCGTCGCGATCATCACGACTAACAGAATCGTGTACGCGACATCGAGCGCCGCGGCCATGGCTATTGGCTTGGTGATTGCGATAAAGAGCTGCACCAGAACCAGTGCGTGAACGAGCAGCAGCAGCGCCGCCACGAGCACACACACGCGCTGGCGTCGATCGAGTGGACCATCGGCATCTTCGTGCCGTGTGAGTCGCTTCGATGCGAGGAGCACTCCGACCAAGGCGAGAGGCAGAAGCCCGGTAGGAAACCCGAACAGTGCAACACGATCGACGAGACAACCCACCGCCGCCGCGAGCAAGAGCACTGCGGCAAAGATCGCGAGAACTGCGATCGGCGCGAGTCGCCACAAGAGAGCGGCAACCGTTGGGCGCCCGGCGTGCATCAAGAGGATCGCGCCGCGCTGTCGCAGCGGATTCCCCGTAAACGCTCCGCACTCTGGACATCGAGCCCCGAGTGGTAGCCCGCGAACGTCGTAGCCACAGCCGGGGCACTTGGGCGCATGCGCGAGTCGCGGTGCCGACGCTGGCGCTCGGCGCCGATCCTTTGACGGCGTCTCAACCTCGGGCACCAGCGGGATGGGTTCGTCGTTGCCGCTCACGTAGAGTGCCTCAGCGCGATGATCGCGACTTCGCGCGAACGTTGTCGAATCGCTGCTGCGCGCGGTGGGCGCGAGCGTCGGTCGAAATGCGAGATGCGCCCACCTCAGCGGCGTGCCACGCGAGATCAAGCGAGCGCCACGCCAGCCAGCCAGCGATACCAGCGGCGCACGCGTCAGCAAAGTCAACCGTGCGGAGGAAGAACAACGTCAACATGTACGCGGCGCTGGTAATGAACACACCGAGCAACGTCGGACCTGCATGCGTGATGAGCCCGGCCTCGGAGGGTTCGTGACCGCACCACCCCGCCGCATTCGACAGCCGCAACGATGCGCCGATGAGAAACGTAACGACGCCGATGATCGCAAGCACATCGAGCAGCGCAAAGAGCCCAAGCGATCGTTGCATCGAGGCCAGCATTGCGAACGCGCCAGCCGCGATCAGAGCGCCGAGTGGCGGAAGCACTGCGACCCATACAGCCGCTCGCGCGTCGCGCGGAGGAGGGGTGAGAAACGGCGATGCCAGCACGATGCCCGCGATCGCGTTGGCGCCCCACGCGATCACGATCGCCCAGTCGTCGAATGTCCCTCCCCACCAATGTGCGACGACAACACCCCCCGCAATATATGCAGACATCGCCACCACGATCGCGTGGATGAGGACATGCACCGCATTCACGGGCGATTCATCCATGAGCGTGCGCTCGCCATGTCCACGCACCACGACAAGCGCGTCGCGCTGCACGACGCTATCAATGCAGCGTGGACATGTGAGTTCACCACCTCGCGGCGTGAATCGCTTCCCACACACTGCGCAGCCGAACACCGTTTCGGCAAGCGGAATCAGCTCTGGCGACTCGCCGCCTAACTTATGACCCAACTTATCACCCGGCTGAGGACCTACCTGACCCGCGCCCTCCTCTGGCCCCCGTGTGCCTGCCCCCCGTTTGCTTTCCATGCTGCACCTTCCTTGGCCAAACCGCCCGTCACACCGACACACGACTAGCGTGCGCGACCGCTTGACGAAAGATCGCGAGACCGGGCGGATCACCTTGGCGAAGTGCGGGGCTCAGCCGCGTCCACCACGGATGATGCGTCCAGCGCGTGTATCGCTCCGGATGCGGCATGAGACCTAATACGAGTCCCGTCGCGTCACAGATGCCTGCAATCGCGTCGATCGAGCCGTTGAAATTGTCACTCGCGACGTAACGAATCGCCACCTGGCCGTTCGCTTTGAGCTGGGCCAGCGTGTCTTCATCCGTGACAAATCGGCCTTCACCGTGGGCGGATGGCAAGAGATCGGTCCCAGGAGCTGGTCGGAGTCCGCGCGTCCAGATACAGCGGGTTTCCGCAGGAACTTCGAAGCGGGTCCAGCCGTCGTGGAAGCGAGCGTTCACATTCTGCATCAGCGCGACGGTCGGAGCTGCGGGTTCGTCCGGCCACCGGGCACCGGCGCTCGGACCCGGAAGGAGCCCCGCCTGGACGGCAATTTGGAATCCGTTGCACGGCGTGATCATCGGCACGCCGCGCGCGATTGCGGCCGCAAGCGCCGGATAGACGGTATGACGCATGAGCTGCGCCATGACTCGCCCAGCCGCGATGTCGTCGCCATAGGAAAAGCCACCCGGGAGCCCGATGAGTCGAAAGCGGTCGACGAGCGCTGGCTCACGCGAGAGTCGCTGAAGGTGAATCGTCTCAACCGTCGCGCCAGCAAGTTCGAACGCGCGGCACAACTCAAGGTCGCAATTGATCCCAGGCGCGGTGATGACGAGTGCCGGAAGTTGCATATGTCGGTGTCTCAATCGATCGTTCACTGGCTGCGCGATCCCGACCCAGCATTTGCCCAACGCTCGCGAAGTCGGTCGAGCGGAATCTCGGCGGTGTCGCCCGCGACGTTGAGCTTCAGTGTCATTGCGGAAACGAAGCGCCCAATCAGCGCGTGCGGAATGTCGCCGAGGAATCGTTCGAGTTGTGTGAGATCGTCGTACGACACTTCGAGCAGATATCTCGAGGGCTCTTCTGCGAAGCACTTCGCGACGATCGGCACGTCGAGATCGCGCGGAGACGGCGCTTTCACCGGATCGAGCTCAAGCCCAATGTTGCCGGCGAACGCCATCTCGGCGGCGGCGACAAGCAATCCGCCCTCGCTCAGGTCGTGCGCGCTCTTGATGATGCCGCCCACGATCGCGGCGTGGATCGCTTTCGCGGTCGCGGGACCTGCAATCAGATCCGTCTCTGGCAGCGCACCGTCGTTGAGACCCGCAACAAGCTGGAAGTGCGAGCCGCCGAGCCATCCATGCGTGGTGCCGACGAGCACAAGTGCGTTGCCAGCGCACTTCGCGTCCATCGTGACGCAATTCGCAACGTTCGGCACGATCCCGAAGCCCGAGATGAGCAGCGTCGGCGGAATCTGAATCGTCTTGCCCGATTCAGTGACGAACTGATTGTTGAGCGAGTCTTTACCCGAGATGAACGGCGTTCGATACGCCTTGGCGCCGTCGTAACACGCTTCAGCGGCGCGCACCAGCGAACCGAGATTGCGCGGATCTTTGCAGGACGGCCAACAGAAGTTGTCCAAGATCGCGATGCGCGTCGGATCGGTTCCAACACACACGAGATTGCGCACGCACTCGTCGATCGCCGCCAGCACCATGAGGTACGGATCTGCCGCGAGCCCGGTTGCGAGACCGTTCGCGATCGCGAGTCCCCTCGCACTCGTCGGCACCGGCTGGAGCACGGCCGCGTCACCCGGTCCACCGCTCACGCCCACGAGCGGTTTCACGACTGACATCCCCTGCACTTCGTGGTCGTACTGTCGAACGATCCAAGCCTTACTCGATATGTTCGGATGTTCGAGCAGCGTCTCAAGCGTCTTGGCGAGATCGCTCGCTTTCTCACTCACTTTGAATCGACCACTCGCGACGAGCGTCGGCGCTGGCGGAGCGTAGCGCTGCGACGCGGCAAACGCGGCATCCCAGGTTGCTTCGCGCACGGGCATCGGATTGCCTTCGTGGAGGAAGCGCATATCCATGCGACCGACTTCGGTTCCGTGCCAACGGAGCACAAGTTCACGCTCGGGAGTTCCAAATCGACCGAGGTCACACCAGTCGACCTGATGCTCGGCGCAGACACGCTTCAACTCATCAAGATTCTCTGGCGGCACCGCCAGCACCATGCGCTCTTGCGCCTCGCTGATCCAGACTTCGGTCGGACTCAAACCGTCGTACTTGAGCGGCGCTCGTTCGAGATGGACTTCCGCTCCGATCGCACTCCCCATTTCCCCGACGGCGCTCGAGAAGCCACCCGCGCCGCAATCGGTGATACCGCGGAAGAGCGGACCATTCGGACGATCGCGGGCCGCGAGAATGCAATCGAGTAGCTTCTTCTCCGTGATCGCATTACCGATTTGCACTGCGTGGCTGAACTCGTCAGCGTGCGTGTCGGTGAGTTCGGCGCTTGAGAACGTGGCACCATGAATGCCATCGCGGCCAGTGCGACCACCGAGCGCGATGATGCGGTCACCTGCCTCAACGTGTCCTCTGATCTTGTCGCGCGGCATCAGGCCGATGCAGCCGCAGTACACCAGTGGGTTGCCCACGTATGCGTTGTCAAACCACACAGCGCCGTTGACCGTCGGGATTCCCATGCGGTTGCCGTAGTCGCGCACTCCGGCGACGACCTGCGTGAGCACGCGCTTCGGGTGCAAGCAGCCCGACGGCACTTCGGCCAAGGTGGGATAGGCGACGCAGAAGACATCGGTCGCCGCGATTGGCTTCGCGGCGAGACCTGTACCCATGATGTCACGGATGCACCCGCCGATCCCGGTTGCGGCGCCTCCGTACGGTTCGATCGCCGACGGATGATTGTGCGTCTCGCACTTGAAGCAGACTGCCCAGTCGTCATCAAACGCGATGATGCCAGCGTTGTCGACAAAGACGCTGAGGCACCAGTCGATGCCGCCACCCTGCGCGGCCGGTCCCATGAGTTCGTGTGTTGCTGCCGCGACTGTCGACTTCAGCAGATTCTTGATCACCACCGTGCCGTCGGGCTGAACCTCGTGACCGGGGCGATTTCGAGCGACCGTTGCCAGCGACCACTGCGCGTCGCTGGTTGGCGGACCGGAGAGTTCGCGATATCGAATCGTCGACTTCAGCGTCTTATGAACGCAATGCTCAGACCAGGTCTGCGCGAGTGTCTCGAGTTCGATCTCGCGCGGCTCTCGTCCCAGTCGTCTATATTCCGCTTGAATCGCGTGCATTTCTTCGGGCGACAGAAACAGATGCGCGTCGCGGCTCAGCGTTGCGAGCTGTGCGTCGGTCAGCTTGACGATTGGCACTTCACGGATCGCGAGCGTGTAGGGTGCACCGTGGGGAAACGACGTCGGCAAGTACGGAACGTCGTGAATCGCGTGGATCACGGTGTTCGCGAGGAGCCGCTCGGCAATCGCTCGAGCAAACTTCGAGTCGACGCCGTGCAAGTCAAAGCGGTCGCCTGTCCGCACCTCGACGTTCTTGCCGAGCATGGCGAAGATCGCGAGCTGCGCGCTTTCGGCGGCGGGATCGGTCACACCCGGAAGTGGGTGCACCTCGACAACTGCGACACCGGGTGCAACTCTTGACTTCGCTGCCGCGGCCGACGCGTGAACTTCCGAGCTCTGTGTCACGCAGTCAGCAAGCAGTTCGTCTGCGATGCGCGTCACATCAACTGTCGAGAGATCGCCTTCGATGAGGTACACAGCAGCGTGGTCGACGCGACGTGGTCGCTTCTCAAGGCCAATCGATTCAATCTGCCGGAGCACGAGCTCGCCACGTGGGTCGGCTTGCCCGCGGCGCGGCCGCACCTCGATGCGATGGACGGAGATGTTGGAACGAACGGTGATTGCTGACGGCATCGGATCTCGCAAGCGAGCCATGGTAGCACTGGCTGTTTTCGCATCGCTCCCGCGGAAGAGCCCAAGAAAATAGCGGGCCGACGCCTACCGCGCCAGCCCGCTCCCCGTGCTTGGAAGACACTGCTAGGACGCAGCCGTCTGTGTTGGTCGTTGGTCAGAACCCGAGTTGGAACTGCGCCCGCGCGACCAGTTGATCGCTCGATCCACTGACGCGCCAGCCATCGTTCCCTTGAAACCACGACGGATCGAACGACCTGAATGCGTATCCGACGTCGCACGACAGCTTCACATCTTGGCCGTCGATGTACCAGTTCGCACCAACGGTCGCGACGCTCAGGTGATTCTCGTTCGCGTAGAGCGATCCGGCACCGCCCGCTATGGGCAGCGTGTTCGGATTCGAAACGGAGAACTGACCGACTTCGTACCGACCGAAGATCTCGAACTTTGGCGCAACATAGAAGGCACCTTGGACCACGGCGCCCCACTTGTTGCTAGAACCCATATCACCGAACACCGGTAGATTGAAGTTGTTCTGGCCAGCGTAGTAGTACGCGGCTTCGCTGTCGGCGTAACTCCAGGTGAACGATCCGAAGAGGCTCGCGCCGCCAAAGTTCGCACTCGCGTCGACGGTCATGTTCAACCACTGGTTGTCGCCCTGATTGACACCAATCGGTTGATACGCGTAGTCGGGCCGCCACGACTGCCAGTGCGCGCCGATACCGAACATGAGGCCGAAGTCGGATCCTGGCACGCTCGTAAACGCGTCAAAGTCCTTCCATTCGCCGTATGGCTTGAACTCGAATCGGCCTGTTCCCGCCCACTCGACTTGCCCCCAAGAGAACGGTCGGTTGCGTGGGAGCGTGCCCGCGGTCTTGAGCTGCCCGGCGACTTGATCTTCGCCACCGTCACTCATCGCGAACTGCGCCCGCATCAGCTCGTCGACGTAGGCAAGTTCTACGCCTTGCGAATACCCGACATCGAGCGACTGACTAACAATCGACCGTTCGACCGCCATCTGATTCTGACGATCGATCAGCTGTTCGCGACCGAACGGCAGTTTGAATTGGCCGGTGCGAACGAAGAGATTGGGCGTCAACTCGACGCGCACCCATGCATCCCAGAGCGAGAACCCGCCAGAACCGACCTCGATAGGCCGAACGTTGTTGACCGCCAGCTGGGTCGAGTTGTTGTTCTCGAATCGCCCCAAGATTTTGTACGTCAGCCCCGATCCGAAGACGTGCCCCTTGAACCAGAGCTCGGTACCCGGAAGATCGAACCCCTTGCGCGTGTCACGACCGTCGCTCCAGAGTGCGTTGATTCCGCTGATGCCGACAGCAGGCGAAGGCTCCCGAAAGTTGCTGTAGACGTAGCGGACCTGAATCAGCCCACCGATTTCGAGGCGAAAGCGCCCATCGCCGCTCTGGAGGAAGAAGCCGTTGTCCCAGCCCGCCGTCGCACCAGTCGACTGAAGGCTCGCTCGCGAACTCGCATCCGCGAGCGTGTCTTGGACGACCGCGCGAATCTCGTTCGCTCGTGCTTCGCTGAGCCAAGTTTCGTTGTCGTCTTGACGAAGACGCGAAACCTCGGTTTCGAGCGATGCATTCTTCTTCTCAAGATCTTGCAGCCGCTTCGCCATCTGCTCAAGCGAGAAAGGGGTTGCGTCGTCGGCGGCATAGGCAGTGGTGCCCCCGAGAGCAAAAGCCGCGAAAACCGACGAGAGGACGATGGGAGATCGGTACTGAGGGGTGTAACGCATCCTGCTTCCCCGGAGTTAGGCCCGCGCACGTCATGCGCGGCGCGGAAGATGAATCAGGGAGCTCCGCTCCCACGATGCGTCCGTTATCGGAGGTGTTCCCTCTGATACGTCAATAAATGCGCGAAGTCGCGCAGACTTCTCCCACCGGCTGCTCGATGAGCAGCTAACCACAGGGAGCGCGACGAAAAACCGGCCGGTCCTCGTGGACCGGCCGGTTGATAAACAAAGACCTAGGACTGTTGTGCGATCAGAAGCTGAACGTCACAGCGGTCCGGAAGAGCCACTGATCTTCGGTGAAGGCACCGCTGTCTGAATAGTCCAGCTGCCAACCGTTGCCGTTCTGGGCGAAGACGCCGAGCGGCACGAACGAGTAACCGAAGTCAGCCTGCCACTTCGCGCGGTTCTTCGCGAAGTACCAGTTAGCGCCGAAGCTCGCGATGCTCTGAAGGTTGTTGGTCGCGATCGCGCCAGTTGCACCACCGACGGTGGCACCGGTGGTCCCGAGGCCGCCGACATCGCCGTACTCGTAACGAGCCACGAGCTGGAAGTCGTCGGTCAGGAAGAAGCCACCCTGAAGCAGCGCGCCGAATGAACGCATCGTCGGTGCCGGGGTACCGGTGCCGAAGAACGCATACGTTGGGGACGTCGGATCGATTCCGTCGTTCGTCTGCGAGTAGTAAAACGCGCCGTAAACGTCGAAGCCCCCGAAGCCAGCAGTCGCGTCGGCAGTGACGCCGTACGAGTTGCCTTCCCGAATGAGGAAGTCGGTGGTTTGCGGATTGGCATCGGGCTGAAGCTGGCCAGTCTGCCAGTAACCGCCGACCCCAAGCATGAGAGCGAAGTCATCGCCGCGCCACGACTGAGCTGCTTCGAACTGCTTCCAGTTACCAGCGAGCTTGACTTCGACGCGACCAACCATCGAGAACCCGTACTCGGGCGACGTGACGTTGCCCGCTGAGTTCGGATAGCCAGCGTTCTGCGTGGCGCTGCGCGGGCTGAGCCCGTCAGCGTACGCAACGGCGACTCGGAACATGTCCGAGAGATAGCCAGCTTCAATGCCCTGCGTGCGACCGAGGCCGAACACGTAGTTGGAATTCGAGCGAGCGATGAATGACTGGGTGTAGTCGCTCATCAGCCGCTCACGCGAGTACGGCGCCTGGAACTGTCCGGCCTTGAGATACCAGCCACCGAAGTCCTTCAGGATAAACATATCCTTCAGGTACGCGGAGCCGTTCGTCTCGCCAGCAACGCCGACATAGTCGCCTTCGCTGCCGAAGAGGCCGACGCTCACGCGATACTGCCAGCTCGGGTCAACAATGTGGCCCGAGAAGGCCAGTTCGGTGGTAGCCGTCTGGAAGCCCCACGCGGGACTCCTGTCGCCGTAGGAACCAGAGCGGCGATTGAACGACCAACGGGCTTGACCACCACCGCTGACGTTGAGACGGAAGTTACCGTCCGCGCTAGCGAGGAAGAAGCCGTTATCCCAGCCAGCGCTACCGCCAGCTCCTTGAAGTGAGGACCTCGTGTCGGCGTCCGCGAGGACGTCCTGCACGAGACCCTTGATCTCTGCTGACCGTTGTTCGGTCAGCCAGTTGTCTCCGCTCGCCGCTGCCTTCATAGAGGCGATTTCCGCCCTGAGGTCAGCGATTTGCTTCAACGCATCTGTGTTCGCCTCGGTCGACCCGAACGCCACGCTGGTGAGCGTGAGCGTCGTGCCAGCGAAGAGGCCAACGGTCTTGGAAAGACTCATGTATGACTCTCCTGAACTGGTCGGATCCCTCGCCCCAGCATTCGTGAGCCTTTCTCGCCACTCCGCCGCTCGGCACGCATGCCGGGCAAAAGAGAGCGAAAACCGACTCTGCTAAGGGACCAAGGACCCCGTTCATCCACCCGTCCGTCGGTGCTCGTGCCACGGGGAGGCACGAGCCGGACGGTAAAAAGCTTCCATCGGCCATCCAGGACCGATCGAATGAGGGGCGGATCATAACGACTTCCACAAAGCCCACAAGCCGAGTGTCAAGTGGTGTGAATTTCACGATGAATCCCCTCGCCGCAACGTGACTTAAGTGTTTTTTTTTCAAGGCTTTGCGCTACTCGTCCGAGGGCGGCGCAGGTTCTGCGTGACACTCGGCGCGAGTAGATCAATTGATTCACTCACCGTTCGCGCTGCGACGATCTGAGTCGCCGAGATACCGGTCGTTGCCGCGATTCGGCGGGCGGATTCGCTCTGCGTCGCGGGAACAACGATCGTCGTTCCGCCACGCCGCGTTACCTCAACGATCCGCTGTTCGACTTGGCGCACCGACCGGATCTCCCCGGTCAGTCCCACCTCACCGACAACCGCAGTTCCGGGCGGAAGTGACCTCCCGTAATGCGCTCCAGCGATCGCGAGCGCGATAGCGAGATCGGCCGCGGGTTCAATGAGACGAGCGCCGCCAGCGACCTGTGCGAAAACATCTTGATCCGCCAATCGAAGTCCCCCGTGCTTCTCAAGCACGGCAATGAGCATCGCGAGGCGATTCGTGTCGAGTCCACTCGCGCGGCGCTTCGCGTTGCCGAGGAATCCGCTCGCTGTCAGCGCCTGCACTTCCGCGAGCAAACATCGCGATCCCGCGATTGACGGCACGAACACCGTGCCCGGACTTAGCGCGTCCGACGGCAGTGACAATGACCCCTCGCGCACTTCAGCGAGGCCGCCGCCGGTCATCTCAAAAAGGCCTATTTCATGCGTCGAACCGAAGCGATTCTTGATCGCGCGCACGACGCGGTGCGCATGATGTCGATCGCCTTCAAACTGCAAGACGACATCAACGAGATGTTCAAGCAACTTAGGCCCGGCGAGTTCGCCTTCCTTCGTCACGTGCCCAACGAGCGCAACGGTCATCCCTGTCGTCTTCGCCAGCCACACCAGTTCCATGCAAGCGCGACGGAGCTGCGTCACTGATCCAGGTGCGGCATCGACGCCCGAGGTCCAGAGCATTTGGATGCTGTCGATGACGAGGAGCGCTGGGCGAATGCGCCGCGCCTGTTCCGCGATGCGCGGGAGATTCGTCTCTGACAAGACAAACAGATGCTTGCCGCGCGCGTGCCGTGACTCTGCGGGTGCCTCGCTCAACACGCGCTCGGCGCGCATCTTGACTTGCTGAGCACTTTCTTCACTCGACACATACAAGACCGACGCGCCGCTGTCGGCGATGCGCGCCGCCGATTGCAACAAGAGCGTGCTTTTCCCGATGCCCGGATCGCCGCCGAGCAAGACCGCGCTTCCCGGCACGAATCCCCCGCCCAGCACGCGATCGAGTTCGCTCACTCCACTCGCGATTCGCTGCGCCTCGACGGTCGAAACTTCTTCGAGCGGAATCGCGATCGCGGGCGTCGCGCCGTCAGCGGCAAGCCACTTCGCGGCGGCACCGAGCGACTCCGGTGTCGCCTCTTCCGCCGGGGGCGTGTACTTCTCAAGGCAGTCCCAGCCACCACAATCAGGGCACTTTCCCATCCAGCGCGGCTGTGTCGATCCGCAGGCCCGGCAGAGAAATGTCACGCGCGTCTTTGCCATCGTCGCATCGTACGGCTCGCGCGCGGCACCCCTCCGAGAACGCGCTTTTCTTCTAGCGGTGGAAAGTCAGCCGCGCCGCGCGCGGGCGAGCGCACGCATCGACGCACACCAATTCGCATAGTCAATGATCGCTCTTCGCCGCGCCGCCGACGTCGGCAGGGATGCCGGATCGTGCCCGAACGCTGTCTCGCGTCGCCACACGAGGTATGCCCCGTTCATCCGAAAGCGGACCGCCCACGCGAGACGACCGAGCTCGATCGCGGCAACGACGTATCTTCGGAGTGTTCGCAAGCCGAAATCCTCAACTGCGGGTTCCCGCCGTCTGCTCACCCAGCTTTTGACTCGGCCAGCCCACCGCTCTTCGAGCCGTCGAACGAGTCATCCTCACGGAGCGGTGAGAAGCGACTGCCGATGATCGCGATCTTGTGGTTCGGGTTCCACTTTCGCGGCATAAGCCCCTGCACTGCGTAGATGATCGCTATGCAGCCAAGCGATCCAAGCCAGATGTAGTGCTGCCAGCCCATGAAGACGAACGCGCTCGTCATCATGACCACCAGCGTCGCAGTCGGGATCATGCCTTCCCATGCGAGCCGCATGAGCTGGTCAAAGCGGAAGCGTGGCAAAGTCCAGCGAATCGCCATGCCGAAGGCGACCACCAAGAACACCTTGAAGACGACGACGATCCATTGAAGCAGAATCAGACCGAGGCCGCCCGCGACCGGAAGATCGGGACCGATGCCGATTGGATTCAGCGACCAACCGCCCAAGAAGAGCAGCGTGAAGAACGCTGCGCCGGTGATCATGTGGAAGTACTCGCCGAGGAAGAACATGGCGAACTTCATAGACGAGTATTCGGTGTGATAACCGCCGACCAGTTCACTCTCAGCCTCAGCGAGATCAAACGGCGCGCGGTTGGCTTCCGCCAAGAGGCAGGCGTAGAAGAGGATCGCGGCGACTGGCTGCGTCAGCAGATTCCACCCGCCCGACTGCTGCGCCGCGAGGATTTCGTTGGGCTCGATCGATCCGACTGTGAGAACGACAGCGAGGAGCGCGAGCCCCATGGGGATCTCGTACGAGATCATCTGAGCGCTGGCGCGAAGCCCGCCAAGGAACGACCACTTGTTGTTGCTCGCCCAGCCGCCGAGTCCAGCGCCGTAGACGCCAAGCGCCGAGGTCGCGAGCAGAAAGATGATGCCAACGTTGAGTTGAGAACCGGCAATCGAGACCTGAATGCCTTCGACGCCAAGTGTCTTCGCGAGTCCGAACGGCAAGGTCGACAGGTCGAGCATGCCCGCCCACGGAATGATCACGAAACCAACCATCGCTGGGACCATGATGAAGCCGGGTGCCAAGATGAAGAGCCACTTCTCGACGCCGGGCGGGTTGTAGTCCTCTTTGAGTAGGAACTTCAAACCGTCGGCGATCGGCTGGAGCAGACCCTTGGGTCCGACTCGGTTTGGTCCGACGCGGTCCTGCATCCACGCTGAGAGCTTGCGCTCGAGCATGATCGCGTAGGCGCAGCCGCCGAGGATGACGTGCAGCATCACGACAATCACGATGACAGACGTGACGAGCTGGGCGAGTTGGGCTGTAGTCAGGGAGGACATCGAGGGGGGGAGTGTAAGGGCTCGCAGCCTGTGGCGATGCTCGGGATGATCAGCGTCAGCACGCTGGCTGCGAATCCGATCTGCCCGACGAGTTGCGAACGCGCGACCTCGCCAGTCGGTAGATCACGCCATTCAAGCCTGCAGAGATTCCGAACGTTCAGGCCCAGGGCGTGTACCGAGATTGGGTCAGTCAGATCGAGCACACGAGGCAGGTCTACCGTAAGCGCTCGACCAGATTCGTCGACGCGTGTGCTGGCCCGTGCGGCGATAGTGATCACACTCACTGCGTGATCTCTTCCGACCGCCTCCGCATCTTGCACCGCTGGGACCGCAGCAGGCTCTCCG